>OLFZ01000169.1_pt1 | contig 76572 bp, 60 predicted proteins | sample 1604861 | NCBI WGS metagenome assembly OLFZ01 (sample SAMEA3888895, study PRJEB22519) | human gut metagenome | biome: human gut; feature: human-associated habitat; material: faeces | place: Denmark | collected 2011 | reverse complement strand
AGAACAAGTACGCAAGACGTCTTACAGATAAGACAGTAGTACCAGTAGCTTTAGTCTTAGAGAATAACTCTAAGAGTAGAGAAAAGACTGATACTCCTGTTTGTGAGATTGTAGCTTTAGAAAAGGTATCAGTTGATTAAGCTCTAATTTGTCTTTTCTGTCAATTTTAGTTCCTTCTTTTTGAAAGTTGTTTCAGATCTAGGAGGAGATGTTCCAAGAGCTTATCTATAAATTTTTAACAGTCTTAGAAAATTGTTATAACTTTCTAAAATTTATTGCAGATTTTGAAAGTCTACTTTTGTGTAAATTGTGTTCATTTTTCTAAAAATTCAACTTTTTTTAGAAAATTGAAACGGTTACATGTTTTTTATTGCACTAAATCTAAGCGATTGACAAAAATATTAAGAAAAATCATCAAATAAAATAAATCCTTATATTTCAATAAATAACCATTTTATTATCCACAAAATTCATCTTAAAAGCTCATTTTTGAACTTTAGCATATAGAAAAAAACATTAAACACCTATAATACTAGAGTAACTGAGACGAAAGTCTTGATTAACTTATACTAATTAGGTCGCGAAAGTGACTATTTTCAAACAGGGAAATGCGATGCTTATAGGTATTCCTAAAGAGAGCTTGCAAGGTGAGACTAGAGTTGCTGCAACTCCAGACACCGTAGGTAAGCTTTTAAAATTAGGCTTTGAAGTAGCTGTTCAAAGCAATGCTGGTGCTCTTGCAAGTTTTGACGACTCTGCATATGAGAAAGCTGGTGCAAAGATAGGTAACGAGAAAGATGTTTGGGCAGCCGACATTATCTTTAAGTTAAATGCTCCAACCGATGCTGAAATTGAACTGATGCATGAAGGCCAAACTCTTGTAAGTTTTATCCGTCCTGCTCAGAACAAAGATTTAGTTGATAAGCTCAATGCCAAGAAAGTAACTGTAATGGCAATGGACATGGTGCCACGTATTTCACGTGCTCAGTCTTTAGATGCTTTATCATCAACTGCAAATATTTCAGGTTATCGTGCTGTTATTGAAGCTGCTCATGCTTTTGGCAGATTCTTTACAGGTCAGGTAACCGCTGCAGGTAAAGTTCCTCCTGCAAAAGTAATGGTTATCGGTGCTGGTGTAGCAGGTCTAGCTGCCATCGGTACAGCTCACTCATTAGGTGCTATTGTTCGAGCATTTGATACTCGTCTTGAGGTAGCAGATCAGATTAGATCAATGGGTGGCGAATTCTTAAAGCTTGATTTCAAGACTGAAGATGGCGGTTCATCAGACGGTTACGCTAAGGTAATGTCAGATGAGTTCATCAAAGCTGAAATGGATTTATTTGCAAAGCAGTGTAAAGATGTAGATATCATCATTACTACCGCTGCAATTCCTGGTAAGAAAGCTCCACGTCTGATTACTAAAGAAATGGTAGCTTCAATGAAGCCTGGTTCTGTAATTGTTGACTTAGCTGCTGCAACAGGCGGTAACTGCGATGGTACAGTTGCAGGTAAGGTTATTACTACAGACAATGGCGTTAAGATGATAGGTTACACCGATCTTGCAGCTCGTCTTCCTGCTCAGTCTTCACAGCTTTACTCAACAAACTTAGTAAATCTGATGAAGCTTCTATGCAAGAACAAAGATGGCTTGATCGATGTAAACTTTGATGACGTTGTTCTACGTAACATGACCGTTACTAAAGATGGTGAAGTTACCTTCCCACCTCCAAAGATCAGCGTATCAGCAGCTCCTCAGGCTAAGGCTGATGTTGCAGCTCCTGCAAAGCAAGAGCCTAAGAAAGCAAGCCCTGCTTTAAAGATTGTAGCTCTAGCTGCAATCGTAGTTGCATTCATGTTAATCGGTGGCTACGCTCCAGAGAAGTTCTTACCACACTTCACCGTATTCGTATTAGCTTGCGTTGTAGGTTACTACGTAGTATGGAACGTTTCACACTCACTGCACACTCCATTGATGTCTGTAACTAATGCTATTTCAGGTATCGTGGTTGTAGGTGCAATGGTGCAGATTGGCGATTCAATTATTATCGGCATTCTTGCATTTATTGGTGTTTTACTAGTATCTATCAATATCTTTGGTGGTTTTGCTGTAACACGCCGTATGCTAGCTATGTTCAGAAAACAGCAATAGTAGGTAAGGAGATAATTTAATATGTTAGGTTTAACTCATATGGCCTACATTCTTGCAGCGCTATTATTCATTATGGCGCTAGCAGGTCTATCAAAGCAGGAAACTGCAAAAATGGGCTGTCTATCTGGTATGGTTGGTATGGCCATTGCCTTATTAGCAACCTTCGTACGTGTTGGCAACATCTTTGATAATCCATCTGTATGTATCTTCGTGATCGTTGTTGCAATGATCGGTGGTGCAGTTGTCGGTATTTACGTTGCACGTAAAGTTCAGATGACTCAGATGCCAGAGCTTATTGCTTGCTTACACAGCTTCGTAGGTTTAGCAGCTGTATTAGTAGGCTTTAACAGCTACATCCACATGCAAGAAGATCCTGCCGTATTCTTAGCAACTCCAGTTGCTGAGTTAAATACTGAGTTAGTTGAAATCTTCTTGGGTATCTTCATTGGTGCTGTAACCTTTACAGGTTCTATCGTAGCTTACGGTAAGTTAAACGGTACTTATAAGTTACGTATCTTTAAGTCAGCTCCATTGAGCTTACCATATGGCAATGCTCTAAATTTAGGTGCTTTAGTTGTTTCATTCCTGTTATTGATTTGGTTCTTAGCAGCTAATGAGGCTCCTGCATTCCCATTATTAGTAATGACAGTGATTGCTTTACTATTTGGTGTTCACTTAGTTGCTGCTATCGGTGGCGCTGATATGCCAGTAGTTATCTCAATGCTGAATTCATATTCAGGTTGGGCTGCTGCAGCATCAGGCTTCATGTTAAACAATGACCTTTTGATCGTAACTGGTGCTTTAGTAGGTTCTTCAGGTGCTATTCTGTCTTATATCATGTGTAAGGCTATGAACCGTTCATTCATCTCAGTTATTGCAGGTGGCTTTGGTAATGCACCAGCTGCTGCTAAGAAAGATGAAGAAATGGGAGAGTATCATGAGTTAAAGGCAAATGAAGTTGCTGACTTATTAAAGAACTCAAGCTCAGTTATCATCACCCCAGGCTATGGTATGGCTGTAGCTCAGGCTCAGAACGCAGTTGCAGCTTTAACTGAGAAGTTAAAAGCTCGTGGTATCGAAGTTCGCTTCGCTATTCACCCTGTAGCAGGTCGTCTACCAGGACACATGAACGTTCTGTTAGCTGAGGCAAAAGTTCCATATGATATCGTATTCGAAATGGACGAAATCAATGACGATTTCGAGAATACTGATACTGTATTGGTCATCGGTGCTAACGATACTGTTAACCCAGCTGCAGCTGAAGATCCATCAAGCCCAATCGCTGGTATGCCAGTACTTGAGGTTTGGAAGGCTCGCAATGTTGTTGTATTCAAGCGTTCTATGAACCCAGGCTATGCTGGTGTTCAGAACCCACTGTTCTTCAAGGACAACACCTCAATGTGCTTTGGTGATGCTAAGAAGACAGTTGAGGATATCGTATCAAACTTATAATCTGACTGTTTAGTTTACCAGTCAGGTTCATAGGATAAGAGGTCTTACTTCAGATGGAGTAGGGCCTTTTTTTTTGAGGCCAAAACAGGCAAAATTATGTACTGAACGAAAGTTAGATATGATGCAGTAAGCGAATATTCAATATTATTCTTTCGTACACTCTCGACTAATTAGGTATGTCACACACAGTTTTTGAAATGATTTGTCCTTCTTATCTCATAATTTATAAACTGCCATTGATATTTTTTTTCTTTGTATGTATTAATAAATTAAATGAGTGAATAGATTTTTTTTACTAAGTAAATCGTCTGAAAAGAATCACAAAATGAGTATGGATAAAGAAGAGCAAGTCTACAAGGTAACCAAAAATCTTAGAAGACAACTGCCTTATGATGAAATTCGTCGAAAAGTAAGAAGAGATACTCATTTGTCTTTTTCTGATTCAGTGCAGTCAATTAACTCCCTTATATCAAAAGATCTTCTAAAACATTCCGAGAAGATTCCATTCTTTTTTGGCCCTAATCCACCGAAAGAAAAAATTAAATTTAAAGATCTTTTCCAAAGTTCAGTTCTTTCAGATGCAGAAATAAGACATCTTTTGGAGGGAGTATATGGGATTTCAAATGAAAGAACAGATGCAGATATAAGTTGGGATTCTTTTCGTCATCTTTTGAGGTATTACATTGAAGTATTAACTGTAGAGTCTCAACAGTATTACTTTGACATAAAAAATAAGGATATAAATTTTGTCACTATAGGTAGCCTGCCAAAATTTGTTAAATCGTCGGTACGAGATATTTTCTATGAATCATTGATTCCTCTAGATATCGAAAAATGTACAGTTTTAACTGAAAAGAAAAAGCGAATCTCTATAGGGTATCCCGTTGAAAAAACAACTGATGAGAGCGGTAATGTTTTATTGTACCCGGTTTTTTTTATACCTATTGAAAGTGTTAAGGTGATAGGAAATAGGGTAAAGGTTACAACACAGTTAAAGACTCCTGATATAAATTCATCCTGGCTTAATATTGCGTTTAAAGGTAAGGATCGAGATGAAAAATATGATTTTTTGTCCTTATGTGGCAAAAAAACGTATGCTACTAACAGCGATTATTTATACGAATTTTACTTAGACAGTGAAAATGTTGAAAATTTAGGGTGGAGCGATTTACTTGATGCTCTGTCATCAAAATTTTTTTCAAAAATAAAAGAAAAACTTGATCCTAATTGGGTAAACAGTTTTACCAAATTAGAAAACGTTGAAGACGGCATATATAACACAGTTGTAATTGGTTCTTCAAATACCTCAAATTATGTAAAAAGTACCATTGAAGATCTCGAGTATATCTCAAAGTGTTCAAATGATATTTTGGAAAGAACTTCACTGAAATATTTTTTTGGAAATGGAAGCCAGGAATCAGTCGATTTAGAAAAAGACTCTCACGGAAATTTTGAATATGTCGACAGTGAGTTCGTTTTTTGTGGTAAGGATACTGTTAATCTGAACGACCTTCAGAAAAGAGCTGTAAGTTCCATTCTTTCAGAACCTGTATCGGTCATTCAGGGACCTCCTGGTACAGGAAAATCTCAGGTTATTGCTTCTGCAGTTGTAAATTTAAGACTATTTGATCAGTCTGCTCTTATAACAAGTAAAAATCATCAGGCCATTTCGTCATTACTTGAAAGATGTAATTTTCATTTAAATGAAGATAATGAGCCATTAGTCTGCCGATTTAATGGAGAGTCTTCACAGGAACTTTTCTCTCTGTTTAAGGCTGAAAAAGAGATAGAAAATAGAGAAGTTTCTGACAATTTCAAATATGATTCAGTAAGAGTAAGGTTTGACAAATCTTTTGATAATGTAAAGTCAATTTTCGGGAATATTTGTGATATTGAAGATTTACAGTTTTATAAGGACAGTATAAATGACCTTGCAAAAGAAGCATTTTTCGCAAAGATATCCTCTTTTGGAAATGTTGAAAAACTGAAAAACTATATAGAAAATGATTTCCCTTTAGTGGAGAAAAATGTTCAAAAAGCTATATCTTCATTAAAAAAAATAAAACATTCTTTTAACCTGTTAAATATTTTTTATTATTTCAAAAAAGTACGCATTAACAGAACACTCCATACGCTGGGATTTAATGACAGATTTTCTTTAAAAAATATCGATGATATAACTAAAAGATTTGATGATTGGGCTTTTGTGCATGATTATTACAAAATAGTTAAAGAGACTGATCAAAAAATAAAAGAAATTCTTGATTGTAGAACCAGTCAATATGAACTTAATCAGTTTTATGAAAATCTAAAAAAGGTATTTTTTGAAAATGCAAAACAACTGTTCGTTTCTAGTTCACAATCAACACAAAGTGTAACAAAAGGTGAAAAAGAGATTCTTTTGAAGGGATTCTCATATAAGACAGGAATTAGTGAAGAAAAGTTTTTCGATATTCTCAGAAATCCTAATAACATTGGATACTCTAATGTTTTTGAATCAATAAAAGTTATTTTATCCAAGTTCCCGGCAATTGCATGTTCTATGCTTTCTGCTAAAAGATACTTTCCTCCTATTCCTGGAATGTTTGATGTTGCGATAATTGATGAGGCTGGACAGTCCGATTTTATTAGTGCAATTCCTATCATGTTCAGATCAAAAAGGATTGCAATTGTAGGAGATCCAAAGCAATTAACTCCGATTTTTCATCTATCAGATGGTTTTGACAGATTTCTGATGACTAAAAATGAGCTTGATCCTGGAAAGTATTATAAATACGGCTATACAAATAATACTTTGTACAGTTTTTCAAAAAATTGCCCACAAGCAAATTTTATAATGTTAAAGGAATCATACAGATCTTGCAGATCAATTACCTCTTACATTTCATCTGCTTTTTATGAAGGAAATATAAAAAGCAGCTCTGGGGACAATTTCAACATTCCAAAAGGTTTTCCAAATGGAGGCATTGTTTGGAGAAGTGTATCTGGATCATTTGAAAGATCTGGAACAAGTGTGATTTGTAAGGCAGAAGCGGAAATAATAATTTCACTTCTGTATGAAATTTTCGAAAAAGACGGTTTTGAAGGAAGTGTAGGTGTAATTTCTCCTTATAAAGCTCAAGCTACTTATATACAGAAATTATGTGAGAAAAATGAAATTTTAGTAGAGGCTCTTGCAAGTGGAAGTCTGATTGTTGATACAGTTCACAGGTTTCAGGGATCTGAACGAGACTGCATGATTTTTAGTTTATGTTACGATGAAAACAGAAAAAATAATTCGTTTGTCAGCGATCCTCCTCTAATGAATGTAGCTATTTCCAGAGCAAAAGGTTTGGTAATTATTGTAGGAAACAGAGAAACTGTATCTAAATCAGATAAAAGACATTTAAATCTGTTAGCTTCACCGGAGACTATAGACAGTGAAAGTAAAACTGTTTTTGAAAAGCTAGGCTATGAATCGCCATATGAAATGGAAATAGGTGAAGCTTTAAAACAGCTTGGATACTCTCCCAAAGTTCAGTTAAGTGTTGGGAAAAGACGACTGGACCTGGCTTTGGTGGATGAAAACAGAAAACTTGATATAGAAATAGATGGTGAAACATATCATAGAGATGCAAAGCTTGGAATAAGAAAGGTTGACGATTTTATCCGAGATAAGGAAATTATGTTGCACAATTTTGCTGTAATCAGAATTTGGTGTAGCGAAATAAGACAGAATAAAGAAGCTTGTATAAATAAAATAATAAACAAGTGGAATGAGCTGGGGACAGATGAAAAAGGAAATTGCAGATGGAAGAAAAAATCAGTAAAGATCAAAATGTAGAAGAGAAAATCAACAGTGATTCCCTATTCTATTATAAATATGGTGGCTGGTTTATTTCTATAGCCTTTCTTGTCGTCTGTATAGTAATGGTATATCTGATATCAGTTATATATTCATTCAGCGAGCGTGAATCTGCTATTCAGAGAGAGAGGAAAGCGTTTGACAGTCAGAAAGCTCAATACAGTACACTGGTAAAAGAGGTTCCTGCTTTAAAAAAACAACAGGTAGAACTTTTGGATAAAATCTCACAAAGCAAAGATTCTCTCTTAGCCGTTGAGAAAAGCCTGAAAGATAAATCTCAACTTTATGAAAAGTCAGAAAAGACCCTAAAAGCCTACCATGATATAGTTTCTGATTATAACATGAAGATTGAAGCAAGAAACAATGCTCAAGTCGAATTGAGTGAAGCCAGAAATACTCTCTCAGATTTGAATTCAGAGATATCAAACTCAAAATCACAACTTGAGAGTATAAGTAAGCAACTGCAGCAAAAGTCTGATGAGTTGTCTTCAGTTACAACAGATGTTGCCAGCCTGAACGCCCAAAAGAAAGGGTTGGAAGAATCATTGAAGATAGTAAATCAGAATAAAGATTCTCTAAGTATGGTAAATGATAGCTTATTCAAAGAAATTGACTCTTTAAAAGCTAGTTTAAATAGCCAGATTGATGAGCTGAAAAAATCAAATTCAGAGTTTTCAAATAACAATGGAACATTCAAGAACAACAATTCTTCGATGTCAGCTCTGAACACTGATTTAGCTCAATCAAAGAGTAATTTTGTTTCTCTGATAACCGACAATGATAATATCTTGAAAGGTCTTGCTTCTTTAAAAAACGATTTAAACACCCAAATCAGTGAACTAAAAAAGTCAAATTCAGAGTTTTCAAACAATAATGGAACCTTCAAGCAGAATAATACTTCAATGGCAATACTGAACACAGATTTGACGCAATCTAAGAACAGCTTTGTAGCTTTAGTAACTGATGCTGGCACAAAGATTAAACTTCTTGAAACTCCTATTGGTGGAATAAGTGAACTTGAGAAAAAACTGTCGTCTGAAATTCAGAATGTATCACAAACTTCACAGCTTCTTAAAGATGAAATAAAAGAACCTTTATCAGCAATTGATGATTCTATGACAAAGTTAAAGTTACAGCTTGATAATATGGAAAAAGCTGTGTCTGCAATTTCGACTTCATCAGATGAAGTAAAGACAATGTCTGAAAAGCTTAAAAATAGCATTTCGGCATTCTCTTCTCAGAAAAATGATCTTGATGTCGCAATCAGTTCGACAAAGGTTACAGCAGAAAATATAAATAAACTAAAATCTGTAATGGATGACTTTTATCATCAGATTAATGAAAGTATTTCCAAATTTAATAAAGCCTTAAAACAGATTGAAAAAGAAACAGAGAAAAAATGATATTACAAATTGCTCTTGATCTAAAGAGTGCATTTATCCTGGACATAAGTATATGAAAGAAATTTTATTTAACAGTTATTTTCCGGTATTTTCCATTGGAATTTTATTAGTTGTTCTACTTGTTATTACTTTTGCTCTGTTTAAAACATATAAGTATTTTATAGAAAGATTTCCTCGCGATGCAGAGGCCCGTGGTCGTTTTGTAGAGTTTTCCGCTAAAGCTGAAGAAGCTCAGAAAAGATACGAAGCTCTTTTATCTTCATATGATGAGATTAAAAAAGAAATACAAAAAACAATTGAAGATGCCAGGGAAAATATCATTGATCAGGCTATTTTAGATAAAACGAATAAAGAGCTTGCAATAGCAAATGACGATCTTCAAAAGGTAAAGGAAGATTTTCTGGATTGCCAAGCAAAAAGTAATGAAGAAAAACAGAAACTTGAATCTATTAAAGAAAAGAAACTGCAGATAGAAGAAGATAAGAAAAATCTTGAAGTACAATATGAGGAAATTAAAAATAAACTAGATGAACTTAAGCAACATCCTAATTTAGAAAAAATTGGCGAACTAAAAAATCAACTAAATGAAATAGAAGAAAAACTTTCTTCAAAGAGAATTGATCTGGAAACAGTCACATCTCGTTATAACTCCACTAATGAGAAGTATTCAAGTTTAGACAATGAATATAAACTGAAAAAACAATCTCTTGAATCTGAATTAGCACAAAAAAAAGAATTCCTTAATAAAGAATATGGTCAGAAAAAAAACAGCCTTGAAGATTCTATCGAGCAGATTAAGAAAGAGTTAACTCCTCTCCAAAAAACTCTTGATGAAAAAAATAGAAAATCTTCTGAGTTGGATGAAAAAATCATTTCAAAAACAATAGAACTGAATTTCTTAAAAAATAAGTGCTCTGAACTAAGTGCATCTGTTTCAGAGAATGAAAATAAACAGCGATATGATGAGCTGAAACAAATTCCTGATAATTTAAAATCAGTTGTTGGGAAAACAGCGTTTTCAGATGGTCAAGATGAAAACGATATGTTAGACGAATTTGAGAAGTATTTAAAAGGCCATGGTTACACCTTCTCAAGAGACGTAATCAACGCATTTCATACTTCGTTAAAAATTCAGGATATAAATCCTCTTACTGTTCTTGCCGGAATTTCTGGAACTGGAAAAACTCTTCTTCCTCGAATGTACTCTGAATTTTTTGGCTTTTATCGTTTAGTTATTCCTGTACAGCCAAGATGGGACTCTCCTCAGGATTTATTAGGATTTTATAATTACCTTGAGAAAAAATACCAGTCAACTGAACTTGCCAGAGCTCTTGTTTATTTTGATGGAACAAGGATAGCTGATAAAGAAATTGTAACAAAAGTTAAAGATCGTATGATGATGGTCCTTTTAGATGAAATGAATCTAGCAAGAACAGAATATTATTTTTCAGAATTCCTATCTAGACTTGAATTAAGAAGAAATGTTAACAATGACCATGATAAAGAAGGTAAGAAAGACTCAGAAATCCTGATAGATAATAAGTTTGGATCTGTTTATGTTCCACAGAATGTTTTGTTTGTAGGAACAATGAATGAGGATGAATCAACCCAAACCTTATCGGATAAAGTGCTGGACCGAGCAAATCTGTTGAGATTTGGAAAACCGAATAATACAGATAAAAAAGAAAAGAGTAATCCTCAACACCTTGAAAAGGTAATGTCCAAAAAATTATGGGATTCTTGGTGTAAAAAAGAAATTAAGCAAAATGAAAAAATTGAAAAAATCATTAAAGATTTGAATGCAGCGATGAATTATATTGGCAGGCCTTTTGGCTACCGTGTATCAGACGCAATAATGGCGTATGTGAACAATTACCCTAAATCTAATGAAGAAAAAAATGAAAAACAGGCTCTGTCAGATCAGATTGAACAAAAAATTTTACCAAAGCTTAGGGGGTGCGACCTTCATCAGGATAGTACCGAAAAATGTATGCAAAAAATTAAGGATATCATCAGCGATCTAGGCAATGAGCCTCTCAGTGAGGCCTTCAATAAGGCTTCAGATGGTAGTGTTCAGGATATGTTTGTTTGGCAGGGTATAAGCAGATAGATATTATGATTTCAATTAGGATCAGACAATATCCATGGCAGTGGAAAAGTGAAAATTACACAATGACTGATAAAGATCATTTGAATTTGAACTTCTGTGGATGTCCTTTGCTTGAAATCCCACATGGAGAGCCTGGTCCTAAAAATTTTGTCAAATATTTAAGCACAGATGAAAGCGATTTATACCTTTTACCTCTACCAGAAAAGAATTCTACAGCAGTTGAGTTTAAAGTAAGCAAATATTTTTCAACCAAAGAGTATAGTGTAAATTATAACAATATCAAACAATTAGACAGCGCTGAAGCAGATCAAGTCTATAGTTACATTAAGTTTTGGCTCAGTTTCTTCGATGAGGTTTTGCTGTTAGGTGAAAAATCTGATGTGAAATCTGTGGCATTTAGTAAACTAAATGAATATATAAAGGAAACTATCGGTGACGAGAACGAGAAGAACCCTTACTATGCAATTATTGTAAAAATCTGTAATGATATGAAGGTAACACTTCCTGTCATTGTCCATTGTTTGAGAAAAATATTAAAGTCACAAGGGCAACTTCTACCTGTAAACAGAATCAATGAGCTAGATTCTTATTGCTTAAGATGGATTGTAAGGCAACCTGGTAAAACAGTTTATGAAAAAGCTTCTTCTAACCGATTCAGACTTATGGGAATAGCCAGAAAAGAAAACTATGACCTTCTTGAAAACAGAGTTTTAAAAGATTTTCTCTTTAGGTGTAGAGCAGAATGTACGGAGTACATAAATAATCTTTCGATGTATCCTAATTTTAAGAACTCAGAAAGATTCAGAAATATAAGAAAGTTTGGGCTTGAATGTGAGGAATACCTGAAAACTCCTGCTTTTGAAAATGTAACAAGGCAAATAAGCCTGACTATGCCTAATTATGTTCTTCAGAACGATGTCCGATACAAAAAAATGTGGAAGTTTTACAAACTCCTAATAAAGAAAGAAAAAGAGATTGACTCTGTCTGGAAATGGCAACATGTAACTTTCTCTGATATATCTCTGATTCTGCTTCAGGCATCACTCTGCTCTTTGAGCTTAGATCAAAGTAACTTTATGACAGAATTTTTAACAGATTCATTGCTTGAACTGTCTTATGAACAAAGTCTAGGTTCAAAAGTTAATTTAGATTCAATTCCAGGCCCATTTCACTCAGTTGTAGATAATATTCATTTAATCATTTCTTTCTTTGATATTACTGAAGCTTTTAAGAAAAGCTATAGTAATTATTCTTATATAAATAAAATAATTAAACTTACGAATTTGGGTACAAGAGTATTTATAAAAATAGAAGTGATTGGTTCTGAAAATTTTTGTGTTATCCCTGTATATTTTCTTCATACAGCATATTCAAAAGAAAAGATAGATTACAAAGCTCTTGCTCATGATGCAGGAAAATACTGCACACTATTTGATGTCTCCAACAACCTGTCTTTAAGACCTCTTGTGTTTTGCAGTTCTTTATCTGATGAAGAGCCTGTTCAGTCTTATTCAGAAGCGGATATTGTTTGTGTGAATGTGAAATCAAGTAATTGGCTGAAACTTATAAGTAATTTAAGAATATTAATTCAAAAACAAATCATTTCCATTGCAGGTGCTAGCAGATGTCAAGAATAATTTCTATAGAAGCATTTGGATTTAGAGATGTTGTTTGTGCAACAGACAAAAATGTTGAGCGCTCTAATGATTTTTCTCCTGCAACAGTAGTGTTTTATCCAAAAAGAAAACCTTTATATGGAGCATTTGCATCGAATTCATCAGTTGATTCTGGCGTGGGTTTTTCTAAAGATTCGCAAATTGTAAACTCTTTTATTCAAGGAAATTTAGACGAAAATGCAAAAAACTGTAGAAGAGTTCTGATTTCTCTTTTATGGAGAAAGATGATTTTGACAAAAAAATCAGAACCACTTTTTAAATCAAATTATAGTTGTGCAAGGCTGATTGCAGGATATATCAATGAGCTTGTAAATGCATTTGTCGCTCATAATGGAGCTATAGAAAATGATGATGAATTTATATTAGCTATTCCTAATGAAATGGATCAGTATGCACAGGAGTATCTTTTAAGAGAGTTAAGAAATTATACAAAAAACCATCTAGATAATGTTACTTTGGTTTGGAGACCAATCGCGTCTGTGTTGTTTTATCTCAATAAAGATGATAAATCTCAATTATTTTTTAAAAGAAATAGTAAGGTTGGTGTTGTTTACGTCGGTCCAGATTCTATAGAAAACAGTGTTTATGATTTTGAGTTTGACTACAAGTTTAATAAGTATGTCCCTGTGAGAAGAAAAAACAGCTCCTATCCAGTTCGCTTTACAGGAATGGACGTAGTAGCTTCTCTTATAAAGTATGACTTTAATCAAAGCAATATTGAGTTAAAGAAAGAGTGGTCACTTGAAAATACTGCTATAGACTATTGGGAGAGAATCTGTTGTACAGATAATTGCTATGTGCAGAAGAAAATACCTTTCTGCACAGAAAACGGATGGAAACTAAGAAATATAGCCAGTCATACACCGTTTGACAAAATTATTATTTCAAAGTTTAACTCAGGAGCTTACCTAATAGGCGATAACCCAAAAGAAGCAAATTATACTGTTAATGAAGCCTTTACTCACATGAAATTTGATGATCTTCATTTGGATACAATCATTCTTTGTGGCCCGATGGCTAGTCTTGAAATAGCCAGGTTTATAGCCGAAGATTTCAATTTTAAAGTATCTTCAGATTTTGAGAAAAATTCAGTTTGTTTTAATCAGTATGACGATATAGCTTGTGGCGCATATCTTTATAAATCTTTGTTAAACAGAAAGTTACCAACATATTATGATGAATTGGATCCGCTTGAACTCTGCTATGTTGATAAAGCAGAATGGAAATATGAAAATATTATTAAAAAGGGAAAATTGGTAAAAGGTGGACAAAAAGAGACAATCCACTTAAATCAATTATTCTCTGTCAAAAAAGGAAGTAATTGTGCTGAAATTTATATGGCGCAATCTGTGTCATCAAGTGATTCTTATTTTCCTGACGATCAGTCAGACAGAGAATTCAGATTTGGTAAAGCAGAATTTAAAAACATAGCAAAGCAGGATGTCACATTAAGACTGGAAATTTTATCTCAAGCAGTTTCTGGTTTGGCAAAAGTTTATTTTTATTCAGTTAACAGTGATTACCTTCCTAAAGATGGATGGGAATTTGATTACTCAAAAATGGAAAAAAAAGATAGTTTGCCAGAGTTGAAATTAGGTGCTCCTAGAGAAGAAAAACGTTTGCTTACTGGAAATGATTATGCCATAAGATTTTTTAAACGAGTAAGATTGATAACCAGTAATGATTATTTATCAATCATCAATGATGCCATTAAGTTCAGAGAATTAAATAATTATTTGAACAAATTTAATGATAGAAGAAAAAATGATAACACGTTTTGTATAGGTTTTGATGGAAAATCAAATTCGGATGAAAGAACGCTACTTATATCGTATTTAAGTGATCTAGTAGGAAGAATAATAAAATACTATGATTTATCTCATTCGCCTGCACGGAATCGTTATGAGGAAAATAAAGAAAAACTGTTAAGGTCAGTCTCATATCTGTATAAATCAATGCCAAATAATTGTAAAGAATTCTACCAAAGATGGTTCGATTCGATTGAACAAAAAAGAATGAAAAATGATAAGTCATTTTTTCATGATTTCTTTGAACCTATGTGCAGATTCTGTTTTGTTGCTCCCGATAACATCGATCGTATAGTTAAGTTTGTTGAAGACGCTGATATTGAATTTTTGAAAAGAAATTACTTTTACAAAGGGATCGGTTTGTTGTTTAATTACTCTTCTGATGCAAGAATAAAAATGACAGGTAAATTTGCAAGTAAACTTGTAAGTTTGAGTTTATCCATTTTGAAAGAGGAACATAAAAAAATAATAGAACAACATAAAAAAAAGTCTATTGAAATCAAACATACTGTCGTAGTAAATGCCTCTTTTTTACTGTTAATGTCTCTAAAATACAGAGATAAGGATCCTGGTTTTCTGATTACAAAAAATAGTATTGAAAATAAGGAAAAAGTTGATTCATACTTGAAGCTTACAGATGAAATTGCAGACTTTCTTTTAAAAAATGCCTATTTATCAACACGTGCTGAAAGTAATGCAAAGAAATTAAAAGATATTAGAAAAGGAGTGCTTGATTTCATTAATGGAGAAGGAAATCAAAATATTATATCTATGATTAGTAGTGAAGCCAATAGCGATTCTGACAGTGAGGAAAATGATGAGAATGAGTAAATATCATTCTTGCAATAGCAAAAAAAATGTTACGGAAGTTTATATTGTTCTTTAGTTATCTATGTAATCATTTTTTTTCTATACCATCTGTTTCTCCTCTTAACAGTATGCTTTATGTTTTCTTCAAAATAAGAACACAATAAGGTGAAAAGTAATTCTTTAACTTATTTTAAAATCAGAAAATCTCTGTAGAGTGAAACTTATATAATGACTTTCTGAATTATGTCTTTAGATCGAACCAAAAAAATTATTTTTATTAAAGTTTTGCTGCTGACTGACCGATAATAGGTTGATAGGCAGAAGTGGAATTGAACTTTTGCCAAGGAGAGAGTTATGGCTATAGATTCAAATGCACTGTCCAGCATCAGAAACGCAATTGCAAGTTATTCTGGCAGTGAATCTACATATAGTGATAAGCTAAAAAATGACGCTAATAACAGTGTAAATTCATTAGCTCAGAAGGCATCTTCATTTGCAACCAAGAGCCGTTATAAAGCAGCTTTTGAAGAGAAGATGAAGATTGCTAATGAATCATCTGATACTGTTGAAATCAGCAAAGAGTCATTAGCAGCTTTAAAGAAATACAATCAGACTGAAGTAAGTGTTGCTGCAAAGAAAGACTCATCAAGCTCAAGTGGCTACACTTATGATTATCAGGCTATCAAGAAAAAGAATCTTGAGAATATAGCAGCTATCGAAAAGGAAGTTGCTGAAAAGTACGGTAAGAAGACTGATGTTGCTGATAGTACCTCTAAGACTGCAGATGATAAATCAACAGTAAAGTCTGATGATACAACAAAGACAGCATCAACTACTGACAGCGCATCTTCTGATAAGACAACTGACAGCAAGAAAACTGAGAGCACTACCGATACTGAGAAGAAAACTACTTCATACAGCTATGATTACAATGCTATGAAGGCTAAGGATGCAGAGAATGCATCTAAGATCGAAACTGAGGTTAAAGCTCAGTATTCAGGTCATAACAGCCCAGATGACATTGTAAATTAGTCAGTTATTGATTTTAGTATGAGGAGGGCAGAGGCTCTCCTCTTTTGATTTATAGGTAGGTGATTTGACTTAAAGCCTATCCGCTTTAAATCTTTAGGAGATATGAGGCAACACCAAGAAACTACTAGTTTTATTGCTCATCTTGCAGAATTACCCAAGAGCAAGGATCTTTTCCTGCCTCTGCATTGCCAGAACTGCTGATTACTTTAGCAATGGATGCTGAGCTTTTAACAACAATTAAAGAGGTCACTGTAGATTCAAGATCTTTTGAGACCTTGTCTATATCCAGTTTTAAAACAGGATCACCTGTAGATACCTGTTGTCCTAATTTGGCTATTGCAGTCATGCCCTCGCCTGTAAAGCTACTTGTGCCAATACCAAAGGTTACGTAAACCTCAACGCCCTGTTCGGTTCTTACAGCAAAAGCATTATTTGAAGCAATAAGTCTTGAGATGGTGCCAGAGCAAGGTGACACAATAGTATCAGCTCCTTTGCTTGGTACCACGGCAACTCCATCGCCAATCAGTCTTTCTGAAATTACCAAATCAGGTACTTCTTCTAATGAAATTAAATTGCCACTAATTGGAGTATATAACTCCAAGTCTGCTTCACCTTTTACTTCCTGACTTACTGTTTGCTTTTTTTGAAAAAAAGAAAAAAGTCCCATTTTTATTCCTTGATAACTGTAAGAGCTTTCTATTTAACTTACTTGTTTTCTAAGATTCAATCTTTATAGTGAGTTAACAATGTCAGAAAGCTCAGTTCCTGAATAAGTTGTCATTATTTTATTATACAGATCTTTGTCAAAAGCAGGTTGAATGTCTTCTTCTAGATTTAATCTTTCAACTACAGCCTTGATCTTGTCAATGTTATAAGCTCCTGTCACAAGATATGTCACACCCATTCTATAAAAGAAAGGAATAAGCTCAGAGCGTGAGGCAAAGCGTCCTGCTACTCCTAAGGTAGCACCTGATTCAAAGGCAGCTTTAGCTGCCATTACAATCATTTTGGCTAAAACAGGTGTAAAGGTTTTATCAGGAGGACATGGAGCTGATGCGTACTCAGCTAGTGAGCTAGTACCTATGATCATCATAGAGCCTTCTTTAGCGATAGCAGGAGCTAAAAGTACGGCAGCTGGAGTCTCAATCATAAAACTAATCTCCATATCGCCATGATCAATCTTTTCACTATCAAGTTCGTTCAAACTGTCATTTGCTAATTTTAAAAGGTAGTCTTTTTCTGAGATCTTGGTTACCAGAGGAAACACAATGGTAATGGTTCTGCCTTTTGAAGCTCGTAAAAGCGCTCTAATTTCCTTTTTCAAAAGATTAGTACCAACATAAGCTCCATAGCCTTTTAAAGGACCTGAATCATCTAATCTGATATTAAATAAAGGCTTTTTATCATCAGCAAAGTCAAAGGTTCTTGCTGTAATTGGAGCTCCCTTTTTAATAGGAGAGATGATCTTATAAAAACAGTCGGTCATTTCATCTTCAGATGGTTCATAACTTGAAGATAAAAACAAGAATTCAGATCTTAACAGTCCTAACCCATGGTTTTTAATCTGTTCATTACTACCTTTGCTAATAGCGCCTACTGCACAGGCAATGGTTAGATTTAATAAAGACTCATCATTTATCTGATCCTGATAGAGATCTTGCATTGTAAGCAAGCTCTCTTTGATGTCATCTGATGGCTCTACAATCACAACCGATGAATTACCATCAACTAGTACTGTAGTTCCGTTTTTTATAGTGGTTGCATCAAAAACACCAAACACAGCTGGAATTGATAACTCTCGTAACACTACACCTAAATGTCCTGAGTCATGACCTCCTTCTAAGATCACGCCCTTGATGCACTTAGTATTAAGAGATAATAATTGCGCAGGTGAGATATTAGTAGTTATTAGGATCACGTCTTTAGTAAGTGTAGGCAGTTCAATTTCATCTCCATGAGCATGCTCAAGAGTATGAATGAACTCATTCATAAGTGAGGTTAACTCTTCTTTATCAGCCTTTAAATCATTATTATGCTTATAAAACGCATCAAGATTGCCTAAAAGTACGGTTCTTGCTGCCATACATGAGGAACAGCCTTGATTTATAAGATCGATAACCTCTCTTTTGTTGTCATCAGAGGTAATAAAGCCTGCAGCTGCGCCTAAAAGATCACGTACTGTGTCTTTGGCTGGATTTACAATTTGACGCAATTTTTGGGCAAATTGGCTGGATTTTTTAATATATCTGTCAATTTCGCTTTCGCTATCAAAAGTAAAGAGTTCTTCTTTACTGTATTCTGATTTCTGCCTTGCTATGACTAAAGCGGGTGCTACTGCAATACCAGCTCCTACAGAAACGCCTGAGAGTGTATACATAAAAACCTCTTGCTTTTATTGCGAAAAAACTAGTTTCTGACAGTTATGAATCTCTAGTTTGTGATAATTACTTATAAACTAGTTAATCCCGCTAGTTCATAACTATGATTTTATTACTATAAATTCTTGCTATTTCAAAGAATTAACTTTTTGCATCTCTACATAATACTTAGTGCCAGCACATACGGCAGCAGGGGGTATTAGAATATTTAATACAGGAATACCTAATAAGAACGCTACGGTAGCGCCTATAGTAAATGTGGGAATAGTATGTGTCTTTAAATCATTCATCATCAATGTAAAAGAGATCTTATGGTTATCATAAGCATAGTCAGTGTACTGCAAAGCTCCCATCCAGGCTGTCAGCAAGAACCAGGCAATAGGTGAGAACACATTGATTACAGGAATAATAGAGATCACAAGACAAATTAGAGCTAAAGGTAAAAAGAACAACTGCTTTTTAAATTCTCTTGCAAGAATTCTGGGGATATCTTTTAAAAGATCAACAACTCCCATGTCATCGCCATGAGTGCCGTTAATTAAAGCTTCTACTTTGTCAGCTAATAGCCCATAGAAAGGTGATGCAATAATCGTAGCTACAGTTGAGAAAAAGTAACCACAGACAAAGATGATCATAAGTCCTAATAAATAGGAAAGTACATAGGCTACAAAAGATAAAAAGTCAGGCAAACCTTCAAATAATGAGAAAATTAAAGCTTTGATGTTTGTAAACAAGAGGTATGAGCAGGTAGACATAAAAAGAACATTCACAATTAAAGGAATGATGATATACAGTCTGCACTCTTTACTCAAAGCTAGTTTTAAACCAGTAAAAATATAGGTAATCGCCTCAGAAATGGTGATCTCGTGAGGTGGTCTTAAGTTAGTCTTTAGATTCTCGTTCATAACTATAATCCTATGCTCTTTTGGCAATGATACCATTTTGACTGAGCGCTTTGCTTAGAGTTCATTGCAAAAATGCACAATTTGCACAAATAGTTCTAAAAGTCCTTTTGGGCACATGTTAAAAGCTTCATTTTGAGTTTACTTTGCTCCTTACAAAATTTAGCTCTTATAAAAGACTTAATTGTGCGATAAAACAAAGAAAAAATAATACATTTAGTTTAAAATAAGATGATTTTGTGAAGACTAAATCCAACCTTCTTTGAAGTTAAAAGTAAGATAAGTTAACAGGAGCAAAAAATGTCACTTAACGATTCAAGTTCTTTAATTTTAATTGTTGGTGCCATTGCCATTTTAGCCTTTGTTGTTCATGGTTTATGGTTTTCTGGCAGAAGCATTAACCGTAAATTAGTTAAAGGCTCAAAAGAAGATCAGGAAATTGCTCTATCAAATGCTGTAGGCAAGGTTCGTATTGTTAAGCCAAAAGAGATTGGTGCTGAAAATGATTTTAATGCTTTAAATGTAAAGCATGAGAATTACTCAAGTCAGAATAGCAATAATAAAGTTGAACCTGTAGTCTCTTTGTCTACTGATTTTTCTCTGCAGGAAAAAGATCCTAGAACTCCTGAAAATACCTATGAGTTAAATCTTTTTGCATCAGAAGGTCGTCCTTACAGAGGACTTGATCTTGAAGAGCTGTTTAATAACTATGGTATTTTAAAAGGCGAAAAAGACATTTACTGTGTATATGAGAATCCACAATTAAAAGACAGAATTGTGTTCAGACTCTGCTCACTAGAAGCTCCATATGCATTCCCTGATAATATGGAATCCTTTTCAACCTCATCTTTAGCTTTATATATGCAGTTACCTCCAAAAGGTAAAGCATTCTTATACTATAGAGCAATGCATATTGCAGCAAAGTGCCTAGTAGAGCATTTAGGTGGTGTCATTAAAGACAACAATAACAAAGAAATGACCGATGAGTCTTTAGAACAGACTGAACTTCTCTTAAAGAAATATGACAAATCTGATGCTGAGGAGTAATCGTCATGACTGGTACAGCTGTTACTTCTAAAAATGTAGAGGCTTTAAATCCTGATGAACTAGAAAAGGAATACCGTAAACTTGTAGATACTCTAAATTCTTATTCTAAAGCTTACTATGTTGATGACAATCCTGTAGTTCCTGATGCTGAATATGACAGGCTCTACCGTCAATTAGAGTTAATAGAGCAAAGTAATCCTAATATCATAGCTGATGATTCACCTACAAAAAGAGTAGGTGGTGCTACCTTATCAGAGTTTGAGCAGGTAACTCACCGCGTCCCATTGATGTCTATGGGAGATATCTTTAATAATGCTGAACTTATAGATTTTGATGCAAGAATGAGTTCATCCTCAGGTCAGAGTGTCGTTGAGTATTGTGCTGAGCCTAAATTAGATGGTCTTGCTGTATCTTTAATTTATAAAAAAGGTAAGTTAGTTCAAGCTGCAACCCGTGGTGATGGCAAGATAGGAGAGAATGTCACCTCCAATGTCATGACCATTAAAGCAATTCCTTTAAAGCTAACAGGAGATAAGGTTCCTGATTACATTGATGTAAGAGGCGAGGTGATTATGACCCGCTCAGGCTTTAATCAGTGGAATGAAAGAGCTAGAGCAACTGGAGGTAAAGTCTTTGCCAATCCTAGAAATGCAGCAGCAGGCTCTCTAAGACAGTTAGATCCAAAAATTACTGCTAAACGTCCTTTAGCTTTCTTTGCCTACTATGTAGGTGAATGTGAAGGTTATGATTTACCTCGTGATCAGTACCATCGTCTTTTAGCTTTAAAAGAATTAGGTTTCCCTGTAAATTCTAATATCAAATGTGTAAAAGGTCTTAATGGCTTAAAGACTTTTTATGAGGATATCCTTTCAAGGCGTGAAACACTAAACTACGACATTGATGGTGTCGTTTTAAAGATAAATTCTTTAGATACCCAAGAAGAGATGGGCTTTACAGCCAAAAATCCCCGTTGGGCTATAGCCTATAAATTCCCACCTGAAGAGATGATGACTAAACTTTTAGATGTAGAGTTTCAGGTAGGAAGAACTGGAGCGATTACTCCTGTTGCTAAATTAAATCCTGTTTATGTAGGCGGAGCTACTGTATCTAGTGCAACCTTACACAATGCTGATGAAATTGAGCGCTTAGGCTTAAAAATTGGCGATATGGTGATTGTTCGTCGAGCTGGTGATGTGATCCCTCAAGTATCAGGTGTCGTCAAAGAAAAGCGTGATGGCACTGAGAAAGATATTGTTTTTCCTAAATACTGTCCTGAGTGCGGAAGCTTAATTGAGAAAGTAGAAGGTGAAGCGGTTGCCCGTTGCACCGGTGGACTTGTATGCTCTGCTCAATTGCGTCAGTCAATCATCCATTTTGTCTCTCGTGATGCGATGGATATTGAAGGCTTTGGTGACAGAATCATCGAGCAGTTGGTTGCTACTAAAAAGATCTCCTCAGTTGCTGATCTTTATACTTTATCCGAGAATGATTTAGCAACTACTATTCTTGATAATGGTTCAGAGGACAGAAAGGTAAGATTTTTAGGTCACGTGGTAGCTAAAAAGCTGATAACTGCTATTGATAAATCACGTGTAACCCCATTAAATCGTTTTATCTATGCTCTGGGTATCCGTGAGGTCGGCTCCTCAACAGCAAGGACTCTAGCTTCTAACTTTAAGACTATCGACGATTTAATAAAAGCCTCATATTCAAAACTATTAAATCTGCCAGATGTAGGTCCTGTGGTGGCTCGTCATATTGCTGATTTCTTTGCTGAAAAGCACAATCTTGAGATTATTGATAGATTAGTTAAAAGAGATGATGGCTTCTTATTCTCAGCCGGTATTGAGTTAACTACACTCCCTCAACAAAGTGAGCTAAATGTAGACAATCAGCCTTTCTTAGGTAAGACCTTTGTGATCACCGGTACTTTAGATTCTATGGACAGAAATGAGGCTAAAGCTAAGCTTTTATCATTAGGCGCAAAAGTCTCAGGCTCTGTTTCTAAAAAGACCTTTGCTGTAGTCTGTGGTAGTGATCCTGGCTCTAAGCTTACTAAAGCTACCGAGCTTAATGTACGAGTGATCTACGAAGAAGAGTTTTTACAGCTTCTAAAAGAAAACGGCCTTTCTTAAATCAAAGATTGGTACTAAAAAGAATTAATTAGTGCTGATTTTTGGAGCTGCAGAGCAAGGCTCTGCAGTCCATAGGAGGTGTATTATGTTAGACAATACAAAGATATTGTATAGCTATTGTAAGATTAAGACTTACTACTTGATCACAACTAAAGGTGTATCTGTAACTTGTGTATTTGATGCTACAGAATCCTTATCTGATATTGCCTTTTCTAAGACTTCAGCATGCTCAACAGGCATATACAAGCCATGGTGAGAGTCAATCTTATCTCCTGTGTAACCAGAATTTAGTTTTCTAATCACCTCAATTCTAGCTCCAGACAGTCTTGCTGCCTCATTTAAGCTGTTTAATCTACCAGCAATATCAACTCTTCTAAAAGCAGGACGGTTCTTAATCTTAGGTAATCTTACACCGTAGAGCTCAGGGTTCTTTAAAACATCTGAATAAGCTTTAAATCTCATTAGGTATGCTTTAGTTGAACGAGACAGACGGATGTTCTCAGCATTAGGATTTTTTACTCCTGCTTTTGCGGCTCTCTGTAAAGCCTTCTTTACGCCATACTCACCCTGATTGTAAGCTACAGCTACTAATTCCCAGTCGCCTAAATCACGATACAATCTTTGCAGATACTTGATGCCAGCCTCAGTTGAGGCAAAGAAATCATAAATACCGTCGTAGTTTTGTGTTTTGTGTAATCCTAATGATTTACCTGTAGAACGAACATACTGCCAAGCACCATGTGCGCCACCATGATGTACCTTTGCATTCAAGCCACTCTCCAATAAAGGAATTGCAGCTAACTCTAGTGGAACATCATGTTCTTTGAATTTAGTTAAAAGATAATGCACATATACATCATTTCTTTGAAGATTATGTGTAATAGTGCGTGCAAATTTGCGTGCTAAGGCCTTTTCTTGATTATTAAGTTTTAGATTTAAAGTAAATCTAGACTCATCAGCTAAATCTGTTTCCCAAACAGATTTCTGCTCTCTTTGAGCTTCAAGCTCTCTTTCGTGAGCGATACGCTCTAATTCAGATTCATTAGTATTAGCCTGGACATTCGATGAGCACGCATTGATTGACATTAGTGCAGCAGCAACTACACCAACGCAAAGATATAAAGTTTTTCTAATCATCCTACCTAACTTCTTGACTACTGAGGCTAAAGCCATTTTCATCCATATTGTTACTTACGATAATTAGGAGCAAAAACCTTCATCGAGGATTTTGTTATCTCCTAAAGCGGCCGTTCTTGCAAGTTCATCGCAACGCTCGTTTTCAGCATGTCCTGCATGTCCTTTCACCCATTTAAAAGTGATTTTATGTCTGGAACATTCTTTATCGAGTCTTTGCCAGAGATCCTTGTTTTTCACAGGCGCCTTTGTGCTAGAAACCCAGTTACGGCGTTTCCAACCTTCAAGCCATGAAGTCATGCCATTTTTTACATACTGACTGTCAGTAGTAATAGTGACATTACATGGCTCTTTAAGAGATGAAAGCCCTACAATTACTGCCATGAGTTCCATACGATTGTTAGTCGTACGGATGAAACCTTGGGCAAGTTCTCTTATATGTCCCTTATAGCTTAAGATAACTCCATAACCACCAGGTCCGGGATTACCTAAACAGGAACCATCGGTATAGATTAGAACTTCTTTCATAGTCATTAAAAATTTCGATGGAAGAAGCTAACCTTCCTTAAAAAACATAATAGCAGTGTAAAGAAACACCACTGACATTATAACAGATATTTTGGCAAAATAATTTGTCTTATAAATCAATAAGAAAATTGCAAAAACAGCCTTTTACAAATACTAATTAATCTAATAATTAATAGGCAAAAGTGAAATTTGCTATTAATTCTACTTAATCTTACTTAACGCAGAATTAATCTTTAGTTAATACATAAAGTTAAAAATTCACTTTTTTTAAGACTGCATGTTTAAGCTTCAAAAACACACTCTTTAAGATCTCTTTTAATGAGATCTAAAGTGAGAGTTTTTAATGATTCTGTTACACAGTTATTCAAAACAGTACACTTAAAAACTTAGCAAAGACTTAGCTCCTATAAGATTTGTAATGTCGCAACTTAAGCTAATTTAAGCTAAAATTACATCCATGTTAAGGAGAATTTAACTTGAAAAGACAAGTAGCTTTAGATACAGAAACCACAGGTAAATCAGATGATGGTACTCCTGGTGAGCACAGAATTATCGAAGTAGGTTGTGTTGAAATTATCGATAGAAAGTTAACTGGAAGAACACTGCAGTTATATGTTAATCCTGAAAGACCAGTTGATGAAGAGGCTTTTCAGGTACACGGTATTTCTAATGAATTCTTAGCAGATAAACCAAAATTTGCAGAGGTTGCCAATCAGTTAATTGATTTTATTAGAGGCTCTGAGCTTTTAATCCATAACGCAAAGTTCGACGTAGGATTTATGGATAAAGAATGGCAGTTGCTAGGACTTAGTGAAACTACTACAGATATGGCAACTGTTGTCGATACTGTGTCTTTAGCCATGCAACTGTGCCCAGGACATCAGGTTAATCTTGATAACTTATGTAACCTTTATGATGTAGACAAGTCTGCCCGTACTGTCCATGGCGCGCTATTAGATGCTCAGATCTTAGCTGAAGTTTATTTGGCTATGACTGGTGGTCAACGTGATCTTGAGTTCTCTGAGGTAAGTGCTCACGGTAGTGCCAAATGGAAGAGACCTGAAGGTGCTAAACTGCCTTTAATGCGGGTAGAAGCAGACAGACTTGCAGTTCATATTGATAAAATGATTTCTCTATCTCAAGGGCGCCCTTTAAAATGCGAAGAAGGTAAACCTAAGATGGCAGGTTCTAACTGGTCATCTGACTATGATATGGTTTTCCTAGAAAAGGGTGAAGAAGAGAAAAAATCAGATTATAAAGCAAGATTAAAAGCTCAAAAAGAAGAAATGATCCAAAAGCTTTTAAATCCTGAACAACAAGCTTTATTAAAAGAATATATGCAAAAAGATCATGAAGCCTACATGGAGTGGGAAGATCGTGTAATGGGAAGAGTCAAAAAGAAGTAGGTAATAGAAAGAGGTAGAGGAGAAAGATTATGACTAAGTTATCTTTTAATGTCCTAGACGATTTAAATCAGTCTTTGAAGGTCTTAAGTGATTTTATTGCACAAAAGGATACTAAAGAGGTAATTGAGAAGGCTATCTCAATCATGGCTGACTCAATTAAAAATGGAGGCAAGATCATGTCAGCTGGCAACGGTGGCAGTATGTGTGATGCTATGCATTTTGCTGAGGAATTAACCGGTCGTTACCGTGACAACCGTCCTTCATATCCTGCTATTGCCATTGCTGATCCTAGTCATTTAACCTGCGTGGGTAATGACTATGGCTTTGATTATGTCTTTTCACGCTTCTTAGAAGGCATGGGCTTTAAAGGTGATGTTTTCTTAGGTATTTCTACCTCAGGTAATTCAAAGAACATCATTGAAGCTTGCAAAGTATGTAAAGAGAAAGGGCTTACAAGTATTGTTCTTTTAGGTAAGGATGGGGGTAAGTTAAAAGATCTTTGTGATTTACCGATTATCGTACCTCATGTTGGTTATGCTGACAGAATTCAGGAAGTTCATACCATGATTATCCACATCATGATTAGAGGTATTGAAGAGCTTTTAAAATAGTTCCAAAGTTCTAGTTTCTCAAAAGCATTTTTCATCAATTATTTACAATAAAGCCTGACTTATGTCAGGCTTTATTCAAGCATATCTTATTAAGTTACCTATAGCAGGTACTTTATCTTATTTTGTTTTCTCAAGCTTTACAGGCATCATTGCTTGAAAATAGTAAAGCTGTGCTTCAAGTTTCTTAAAGGCAGCTTCCTTAGTGCAGTTAGCATCATCAGCTTTTGGTGAAACTAAAAGATGCTTTCTGTCAGTTATCTTATAAGATACGCCGTAGTTATCAGTTTGCAGTTCACAGGCATAATCTTTACCATAGCCTACAGAAACAGACTGATTGTATGCATAAGGGAAGTTACACTTGTCATTTGACAGCATGTCACACCCAAAAGAATAGAAAGTGTAATCGGATACTGCATGAGAAACAAGAGTTGTGATGATGTCCTTATGAGAGCCCAAGCGCTTAGGATCATATCTTACTGCGGTGTTTCTTATATATTTTTCTGGCATATATAAATAGAAAGGTACCTCATGACCAAAGACTAACTCCTCTGGGTAGTCAGAATAGCCAATACCTCTCATATTGTGATCGCCTGTAGCTGCAATAAAGATATTATCTTTTAAGCTCACATCCTCCTTTACAGCATTGATGAATTTACCTAACTCATCATTTGCATAGCGGAAAGTTGCAAAGATAGTCTCTGTATTGTCATAAGGGAATCTGTCTAAAGTCTTTTCATCTAATTTAATTTTTTGGATCTCAACATCCTTAGGTAATCTGTAAGGAGGATGATTGGTAATAGATAGAGTCATGATAAAACGAGGTTTATCATGTTTCTCTTTTAAGACTTTATAGGTCTCTTTAAAAAGGTATTCATCATCAATACCCCAAGCACTTGCTGTTGCATTTGGGAAATCTTTTAGAACATTGCTTCTTTCAATTACTCTGTCAAAACCTAACTCTCTTAAGAAATTGTCATAATTTCTCCATGATGAAGTTGAAGCGGTGACAAAGATGGTCTCATATCCAGCCTTTTTAAACAGCTCTACGATGTTACAGATATAGCTCTTTCCTGAGTAAGCTGAGGTAGACAGATTTAAGTCTGGTACTGCTACAAAAAGTCTGGTTAAACTGTCTGAAGTACCATCACCCTCTGAGACGAAGTTTGTAAAGAACATATCTTCTTTAATATTCTTACGAAGAGCTCCTAAAAGATCACGTGTATCTTTATTATCAAAACTTAAGATATGAGTACTCATACTCTCCATGACATTAAAGACAATATCAGGTTTGTGCTCTTCCAAAAACTCATTTTTTCGAGTGGTCTTTTTAAGTGGTCTGAAAAGATCATTAAGATCAGACTTATCTACCTTAAAGCCTAATTTATTGTAGGTTGAGGCAATGTCATCAGCAGTTACTGCAGGTAACTTAGCTGAGATCTGATTCCATTTATAAGCCCAGTAAAAGGCGATGATTCCATTTGGAATATTGTTGTTAACCGCAGGCTTATCGCAAATCTGAGCATTTAACTGCCTTAAAGGGAAGGTTCCAAAAGAACCTCGAATGAATCCAGAAAATGCTAAGACTAAAACTAAAAAGAAAACAGATAAGGAAATTTTAAACGATGGTACTAAATTAAACTTAGCTAAAAACTTTAAAAGTTTTTTATGTAACAGCTTGTAAACTACGCAAGCAATGATGATCCCAATTAAACCTGTAAATACAGGATAGTCACTGATGACTGTTTTTAAAACCGCTAGAGGATCTTCTTTTGAAATAGCAAAGATAAAGGTATCAATGCACTTTTCATAAGTCTTAAAGTAGAAATAGTTAATTACAGCAAAGACAAAGATAACAAAAATTACAAAATGACTGTAAATTTGTAAGAATTTTTTAATTTTTTTGAAAAAATTAAAGGGAAATAAGCAAATTGTGAGTAATAAAGGTAGAGAATAAGCAATAGTGATGATCTTTAAGTCAAATCTTAAAGAAAGAATAAAAAAGCCTAATTGCTCTTTAAAAGAAATCTCAGAAAAAGGGCTTAGAGCAAACTGAAAAAGCATAATGACACGCGCTAGTGTCAAAATTGCCAGCATGAAGATCATGCCTGTGAAGATGATATTAAAGGAGTCTTTTAAATTTTCTTTATTGCTGTTTGAAATCGGGCAAAATAGCATCATTTTGCATTCCTGCACTAAAAATAAATTTAGAAAAATTCTCTATGAAATAAAGAGCAGAGACTTAATTTTGAAAGCTAGTGATTCTAGCATAAACATGAACAATATCACGATTTTTTTTGAAAGCTAAGCATACCAAAATTTACTACAAATTTCATACTAAAAGTCGCTTATGACAGCCATTATTACACAGAATTATCTTTATTGTATGTAAAGAATAAGCTTTCTTTAAATATTTGAATCTCTTTATAAAGTTTCACATTGTAGAAATATTGAACTTAATAATATTCATTAATATTTTAAAAATTCTCTCAATGTAAAACATGATATATGGCAATGACTATATACTTTTGTGTTATAAAATTAACAATAAATGCAATAATTTATTTGTATAGGTTTAATATTGTGCAAAAATTGGTTAATTTTGATAAATTTTAATTAGCGTTTAATTCATATAATTGAAATGTCATTTGGGGAAATGAATGGGTGAATAAAATGCAAAAAACTTCAATTCAAAAGAAATGGTGGCATGGAAAAATTGCCTACCAGATTTATCCAAAATCATTTAAAGATAGTAACGGTGACGGTATTGGTGATATTCAAGGTATCATTTCAAAACTGCCTTATTTACACGATTTAGGTGTTGAGATTGTATGGATTTCTCCTATGTATGTCTCACCACTAGTAGATCAGGGCTATGACATCGCTGACTACGAACACATTGATCCTGTATTCGGAACTGATGCTGATTTTGATGAATTAGTAAAGAAAGCTAAAGAGCTTGGAATTTCTATTATTATGGATCTTGTGGTAAACCACTGCTCATCAGAACATGTCTGGTTTAAAAAAGCTATAGCTGATAAAAATTCACCATATAGAGATTATTTCTATTTTAGACAGGGCAAAGCAGACGGTACACCTCCTGACAATCTTCGTTCTTACTTTGGAGGTTCTGTATGGGAGAAAGTTCCTAATGAGGATAACACCTATTATCTTCATTACTTTGCAAAAGAGCAGCCTGATTTAAATTGGTACAATCCTAAAGTACGTGAAGAAATCTATGCCATGATGAACCGCTGGTTTGAGCGTGGTATTGATGGCTTTAGAGTTGATGCAATTATGAATATTGAAAAGGATTTGTCATTCCCAGGACTTCCTGCTGATTCTGATGATGGTATGGCATCAAGCGCCACCATGTCACATAAACTCTCAGGCAAGATTGGTCATTTCTTAAATGAGATGAATGAAAAGACTGTAGCTCTGCATAACAAGTTCTCAGTAGGCGAAGCTTTTGGTGTGGATACAGCTTTATACCCAAATTTTATCGGTGATAAAGGTTGTTTTGGTACCATCTTTGATTTCAAACCTCGTGAGTTAGTAGAAAAGAGCGTAAAGGTTTATCAAAGACGTCCTGTAAACTTTACTATGTTCAGAGATGCAACTTTCAAGTCTCAGGCTGCTGCTAATAATGTAGGATTTTTAGCTCCAGTAATGGAAAATCATGATGAGCCTCGTGGTATTAGCTACTACATTCCCAAGGAGTGGGAAAACGAACATGGAGCAAAGGCTTTTGGTACTTTCCTAATGATGCTTCGTGGTATTCCTTTTATTTATCAAGGACAGGAGTTAGGTCTTAAAAATCCTACTTTTAATTCTATTGATGAAATTGATGATCTGGCAACTCACGATATGTACAGGATCTGCATTAAAGATGGTCTTGAAAAAGACAGAGCTTTAGCTTTATGCAGCCATGAAACAAGAGACAATGCCCGTTGTCCAATGCCATGGGATAACAGTGAATATGCAGGATTCTCTACTGTAAAACCTTGGCTTAAGACCTATTCATATAAAGATGAATTAAACGTTGAAGCTCAAATTCATGATGAGAACTCAACTTATAGCTATTACAAAAAGTTAATTGCTATAAGAAGAGACAAGAACTACCAGAAGATCTTTACAGAAGGTGAATTTATAGGACTACTATCTTCTGATTTGACTGCTATCTATAAGATTGCAACTGAAGATAGGTCGATCTTTGTAATGACTAATCTTTCAGACAAAGGTTTAAAGTGTGCTGATGCTTTTGATTTATCAGTACAGACTTGCTCTCTTTTGCTAGAAACTCATAAAGGTGTGGTATCTCAAAATGGTAATGAGATCACTTTGGCAAAGGGTGAGAGCGCAGTATTTCTATTGGCAAATAGATAATTTAAGCAGATAAGACTGCTGTTGGTGTTTATTTCTTCCATAAGGTATTGGTTATGGCAGGCTTGAGAAAAGAACTCAAAGAAACGATTCGTCATGGCTCGAACGTATATCCTTTGGCAGGATATATCTGTAGAGGTAAGCGGTTTAATATTAACATCGGTATGCATTGGCATCCTGAGGTTGAGATTAACCGTTTTGAAAGTGGCGATTTTGTCTATAACTATGCTATGAAAGAATACAAGATCAAAGGTCCTTGTATTGCTATCTGTCCTGGCAATGTACTTCATAACTTAATGATTAAAAGAGGTGCCAATCAGTCGTCAGTGGTATTTAATCTTTCCATGATTGAATTTAGCTATTTCGATGAAGTTCAAGGTCAGCTCTATAAGTTTTTAACCGAAGGTGGCAAGCAGATGCCTCCTTTGATTACAAAAGACATGGAGTGTTTTGAAAGAGCTGATAAGTTATTAGCTTTTATCATTGAAAATGCTAATAAGACTAGCGGTGCAATTAGACTGCGTATCAAGGCTCATTTGATAGAACTCTTAGCTATCATGTATGAGAATGGTATCTTTTTATCTGAATCATTATCTAAGAATGATGAATTTGAGCATAAACAGCAAAAGATTAAAGATCTTTTAACCTTTATCAATGAGCACTATGCAGAAAAGATCACCATGAATGACGCAGCTAATTACTTAAAGGTTTCAAGACAGTATTTTTGCAGATACTTCAAAAAGAGTACAGGTATGAGCTTCGTTGATTTTATCAATGATTTAAGGTTGCGCAGAGCAAGTCAGGAGATTGTTTTAACCTCTAAATCAATTACTGATATAGCTTTAGATCATGGCTTTGATAACATTGGCTATTTCTTTAAGCTCTTTAAGTTAAAGTTCGGTCAGACCCCTTTGAGCTACCGTAAGAATAAAGGTGGACAGGATTTTGAAGAGGAAGATGATACCTACTAATAGGAAAGTAGCTCTTTAATATAAAAAACGTAATTAATAAGCGCAATTGCCAGAAAAATTTGGCAATTGCGCCAGATATTTTAAACTAACGTTTTGAAGCTTCCATATACAGCATTTCAAGCGCTAAGGTAGCAGCAGCTAATGCTGTGATCTCACTATGATCATAGGCAGGAGACACTTCTACAAGATCATAACCTACGATCTCAAGATCTTTAATTCCTCTTAAAATCTTTAAGATCTTATCAGGAGACATGCCTCCAATTACAGGTGTTCCTGTGCCTGGAGCATAGGCAGGATCAAGACAATCAATATCAAATGTTAAATAACATTTATTGGAACCTATTCTTGCCTTAATCGCAGCAACAATCTCATCAACACTCATGTCGTTAGCTTTTGCTGCATCTAACACTAAAAAGCCATCTTCTTTGCTATATTCTGTGCGAATACCAATCTGCACTGACTTTGAAGGATCGATTAAACCTTCATTTGGGGCATGATAGAACATAGTGCCATGGTCAAAGGCAGAGCCATTTGAATAAGTATCGGAATGAGCATCAAAGTGGATTAGAGAGAGCTTTCCATAATTATTAGCATGAGCGCGTAAAAGTGGCAGTGTGATGAAATGATCTCCACCTAGAGTAAGTAGTTTTTTACCTTTTTTGATGAGAGCATCAGCATGTGCTGATAGCTTTGTGCACATATCCTGATTATCACCAAATGAATATACAAGATCGCCACAGTCAGCAACTTTAAGTTTGTCATTTAGTGCAAAAGTCCAAGGGTAGCGCTTATCTTCCCAAGCTAATTGAGTTGAAATTTGGCGAATTGCATTAGGACCAAAGCGTGTGCCTGATCTGCCAGAAGTTGCCATATCAAAAGGCACTCCAGTGATGATGACATCAGCTTGAGAGTTGTGAGGTTCGAAGTTTAAAGGAAATCTCAAAAATCCAAAGGCATTAGAGGTAAGTGAGATGTCATGGGCATGATATAGGGTTTCCATTATTCTTCCTCCAGATAGGTGTAGCCATAAAGGCCAGCTTTAAACTCTTCTATAAAAGCGCGTTGAGTCTTTTCATCAAGATTATTGTGATTTGAGATTACTTCTGCTGAAAATTCATGTAACAGTTTAGAAGGATCAAGTAAAACATATCGTAACATATCATCAACAGTGCTACCTTCATCTGAGAGCGCAACTGTAACTTTTCCTTCATTATCAATGGTTACGTCTAAAGCTTCGGTATTACCAAATAAATTGTGCATATTACCTAAGATCTCCTGATAGGCACCTACCATAAAGACACCGATTAAAGGTGGTTTATGTGGTTCGTATTCAGGGAAAGGCATTGTACTAGTAATGTCGTCATCATCAAGATATTGCTTTATCGCGCCATCAGAATCGCAGGTAATATCAAGAATTACAGCTCTTCTTGTAAGAGGTTTATCAAGATTTTCAATAGGCATTACAGGAAAGATCTGGTTAATGCCCCAAGCATCAGGTAATGACTGGAACAATGAGAAATTTAAATAAATTTTATCGGCCATGCGTTCTTGCAACTCATCGATAATGGCGCGATGAGACTTATTAGCTGGATCAAGCAGAGACTGGATTTTATTGCAAATACATAAATAGATCTGCTCAGCTTTAGCTCTTTGAGTTAATGATACACAGCCTGCAGCATATCCTTCATGAACTTCCTGCAAGTCATACTGACTGTCATGTAACCATTCACGCAAGGATCTGCTGTTTTGATCCTTCTCAATTTCATCCCAGGTTTCAAAGAGTCTAAATAAGGCATCGCAAGAGCCTTCATCAGGTAGGGAAGGCTGATTAAACTCATTTCTTTCAATACCAATAGCATTTGCAATTAAAACTGCATGATAAACAGTCAATGCTCTGCCTGACTCGGTAATGATAGTAGGTTCTTCAAGTCCGTTGGCTCTGCATTCATCACCAATAGTCCAGATGATGTTGTTAGCATATTCCTTTAAAGAGTAATCCACAGAGCAGTCAGACTGTGACCTGGTGCCTTCATAATCAACTCCTAATCCACCACCTACATCAAAGTATTTGATATTAACGCCTAACTTTGAAAGCTCGGTGTAGAACTTAGCACTCTCTTTTACACCTTTGGTGATATCCCTGATGTTAGACATCTGAGAGCCTAAATGAAAGTGTAAGAGTTCTAACCAGTGTAGTTTATTGTCTGCCTTTAATGTCTCGACTAAAGTTAAAACCTGACTTGCATCAAGACCAAATTTAGAGCGTTCACCTCCGGATGATTGCCATTTACCTGAGCCTTGTGAGGCAAGACGAGCTCTGACACCTAGCTTTGGAGTGACATTTAATCTTTGTGATTCCTCAAGCACTATCTTTAATTCAGACATCTTTTCGATGACCAAAAAGACAGTATGCCCCATCTTAAGACCATCTAAGGCCAGTCTTATGTATTCTCTATCTTTATAGCCATTACATACGATAATTGATCTAGTTCTGCCTGCATGTGCCAACACCGCCATAAGTTCAGCTTTAGAGCCTGCTTCTAAACCGATAGGTTCACTAGTGTTCGTTAGAGCATCTAAGACACGTTTGTGCTGGTTTACTTTAACAGGGTAGACTAAGAAGTAGTCTTTAGAGTAACCATACTCTTGACGAGCATCTTTAAAGGCTTTGTTAATATCATGAAGTCTGCTTTGCAGAATTTGCGGGAAACAGAACAGCGCGGGAAGTTTTTGACCTTTTTCTAATCTTTCATTTACAAGCTCTGAAAGATCGATTACCTGATTTACTGAAGTCTGTTCTGATTTTGTAGGATTTACTGTTACATGTCCTTTTTCATTTACTGAAAAATAACCATTTCCCCACCAGTCAATATTGTATGCGTTCACAAGATACACCTCTCATACAGCTGTTATTAGCAGCTTGTTTAATAAAAAAAACAGGTGCAGTTTAGTGATTTTTATGGGTAATGACAACCAATAATTTTAGCCTTAAGTAAAGTTAATTTTGAAGAAAAAAGAAAAAAGGCTTTAATAGGCTGATTCTGCTTTATGCAAGTTGTTTACATAAAATCTTCTTTTTAAGATGCACTAAAAATAAACAGAAAATGAGGCAATAAAGACGAAAAAACCTCCCAAAAGGGAGGTTTTTGATGAAATCATGATTTGATTAGAAGTTCTCGTAGTTTTTGATGGTTACCTGTTTGCCATCTGCGCCAACAGGAGCAATCTCACCTAGAACCCAAGCCTTTTCGCCGGTTGCATTTAATACATCGACAGCTTTTGAAGCTTCTTCCTTTGATACAACTGCAATCATACCAACACCGCAGTTGAAGGTACGGAACATTTCGTAAGCATCAACGTTGCCGTTCTTCTGTAAGTACTTGAATACTTCAGGACGAGTCCATGAATCACCATCACAAGCTGCACAGGTACCTTCTGGTAAAACACGAGGGATGTTCTCCCAGAAACCGCCACCAGTGATGTGTGCTAGAGCATGAACATCAACTTCTTTGATTAACTTTAAGATCTGCTTTACGTAGATGCGGGTTGGAGCCAACAAAGCATCTGCTAATAAAGTACCATCTGATAACTTATCCTCAAGAGGCTTTGCACCAACTTTCTTTAGGATGTGACGAATTAAAGAATAGCCGTTTGAGTGAGGTCCTGAAGAAGCGATACCGATTAGAGCATCACCTACTTTTACCTTTGATCCGTCGATGATCTTGTCCTCATCAACAACACCAACAGCAAAACCAGCTAAGTCGTAATCACCAACTTCGTACATACCAGGCATTTCAGCAGTCTCACCACCAACTAGAGCGCAACCTGCTAACTCACAGCCGTGAGCAATGCCGGTTACAACGGTAGTTGCTGTATCAACGTCTAACTTACCTGTGCCATAGTAGTCTAAGAATAAGAAAGGTTCTGCACCCTGAACTACGATATCATTAACACTCATTGCAACTAAGTCCTGACCTACTGTTGAGTGTTTATGAAGATCGATTGCTAAACGTAACTTGGTGCCAACACCATCAGTGCCTGTAACTAATACTGGGTTGGTGTAACCCTTAGGAATTCTGGTTAATGCGCCAAATCCACCTAGGCCACCGATAACTTCAGGACGTGTAGTTTTCTTTACAGGAGCCTTAATACGCTGAACTAATTCATCACCAGCGGTGATATCAACGCCAGCTTCTTTATAGGTTAAATTTGATGCCATGATGATCTCCAGACAATAAAAACAATTCTGAGCGCAATTTTACTAGAAACATGAGAGAATTTCATCACAAATATGAAAAATCGCAAGTCTTCAATGTGTTAAAATTGCACAAGTTGATTCGTAGGAGTAATTATGAAATTACAGGCTTTATTGGTAGCGATGCTGATGTCATCGCAAGCTATGGCTGTGCAGGTTTTTGAAAAACCTGTTTCAGATGGAATGGATAAGGCAATATTAAATTCATTCCGTGAGGCTACAGCATCTAGTGCAATTGATGATACAAGCAAGATTTCTCTTGATGAAATTAAGAGTGCTGTAAGTTCTCTTAGGATCAATAATGATAATTTTGAAATCTCATTTGATGATGGCAAGTTAAAGAATCTTTTATCTTCACAGGGTATTGCCTCATGGAATGGATTATCAGATCCTGTTCTAGTTTGGTTAGCTGATGTAGAAGAAAGTGGAATCAACGTTATTAACGGTGATTCTGATAACGAATTTGCTGTTGCCCTAAATCAGGCTTCAAATAAGAATAACTACAATCTGATGTTCCCTGTTATGGACTTAGATGATGTAGAAAAAGTAAATGCCCAAACCATCTTATCTCATTCAGATAAGATTTTAGCCACAGCATCAAAGAGATATGATGCTAAATACTTTGTAGCTGGTGCCATTGAAAAGAACAATGGAGATAATACCTACACTGTAAAATGGAATGCCTATGATGACGAGGGCAAGAGCTTAGGTAACGGTCAGACTCAGGGTACTTTAGAGGAAACCTCAACCTCTATGTCACGCGATGTAGCAAAGGTTTTAATGCAGAACATCAGTTCTGACACAGCTACTGCTCAAAACACCAGTTCAGATGAAGTTGAGTCAATGACAACTACAGATCCTGATGGTGGCATTGTTCTAGGATCTGTAAAAGGTGGTGTAAGAGTAATGTTCACAGGTGTTGATAACGTATCTGATTATCCAAAGATCAATAAGATCTTAATCTCATACGGTTATGAGGCAGATATCTCTGTATTAGGCTACAATTCACAGGGCGTTATTTTCTTAATTCCAACCGGTTCATCTCCATCAATTCTTGATGGAACTTTAGCTCATGCAGGTGAATTTACAAAAGTTGGGGATTGGATTTACAAGTTCAATAAGAGTTCTGGAGTTGCATCAGCAGGTAACGGTGTAGGCACTGTTACAAGAACTACTACCAACAGGGTAACCTCAAATATGAATGGTTACGGTGGAGAGGCTTATACCAAAAAGACCGTAAAGAGAACCGTTGAAGTTACTACTAAGATAGAGCAACCGGCACAAGATGGAGCTCCTGTAATTAACCTTACAGATGATTCTGAGGGTACAGATGCTCTAGAAGATGGTGGCATTAACATTACTCAGTAAAAATACTTGGTAAAACATTTTTTGCAAGGATGACTGATGACAGAAGAAAAGGCAAAAGAACCTTATCAGCAGGCATTAGCTATAAAGATTAACGACAAGAACGACTTTGCTACATTTGAGCTAGGCTCAAATGGAGTTACAGTCGAGCTTTTGAAAAAAGCGGTGCTGAGTTTCAACAATGAGTTCTATTTTGTATGTGGACCTCATGGCTCAGGCAAAACACATCTTTTAGAAGCTTTATACCAATTAGACAGTTCGATTAAAGAGAACAGTTTCTTTTTGGATATGAATACTGCAAAAAATCTAGGTCCTTTTGTCTTAGACATTAACTTACCTAAGCTTACTATCTTAGATAACGTTGATGTTATTGCAGGTGATGATGAGTTTGAGTTAGCTTTGTTTGCTCTTTTTAATCGTTGGTACGATAAAAGAGAGGGAACACTGATTGTTACAAGCTCAGAGTCATTTGATAAGATCCCTTTCAATAAGGTTGATCTCAATACCAGAATGTCATCAGGCATTGCTTTGAGCTTAGATTATCTAAGTGAAAAGGACTGCATCAGTGCTCTAAAAAAGCGTGCTGAGCAGAGAGGCTTAAACTTTCCTGATAAGACTATATCTTTTTTAGTTCGTCACTGTAACCATGACATGAGATCATTGGTGGCTCTTTTAGATAGATTAGAAAAAGCTCAATTAGAGCAGAACCGTGAACTTACCATTCCATTTGTAAAAATGGTCTTATCAATTGAGTAGTTATAAAAGTTATTTTTTGACTTAATCAACTCTCTTCAATACTATTCCAACAAAAAAGCCTGACAGTGTCAGGCTTTTTCATAGATTCAGAAACTAGTTTTGTTAGTTTTGATCTTTCGCTACTTCCATCTGAACAGCATCTTCTGTTGTGCTTCCATGCTTGCACAAGCCTGCAAAGATAGAACCGATGATGTTCTGTACCACACTAAAGATAGCGCCTACGACAGCAGCAAATGCGGTTAGATGCTGTAATGAAAGAATGATCCCTAAACCAGAGTTCTGAGTACCTACCTCAATAGCTAAAGTACGGCTATCCTGCTTGTTGAACTTACATAGTCTTGAAATGATGTAAGTTACAACAATACCTAAGATATTGTGCATGCAAACAATCACAAACAAGAGAATGCTTGATGAGCCAATCTTCTCAGCTGATAGTGCACAGACAATCGCAACAATTGCCATGATGGTAACTGATGAAATAAAAGGCATGAATACAAAGATCTTTTTTGCTACAGTATTTAACAGAGCGTTGATTAGAACACCGATAAATACAGGAGCTACCACCATCTTTAAGATATCTAGAACGATTGCCCAGAAGTTAATCTCAATACTGTTATGTGCAATTAAATAGAAAATTGCAGGAGTAACAATAGGTGAGAGCAGGGTAGTGCAAATTGTAATAGATACAGATAAAGCAACATTACCTTTAGCAAGATAAGTTAAGACGTTAGATGCAGTACCGCCAGGACAGCAACCTACTAATAACATACCAACAGCAAATTCAGGTTGAATATGAATTGCCTGAGTCAGAATAACTGCAATTAAAGGCATCATTACAAACTGCATTAGGATACCGAAAATTACAGTCTTTGGATTAGTTACAACATTAAAGAAGTCATGGAAGGATAAACCTAAGCCCATGCCAAACATCACGAAACCTAATAAATATGGAGTAATGGCTTTAAATGTTGTGAAAATTTCAGGATAGAAAACGCCTAGAATGCCTGCTAAAAGCACACCGACTGCCATGTAGTCGGTGATGAATTTTAAGATCTTCATTAAACTGTATGTCCAGCTTTCTCTTCAAAGTTTTTTACAATGTGGTTTTGCTTGTCGACTAAAACCACTTTAGGCTCAAGAGCTTTAGCTTCTTTCTCATCCATCTGAGCGTAAGCAATGATGATGACAATATCGCCCTCTAGAGCACAACGGGCAGCAGCACCGTTTAGGCAAATTACACCAGACCCCCTTTTACCTGGAATGGTGTAGGTCTCAAGTCTTGCGCCATTGTTGTTATTAACAATCTGAACTTTTTCGCCAGGCAGAATACCAGCAGCATCTAGTAGATCTTCATCAATAGTGATTGAACCTACATAGTTTAGGTTTGCCTCAGTTACTGTAGCACGGTGAATTTTGCCGTGCATCATGGTATAAATCATGATTACTCCAGAATAATATTGTCGATAAGACGAGTTTTACCAAATCTTACGGCTAAAGCTAATAGAGATGGAGCTTTAGCTTCTTTATCTAACTCATACAGACCTGGCAGACCATAGCACTCAACGTACTCGATATCAGATAAAGGCTCTTTCTTGATGATATCGGTAACTAATGCCTTTAAAGACTCAACATCTTTGTTGCCATCTTTAAATGACTTTAATGCTTCTTTTAGTGACTTAGATAAAACTACAGCAGCAGCTTTCTCTTGTGCGCTTAAGTAAGTATTTCTTGAGCTTCTTGCTAGACCAGAATCTTCACGGTTAATTGGAACTACTCTTAACTCTAAATCAAAGAATAGATCTTTTACCATTCTCTTAAGAACTTCAACCTGCTGAGCATCTTTCTGACCAAAGTATGCACGAGTAGGACCTACGATGTTAAACAGTTTTGATACGACTGTTGCAACTCCACGGAAGTGAATTGGTCTGGTTTTTCCGCATAAAACCTTGGTGATATTGCCTGTAACTTCAACCCAGGTCATATCCTCACTTGGATACATTTCTTTAGGAGATGGAGCAAAAACAATGTCACCTCCTGCGTTTTCAACGACTTTTAAATCGCTATCTAATGTTCTAGGGTATGCATCAAAGTCCTCAGATGGACCAAACTGAGTTGGGTTTACAAAGACACTAACTACAGTGATGTCATTTTCTTTAGCACTTGTAGAAATTAAAGAGGCATGACCTTGATGTAATGCTCCCATTGTAGGTACAAGACCTACTGTTTTTCCCTGAGCTTTTAAAGGTTTGATGATTTCTCTTAATTCTTTTACAGAATGAACACACTGTACCATTTTTATCTCTCTTATTAACTTATCTAAGCTCTATACACAGCAGAGCCTTAGTTAAAACTGTGAGTAGTTTACTACAATAATCAAAAAAGTGACAAAAATCGCATTAAAAGCTTAATTTTTGCAAAGACGAAAGACTCTAAACAAGAGGCTTTAGATTGTTTAGCGTTGTTTTATTACCGAATGTGACATAGAGTCTTCACTAAAGGTAAAAGCTCAAATTTACGTGTACTATTTCTTTTCAAACTGACCGTCGAAATCTCTTAGATAGTTATAGTTCTTAAACTTTGCTCTTACAATTTCTCTGTCATTACCAGTACATACATGCAAAGCATCAGTTAAAAAGCCATTAGCTTGATTGTAGTTGCTACTCAAGACACTGTTCCAAGCTGCAGTTTGGAAACCGTTACATTTATCTTTCTTTTGAAAATAAGCTTTGACCAAAAGATCGGTTGCTAAAGCATGATTTGGATGTCTTCTTGTAAAAGCAGTTAAAACTTTAATTGCACCATCAGACTGCTTACCTTCTACATAAGCATTTGCAAGATTTAAAGCTATTGCTCCATCGTTTGGTTTTCTGTCATAGAGTGGCTTTAGTCTTGAAATTGCTGACTGATATCTGCCCTGAGCAATATCTATGTCGGTATATACATCAAGCACAAAATCGTTATTAGGGAGATTTAGTTTTGCTAGGTATGATGCAGCCTCGTCAAATTTCTTATTCTCAAGGAAAATTAAAGCTAAAGCATAGTTTTTATAAACAGAGTTTACAGTTCTAGAGTTTAGAAGTCTTTCTTTTAAAGAATTAAGATCATACTTCATATAGCGTACATCCACACGTGCTTTTGCCATCATGAAGTTTGGATTTTTAGAATTCTGTCTTTTAGGCATGTTTTTAGCTAGATTATAAGTCTCAGCTACACGAATTTCAGATAAAGGGTGATCTACTAACATGCTAAAAGCTGGATTGATATTGCCTTGTTGAGCTAGGAGTTTTTTAAATAAATCACTCATAGCCATAGGGTTATAGCCTGCCCTTGCAAGTACTGCAAGACCTACTCTATCAGCCTCTGATTCATTATCACGGGTAAAGTTAATACCTGCCTGAGCTAAAAGACCGGTACTTGATGATAAGGCAGCCATGCCCACAGTAGGGTTAATTAGAGCAACAACAATTGAACCTATGATACTAGCAACACTCACAGGAGTTCTGTCTGTTTGAGCTTCAATGAGTCTGGCTATATGTCTTTGCGTTACGTGAGATATTTCATGGGCCAGAACAGAGGCAAATTCATCCTCATTGTCTGTATAGTGAAATAGACCTGCGTTTACCTGAACTTTACCTCCTAAAAAAGCTGAAGCATTCAAACTCTTATCTGAAGAGAGAAAAAACTCAAAAGGAAAATATACATTGCTTGCATTCATGATGAGTTTTGAACCTACAGTATCAATGTATTCATTCAAAACAGGATCAGCTGTCACAGCCCCTGCACCGTTTGCTTTACGCATAAAAAACTCACCGTAATTCTTTTCTGCTTGAACGGTCATGCCTCTGATACCTGCAGGACCTAAATCAGGAATTACAATATTATCTTCAGCTAAAGCTAAAGGAGTGATTAAAAATGAAGCGGCAAATAATGAAGTTGTAAAAATTGAAGTGCCGAATAACACTTTCAATTTATTGAATTTGAATTTCAGCATAGCTCTTTCCTTAGTTTGGTTTATCTTATCTCATTAAGGAAAAATATTTTCACAAAGACGTAAATATTCTATCTATTGAAAATTATACTTAGATTAGCTAGTAATTGTTCGTACTTGATGAATTTGTGCAGGTTTTATGAATAGACTCTTTAAGACAATAGCTTATACCTTAGGCTCTTTTTTAGTTGTAACCACAAATGTAAATTGTGCTAATGCTTCAAATATCTCTTCATGCACATATAATGGTATTCCTTTATATGGCAAAGTCAAAGTTGTTAACTCTTTTCCTGATGTCAAAGTAAAAGTCGTTTCTTCATTTGAAGATCTTGATGTTCAAAAGGTCAGCTCCTTTGCTGACAAGTGTGGTAAATGGCAATTTGTAGACTCTTTTTCAGACTTTAAGATTCAGTTTGTTGATTCTTTTCCTGATATCACCATTAAGTTTGTACAAAGCTTTCCTGGTCAGAAATAGCTAATTAGCTTTAACGCAAGGTTTTAGCTGTATATGTTAACTTTTGTCTTAGATTGTAAAAAAACTTAAGACAATAAAAATAATCTGCTCAAAAAGCTTATGATTTAATATACTAAGGCAATCTGATTTTACTTAAGAGACATTATGATAAAGCTATTACATAATTGGTATTTACGCCATTTCTCAGCACCTGGTACTATTGAGTTTGCAATTGTTCTAGTTTGTTCTTTTCTTACTGTTTACTACTTGATGTGGCTTGTAGGTCCCTTAGTAGTGTCTTTATGTATTGCTTATTGTCTAGATTGGCTAGTAAGACTTTTAAACCATAAACTCAAACTCTCAAGAATGTGCTCTTCAGTTATTACTATGGCTTTGTTCGTAGGAGTGTCTGTGGGTATCTTGGTGTTTGTGGTACCTAAGGTTTTACAGCAGGGAAATCAGTTTTACTTAAATTTACAAAAGATAAGTACAGAAACTGTAAATTCAGATAATGGTGACGATTTTGATTCAAATATAGCTGCCAGAATTAACGAATTTGTAGCTACTATGCCTGAGCCTATTCCTTCAATGGTCACTGAAGATGAAATAAAGAACATGGTGGTAAGTGCCCGTTCTGTTGTAATTGCCAATACAACCAATATTATTAAAAATCAGGTCATGCCATCTGTAGTCAATACCTTGTCATGGCTTATGTACATGATCATTGTGCCAATTTTAGTTTTTTTAATGTTAGCTAATAAGCCGGTACTGCAAAAGAGAATAAGAACGTATATTCTGCCTAATAACCAGGCTCTAATTCATGAATTCTGGCCACAGATAAATGCTCAGATTGAAGGCTATATTCGAGGTAAACTTCTGCACATTACTATCATTGCCTTTGTTAATTCATTAGCTTTTATGTTCCTAGGACTGAACTATGCCTTATTACTAGGTGTAGGTGTAGGTTTATCTGTTGTGATCCCTTATGTAGGAGCGGTGATTATTACTATTCCAGTACTGTTAGTTTCAATCTTCCAGTTTGGTATGAGCACGACCTTAATTTGGGTCTGTGTTGTTTATATCGTAATACAGATCTTAGACAGCAATGTATTAACACCATTACTCTTCTCAAAGGCCATGAACTTAGATGCCTTCTCAATTTTATCTTCTATTTTAATCTTTGGTGGTCTGTGGGGATTCTGGGGAGTGTTCTTCTCAATTCCACTAGCAACTTTCATCAGAACACTAATTGTTAACTGGCCAAGCACTGATGAAAAGGGAAATAGGGTGCTTCCTCAGGATTAGATCTATTTTCTAAAAAGGATTGAATAGACTAAAAGACCTACAAGTACTTAGTTTCTTGTAGGTCTTTTGCGATCAATTTGCTTTAAAAGTTTACATTAGTACATTAGAGTATAAAGCTTTCTTCTGTATTCTTTTTGTAGAGGATCGCCTGACATGGTGTTCAAAAGATCTAAGAATGTCTTTTTTGCATTAGCATCAGAGAGATCTTTCTTTAAGATATTAAATAAAATCTCTAAAGCTTTAGCTTTCTTGCCTGCTTCAGCTAAAGCAGCTGCATAGTTAGAAGCAATCTCCGAGTTATCAGGATCAGCGTTGAACTTAGCTTCTAACTCTTTAATCTCAGGGCTTTCTGCTGCCTGCTCAGCTAAAGTAAGTGCTGATACAAGATCTTTATAGTCCTGCATTGACTGTTCTTCACGTCCTGCGTTATCAAGTAAGATATGAGCTAATTCAAGCTCCTTGTTCTTAATGCACAGGCGAGCATAAATAAGCTTAATCTCAACATTCTTTTCATCAAGGTTATAGGCTTGTTTTGCTTTAGTTACAGCCTGCTGCAAGTCACCTTTTTGCTCTAAATCATTAGCCTCTCTAATTAAAAGTTGAGCTTCAGAAGGCATGAATTTCTTAATAGTCTCAGGTAGCTTTGTAACAATATCATCGCCTTGCAGAGCATCAACAGGTCGACCATTCTGCATTACGATAAGAGCAGGAACAGTCTGTAAACCTAACTGCATTGCCACAGCTTGAGATACTTGTTCCTGAACATCAGCTTCAACAAGAGAAATGTATTCGTTGTTATCGGTAATAGCAGTGGTTACTGCTTTTGTTGCAGCCTCACATTCAGGTGCATTCATGAAAAAGTAAACAAAGACAGCCTTTTTCATTGAAGCATCAACAATTACTTCTTTTACATTCTGTTCAGTTAAACGCATCGTAAATCCTTCTTAACCTTTAAAACGGTTCAATTCTCTCATGGCTTTTATTAAATTCTCAAGGTTAGGCTTGCCATCTCTAATCTTGCCACCTTCGTCAATATGAACCTTGCCGTTACGTTTATAGACAGTTACGGCATTGCTAGAAATTAACAATAAAGAACGACCTTGGGTAGTTAACAAATAGTCTCGATTAACAATTTTCAGAAGACTATTGCCTATGGAGTAATTAACACATGGGGTCGTTACTCCTAAAATTTCAAGACCTAGGGTAGGAGCAATATCAAAATTAGAAGTTAAATTGTTATAAGAGATACCCTTGAGAGAATCATTAGGCCACAAAGCAATCATTGGCACATGCTGTTGACGCATTGAATAGTCTGTTGAGTTACCTAACAACATCGGATTACCAATGTCCGAGGTAATCATGACAAGTGACTGTTTTAAGATATCTCTTCTAGATAGCTCATGTATGAAATTTTTAAGCTCTTCATCAAGCTCTTTTAAAGCTTTTGCATGAGCATTTTTATTTCTTGCTACATACATTAAAGAGTTGGTGTTCAAAGATATTAAAAAGCGCTGATTGCTATTTAAGGTATCAACAAAGTCTAAAGCCTTTTCAAATACTAATTGGTCATTCTTTAAAGCAGAAACACGGTTTATTGGTAAGCCTAATAAAGAGGTTACACTAGCAACATCTTTCTTTAAGAAACTATTGGTAAATACTCTTACCATGTACTCCTGCTTTTGCATTTCGGTTACTAATACAGGTTCAACTTTGTGCTTAATAAAGCTCTCTTTGTATTGAACAGGCAGACCAAAGGAGCTAGCAAAAAGGTTGTCCTCGTAGTTCTGATAAGGAAGATAGTGTTTTTCAAAACTAGTATTAGACATTTTTAGTGACATTAAAAATGGAGTATTGGTCTGATTCAGATCTGAATAAGACATGCCATTTAGAAGTATAAAAATGACATTTTTGGGGTTATCTTGAGGATTAGCTTTAATCTCTGCTAATGGATAAACAAAGTTAGAGGTTGAGCTCTTTTCTTCGCTTGAAGCTTCTGTAAAGTCATCATCATCAATCCAACCGTGGTTAGATAAGAATGATCTTGCAGTCATTGGATAGTGAGCAGGGAAGACAGTTCTTAAATTGGTGATTTTTTCATAAGAGGTAGCATCTGCCCAGATGTAGATACCGTGAGAAGCTACAAAGCACATAAAGATTGCACTTAGCACAATATTAGGAAACAAATTGTGTCGTAGGCTCTTTTTGTAAACTTCACGGGTAGCTAGTTTTGCAAACAAAATTTCTAGCAGAATAAGAATTAGTACTGCTATGTACATAAACCTGAAATTAAGACCTGTATTAAAGTCAAGATCTCTTAAAATTAAAGAGGTTACCATCCAGGTAATATGAACTTTTACAGTTAAAAAGATCTTTGCATCAATTAGAAGTAGGCAATGCAGTAAGAAAGCAAAGATGACGCTTAGTACTCTGTAAAGCTTAAAATTTCCAATGAATGTGAGTGGAAAAAATAAGATCAAAAATGCTAAGAAAGCTAAAAAGCAGGATTGACCTAACCATGTAGCTAGTAAATAAATAAAAGCAGACAGACTCTCTGTATGAGGGGCAGCATAAACATATGAAAAACTAATGACGATAGCTAAGATCGCATTTAAAAAGAAAAAGTGGTGGCCCCAAGTGCTAGAGCGTAAGATTTGTTCCTTTCTTAAAGGACTAAAGTGAAATAATGTCATAACTTACTGAATTCTTGCCTAAATTACATTAAGTATAATTCTATATTATCTTTTTAGATAACTTTTGCATGAAAAACTTACTTTTTTCATGCAATCGTCAATTTTTTTCCAAAGCTTACATACAACCTTTTAAATATTAACTCTAAATCTACTAGAATTTTGAGCATAAAAAAAGCCTACTTTAGCAAAAAGTAGGCCTTATGAAATTTGATTAGTGACGATTAAAACGTGTGATCATTTCAACTACATCGTCAGCTTCATCCTTTAAGTACTGCATATCCTTCTGAGTCTTTGAGGTAATATCCACAGATTCATCAGTAAGTGAGAAGATCTGTTTTACCTGATCTGCTACACCTTGAACAGTTTCACTGTGCATGTTGATTTCCTCAAGCATCTTATCTGCATTACCTTTAATTACAGAAATAGCTTCAACAACCTTTTCAACGTTATCATTGTTGCGACCAACCTCAACTACACCATTTTGTGCTGCAGAAAGTCCATGTTCAGCCATAACTTTTGCTTCTTCAGCTTTTTCTTTAAAGTCATCAATTAAATTATGAATGTTCTGTGTAGATTTGTGGGTACTCAAGGATAGAGAACGAACTTCATCTGCTACTACCGCAAAGCCTTTACCTGCTTCACCTGCACGAGCTGCCTCAATGGATGCGTTCAATGCTAATAAGTTAGTCTGATCTGAAACCTTGTCGATAAGTTCGGATGCTTGAGCAATTTCCTCAACCTTAGCTGACAAGTTTTCAATAGAAGTTGCAATATTCTTAACTTGATTGTCTAAAGTAGTAATGGCATTTAGAGTTCTCTCTGAAATGTCCTTGCCTTCCTGCATCAAAGAAGATGTCTGCTCAGAACTTTCATTAGTTGTAGCTACACTATCGGTGAGATCTTTCATCATAGTAAGCATAGTCTGAGTTACAGTATTCATGTTCCTAGCAACTTTCTTAGTATGCTTTGATTTTTCAATCATATCTTTGTTGCTGTCAGATGCGTTATCAAGATTCTTCTCAGCTAATTGATTGAGTCTTGCTGAAGCTTCTTTAACTCTAGTTAAAATTGCATCCACATATTTCTCATGGCACTTTAGAGCAAATGCCGCTCTGTCTGTCTCAGTACCACGTGGCGCATAGATTGCAAAAGATACAGGATCTGCCTGCATTTCATTCTTTTCAATCAGTCTTGTAATAAAGAGGCTCTTTTTAGCTAGCATACTGTAAGCTGTAAATGCACCAATTGCACCTGTAAGGATGACAGACAGAATTGATGGATCATATATAGCATAGGCAAATGCGATAAATGACAAGATCCAGTAGTAAATGTCATATGAGTTAAAGATTGAAACAGTGCCTAATCTTGATCCTGAGTTTATCTTTGCATAGGTAGCTTTAGCATTAGCAATTTCTTCATCTGTAGCTCTGGTTCTTACAGACTCATAACCTACGATTTTGCCACCATTAGTAATAGGAATAATGAAGGCATTAACCCAGTAGTAACGACCGTCTTTGTGACGGTTTTTGATGATACCCATGAAAGGCTTACCTTTCTTTAAGGTATCCCACATGAGTTTAAAGATAGCTGAAGGCATGTCAGGATGTCTGATGATATTGTGAGGCTGACCTATAAGTTCTTCTCTAGAAAAACCGCACATATCAATAAAAGTCTGATTAACATCAGTAATGATGCCGTGAGTATCGGTTACAGAGATGATCTTCGCATTTGGATCTTCAGGAAATTTAATTTCTACATCCACTACCGGCTGATTATTTCTCATATTTAATGCCTTTATATTATTGTTATCACGAGAAGATCTTGAGACAAACCGTCTCAATATCCCATCGCTTGTTAAAGACAAAGCGTTCTTTATATGTAATTATGGATCGAATAGCTTTTAAGATCTTCAAAAAAAGAGTTTATTTATCAAAATTGATAAGAAAATGGTGATCTTAATCATTCTTTACCTGCATTCTTTTACCTGCATGAAGTTCATCATCAGCATTAGTTTTCAAGAAATCTTCTTTAAATAACTCATAATTTTATGAGCAGTTAAAATTTCTGATTATTCTCAAAATCTACAAAATTCTTTGAAAAGAACAAAAAAATCTTAAAAAATCACTAAAAATTGGCATTTTTTGTAAGTAAATTTACAGTTCTTTAATATCTTACCTAGATAATCCCTTTTCTCTAAATCTATTTTTTTAATAGTTTAACAAAAACTCATTACCACTTAAGAGAAAAGGATCACTATGAATAACCACCTTACTAATGCTCTACCCATAATGGTTAATAATTACTCTAAGATGTTTGGTGTTTCAGTAAGAATGCAGGGTACATCTGCATACACTAATGGTAAAACTATAACCATTCCAAGACTTGATATTAACAATCCTGCTAAGGCAAGACTTGCATACGGCTATTTAGCACATGAGTCTGCACATGTTCGTTATACTGACTTTAAGCTGATCAAACAGGAGTTTATAAAAGAAGATCTCTTAAGGTTTTCGTTATTTAATATCTTAGAAGACAGTAGAATTGAAGCTCTGATCTCAAGGGAATATATAGGTGTTTATGAGAACTTATCCTTATTGAACGACTATTACGAGCATGATTGGATTTCTTTTTGTCAGAATGTCTCAAAGATAAATGTCTTAAATGTAATTCTCTCTTTCATACAATCTTATTCTCAAGTACACTGCCAGCACTTTTTCACCTCAAGAGCGAGAGCTGTAAAACTTTATACTCATTTAAAAAACAGAATGAAAGAGCGTCTGTTAAAAAGGATAGCTAAGCTTACTAAAAAATGCTCAAAGGCTAAATCCTCAAAGGAAGTTTTGTACTTTGTTGATGAGATTTATGAAATCTTAGCCTCAGATGAGAATGACTTTAAAAATGAAAAATTGAAGTTTATGTCTGAGCAAAAACTTAATGATGAACTTCAAAACTATGAAGAAAAACATGGAACCATTAAAGATGAACACCAAAAGAACTTCATTAAAGAGCTAATCAAATTAAAGTTAGCTTCTAAAGGAGATCCTTCAAACGTAACCCCAAGTCAGAGCGCAGCTAAGATTGTTGAAGAAAATGGAACTGGGCAATCAAGCTCTTCCCGTGAAGATTTAGGTTTATTCAATGAAAAAGAGTGTCAACCTGGAAAGCATGACTATATAAGACATATAGATGGTTCTTATGCTCTAAGGCGAGCTTTAAATATGAAGGTAAGAAGCTATGTAGAAGCTTTTGGCTTTACTACAGACAAAGGTTCTAGAATCGATCCTTTAAAAGCACAAAAAGTCTGTGTAGGTGAGACAAATATCTTTAAAGATAGAGTCTCAAATAGTGGCTTTTCTACCTCTGTCCATCTCTTAGTGGATGTCTCAAGCTCGATGCTAACCTCAGATGGTCTTGAGTGTACTAGATGCGAAGAGGCCTGTAAGGTTGCTCTTATGATCTGCATGGCTCTAGAAGGTATTGATGGCATAAAGACTATGGCTACTTACTTTCCAGGGGATACCTCAGAGTATGAAATTGCGCTTCGAGATAATGAAAAGGTCTCCCATGTAGCTTCCCGCTTTGACCAAAGACCTAGAGGCTCAACTCCTTTAGCTCAAGGTCTTTGGTATGCTTTCCAAAAGATAGAAAAATTAGAATGCAGAAGAAACATTATTTTGGTGATCACAGACGGAATGCCTGACAGTGTGAACAACGTAGATACATGTTTTAAGTATGCTAAAAATAGAAATATTGAGATATACGGTCTGTCTATTCGTTCAAGTCTTATTTTAAAGCTGTTTGAAAAGGCACAAGTCCTAGAAAATGCCTCAGAACTTGAAAAAGTATCATTTGATTTATTTAGTAAACTCTTTGATAGCAAAGAGTATTCACAAGAATTTGAAAAGTTAGGATAAAACTCTTAAAAATCCGAAGCAATCGAATGAAAAAAACAGCTACATAAATGCTAAAATACGCCCGGTTAAAAAAGGACTAAGAATTTAGCATATAAATTTAGTACAAGAACTTAGGACAAGAAAATTGTTACGCAGTGATTTTAATTTCGATCTGCCATTAGAGTTAATTGCAGAATATCCAAGTAAAGAGAGAACTTCATGCAGAATGCTGTGCCTAGATGGTAAAGACGGCTCTTTAATGGATAAGCACTTTTATGATTTAAAAGAATTCTTAAAACCAGGTGATCTTTTAGTTTTTAACGATACAAAGGTAATTCCTGCTCGTCTATACGGTAAAAAAGAAACCGGCGGTGCCTGTGAATTCTTAATTGAGAGAATGACAGGTGAAAGCACAGCCTTAAGCCATATTAAAGCAAGTAAGGCTCCAAAAGCTGGTACTGTGATTCATATTGATGGTGGCTATGATGTAAAAGTAACCGGTCGAGAGGGTGATCTTTTCAAGATTGAGACTGTAGGGGATAAATCATTATTAGATATCCTTTATGAAGTAGGTCATATTCCTCTGCCTCCATATATTGAAAGGCCAGATGAGTCTTTAGATAGAGAGCGCTACCAGACAGTATATTCAAAAGTGCCTGGCGCTGTGGCAGCTCCTACTGCAGGACTTCATTTTGATGAAAAACAGCTTGCTCAGTTAAAGAACATGGGCGTTAACATGGCCTTTGTAACTTTACATGTTGGTGCAGGTACTTTCCAACCTGTGCGTGAAGATGACATTCTAAAGCATCATATGCACAAAGAGTTTGTGCATTTATCAGAAGAGGTAGCTAAAGCTGTAATTGATACTCATAAGGCAGGTCACAGAGTAATTGCTGTTGGCACTACTGCTGTAAGATCATTAGAGTCAGCTGCAACTTATGCTAAGAGCATTGGCGCAACTGAAGAGATTGTTCCATTTGCAAATGATACTTCTATCTTTATTTATCCTGGCTACAAATACCAAGTAATCGATTGCTTGATCACCAACTTCCACTTACCAGAGTCAACTCTGATTATGTTAGTAAGTGCTTTTGCAGGTTACAAACATACTATGAATGCTTATAAGCATGCTGTAGAAGAGAAATACAAGTTCTTTAGTTATGGCGATTGTATGTTTATTCAAAAGAATGAAGCTGCTTTAAATGATCTTCCACCATCAGCTTAATGTACTAGCGCATTTGTAAAGAATACTGAATAAAGGAAAACTTAATGAAGTTAAAGTTTGAACTGAAAAAACGTTGTGGAAAGGCAAGATTAGGCCAAATGGTCTTTGAAAGAGGCGTAGTCAGAACTCCAGCTTTCATGCCTGTAGGTACACTAGGTACAGTAAAAGGTGTAAGACCAGAAGATGTTGAAGAGTTAGGTGCGGATATTCTTTTAGGCAACACCTTTCATCTGTGGTTAAGACCTGGTTGTGACGTTATCAAAGCTCATGGTGATCTTCATGATTTTATGAACTGGCACAAGCCAATTCTTACAGATTCTGGTGGCTTCCAGGTATTCTCATTATCAGATATTAGAAAAGTAACCGAAGAAGGTGTGCATTTTAGAAATCCTATTAACGGTTCTAAGCTTTTCTTATCTCCTGAAGTTTCAATGCAGATCCAGTATGCTCTAGGCTCTGATATCGTAATGCAGTTTGATGAGTGTATTGGTCTTCCAGCCTCTCGTGAAGAAATGGCTCGAGCAATGAGATTATCTTTACGTTGGGCAAAACGTTCTAAAGATGAGTTTGAGCGCTTAGGTAATCAAAACTCACTCTTTGGTATTATCCAGGGTGGTTCAGACGAAGCTTTACGTGAAGAGTCTTTAAAAGGTTTAACCGAAATTGGTTTTGAAGGTTATGCTATCGGAGGCTTAGCCGTAGGTGAGCCAAAGCCTGTGATGTATAAGGCTTTATCTCATATTGCCCCTAATATGCCTGAAGATAAACCAAGATATCTAATGGGCGTAGGTACTCCTGCTGATATTCTGCAAGGTGTACTAAATGGTGTGGATATGTTTGATTGTGTAATGCCATCTCGTAATGCTAGAAACGCTCACTTATTTACTTCAAAAGGTGTAGTAAGAATTCGCAACAGTAAGTATGCAATTGATACTTCTCCATTAGATGAGAATTGTTCATGCTATACCTGTCGTCACTACTCAAAGGCATATTTACATCACTTAGATAAATGTCATGAGCTTTTGGGAGCTCAATTAAATACTATTCACAATCTGCACTTCTATGAGCATTTTATGGCTGATATAAGAAAAGCTATTGAAGATGATCGCTTAGAGCAGTTTGCTGAGGAGTTTTATAAAGTTTACGGATATCCAGAGCTTGTATAAATGACAATTTTGCTCATAAATATATTTGTGCACAAACTGTGATATACTTTCGTGATGTCTGTTTAAAAGCTAATGAAGATTAATCATCAGAAATATTTAATAGTTAGCCTTTAACAACCAATTTTTGTGAATGCAGAGATTTGTTTTGAAGATAATGTCATCAAAAATCTGCTTAAATTTCAGAGAAATATCTCTAAATATTTTTTATTTAACTACAGGAAAAAAATATGAGCATTATTCCAACCGCATTTGCAGCAGATGCAGCTGCAAATCCAGCTCAGCAGGGCGATTTTAGTATGATCATCGTGCTGACGATCTGTATGATCGCTGTTTACTTCTTCTTTATGCGTCCAAACAACAAGAAGCGTAAAGAGATGCAGAAGTTATTAGATAACCTAGCAGTAGGCGATGAGGTTTTAACTAACGGCGGTATCGCTGGCCGAATTGTTAAGTTACCAGATAACAAGGAATATGTTTTAGTTTCTGTATCTAGTGGCGTTGTAATGCAGATTAAGCGCAACTACGTTGTAGCAGTTCTTCCAAAGGGAACTTTAGAGGCTGTTGCAGTAGATAAGTCTGTAAGTACTCCTAAAAATTCAAAATAATTTTTAATCCATATCTGAAGCTACCTTAAAAGGTAGCTTTGTGTTTTTTTACTTTGAGGGTAGCTAACAGTGTTAAACAAATTCCCTTTGTGGAAAAACATAATGGTATTTTTAATTATTGCCATTGGTTTTTTCTATTCCCTCCCAAATCTATACGGTGAAGATCCTGCTCTGCAGATTTCAGGAAGTCACGGCACCGAACTCGATCAGAAAACAGTTGATTCAATTAAGGCAACTTTAGATGCTAAAAACCTTGAAGGTAACTACGAGTTTGAAAACAGCCAGCTTCTAATCCGTTTTAATAATACCGATTCACAGTTAACTGCAAGAGAACTTGTAACTAAGCAGTTAGGTGAGAATTATGTGGTTGCTCTAAACCTAGCTCCTGCAACTCCAGCATGGATGAGAGCGATTGGTATGCATCCACTAAAGCTAGGTCTTGATCTTCGTGGTGGTGTTCACTTCTTAATGGAAGTTGACATGGAAGAAGCTATGAAGAAGATGAGGACACAGCTTACTAACGACTTTAGAACTGAACTTCGTAATCGTGGCATTCGTTTAACCGGCGTAAAAGCTGAAAACGACTATGTATTAGTCGAGTTCAAAGATGAGGAAACTCGTGATAATGCTAAGAAAGTTCTTGAGTCAAATCACAAAGACTTTACTGTTGTAGCTCAGGATATTGGTGATAAGTACTTTGTAAGAGCAACTATGACTCCTGCAAAACTGTCTGAAGTTCGTACTAATGCTGTTGATCAGAACATCAATATTATCCGTAACCGTGTTAACGAGTTAGGTGTAGCTGAACCTTTGGTTCAAAGACAGGGTGCTGACAGACTAGTAGTAGAGCTACCAGGTGTTCAAGATACAGCAAGAGCAAAAGAAATCTTAGGTGCAACTGCAACTTTGGAATTCAGACTTGTTGATTCAAATGCTGATGTTCAGGCAGCAGCTGCAGGTCACGTACCAGCGGGTACTGAGGTTATCAACGATGCTAAGGGCTATCCTGTAGTAGTTCAAAAGCAGGTTGTTTTAACTGGTGATCATATCGTTGATGCAAGCTCAAGCGCTGATGAAAACGGTCGCCCTCAGGTTAATATTAGCCTTGATTCTCGTGGCGGTACCATTATGTCTAATTTCACCAAAGACAATATTGGTAAACCAATGGGTACCAACTTCATTGAGTATGTAGTTGTTCCATCAACCGATCCTAATGCTCCAAAACCAGGTGAGCCTAACTACAAACCTAAGTTCAAGAAGATTGAAAGAATGATTAACGTGGCAACGATTCAGTCACGTCTAGGTTCAAACTTCAGAATCACTGGTTTGGATTCACCTAAAGAAGCTCATAACTTAGCTTTATTATTAAGAGCAGGTGCTCTGATTGCACCTATTCAGATTGTTGAAGAAAGAACCATTGGTCCTTCATTAGGTCAGCAGAACATTGAAAACGGCTTGAAGGCTATGCTTTATGGTGTTGCTTTCTTGTTCATCTTCATGATTATCTACTATAAAGCATTCGGTTTTATTGCAAACTTAGCTCTTCTATTTAACTTAGTCCTTCTAGTAGGCGTGATGTCTTTAATCCCTGGTGCGACTATGACCTTGCCTGGTATTGCAGGTATCGTGTTAACCCTGGGTATGGCAGTTGATGCTAACGTGTTGATTTATGAGCGTATCCGTGAGGAAATCAGACATGGCAGACCAATTCAGCAGGCTATCAATGAGGGTTATGCAAGAGCATTCGTAACAATTGCCGATTCTAACATTACTTCATTCATTACTGCTTTAATCCTATTCATGGTAGGTACAGGTGCTGTTAAGGGCTTCGCTTTAGTATTGATGATTGGTCTTGCAAGCTCTATGTTTACTGCTGTTACAGCATGTCGTGCAGTAGTTAATATCATCTACGGCGGACGTAATGTTAAGAAGCTGTACATTTAGGAGACAAGTTCATGTTACAGTTTATTAAAGACGGTACAGTTATTCCGTTTATGAAGATCAAAGGTACTGTAGAGTTAATCTGCATTGCCTTGGTAATCGGAAGCATTGTCGCTATGTGTACTAAAGGTTTGAACTGGGGCCTTGATTTTACCGGCGGTATTGTAGTTGAGACTGAATACACCGACGGTGTTGATCTTAGTCAGGTAAAAGATGCCTATGCTAAAGAAGGTATCGTTGGTACTACACAGCACTTTGGTTCTCAAAAAGATGTGATGGTTAGAGTTGCTCCTAAAGAGGGCTTAGACCAGCAGACTGTTACTAATAAGGTAATGGTTGCATCAAGAACAATTGATAAGGACGTTAAATTAAGCCGTTCAGAGTACGTGGGTCCTGCTGTAGGTGAGGAACTTGTTGAAAGCGGTATCTTAGCTATTGTTGTATCTTTAATTGCAATTCTAGCTTACGTTGCATTCCGTTTCGAGTGGCGTATGGCAACTGGTGCGGTTATTTCTCTAGCATACGATGTTATCGTAGTTTTAGGCGTGTTCTCTGTAATGCAGATTGAATATGACTTAACTGTATTAGCTGCGGTTTTAACCGTTGTAGGTTACTCACTAAACGATAAGATCGTTGTATTCGATCGTATCCGTGAAAATGCAGTTAACTTACCTCGTAATACCTCTATGTATGATGTGTTCAATATTTCTATTACAGAAACATTATCAAGAACCATCATCACCTCAGGCACGACCCTTATCACCGTAGTGTCTTTAATGATATTTGGTGGTGAAATGATTTATGGTTTCGCCTTAGCATTGTTTGTTGGTATTGTATTTGGTACTATTTCATCAATCTACGTGGCTTCAACTTGGGCTTTAATCTTAGGAATTAAGAGAGAAAATTTAGTTCCAGTAAAGGTCGAGAAGAAAGAGTCAGATGGTTATGAAACCATGGACTGATACTGAAAATAAGATAAATAATGTTTAGATTTTTAAAGACCCATTCCCTAGCAACAGGTATGGGTCTTGTTGCCTTAATGGCCTTAACAGGTTGCCAAAACTTTACTTCATCATCTAAATTAGATCTTGAAGGGGCGATTACTGTTCCATCAGAATATGTCTATACAGCTTCCATTTCTGAAAAAAGCTCAACAAGAGAACAAAACATTCTGACAAATCTTTTGATGATCTTAGAGTCAGATGCAAAGTCAGCTGAGGATAAGGCTGAATTGTTCTATGAGGTAGGCTCTCTTTATGACGATTTAGGTCTTGAGGCTATGGCAAGATTCATGCTCATGAATTCTATTGTCAATAAGCCTGGCTTTGCTCGTCCATATGAGCTTTTGGGTATCTACTTCTTTAAAGAAGGCAGAATTGCTGAAGCTTGCGATGCTTTTGATTCAGCAATTGAGTTAGATAAACAGAAAACTAGCACTTATCCATATTTAAATCGAGCCTTCGTCATGTACTATACACGTCATTACAAAATGGCTGTAGATGATATGAAAGTCTTCTTTAATTCAGATCCTACCGATCCTTACAGAATGCTATCTATGTATTTTGTTGAAGAGAAAGTTATAGGTCAAAAAAATGCTTTAAAAAATCTTGAGCAAAACTATATCAAAGGGCAGACTGCAAAAAGAAAAGATTCCTGGGGAGATGCCTTAGTTCTTTATTATTTAGACAAGATGTCTCAAAAAGAACTGTTTAAAGATATGCTTTTAGTTAAAGATGACGAGGATCTTTTCCAAGAGCATCTTTGTGAAGCTTATTATTATGTAGGTAAAAAAGCTTTAGAAAAAGGAAACGATAAGCTAGCTTATGATTACTTTAAGTTATGCAGATCTACCCGTAAGTATGGTTTCTTAGAGTACAGAAATGCCTATATTGAAATGCAGGCACTTGAAAGAAAGTACAATCTTTTAAAAGTGGCTCCATTAGAAGACAATGATAATGAGTAAGAGGTAAGCAATGTCCGAGATAGATGATAAAATTTCAGAATGTCCCGTATGCCGAGCAGCATCAAATGCTGCAGATAAGGCAACAGATGTTGCAATTGATCTTGATGAGGCGCAAAAAGAAGCCATCAAGTCTCAAATGATTGCATCAGATGATGCTTTTGTTATGAGCGAGTTCTTTAAAGCTCTATCTGATCCTACAAGATTAAATATGGTTCATGCCATGCTCTTACATAAATGGCTGTGTGTAAGTGATATTGCATCTCTTGTAGGCTTGAGTAAATCAGCAGTATCTCATCAATTAGCTTATATGAGAATTAACAAATTAGTAAGAGTAAAAAGAGAGGGGAGAAAAGTCTTCTATGCTCTAAATGACTCTCATGTTGAATCTGTTTTTGCTTTAGCTTTATCTCATATTAAAGAATAATAGTGTGTTGATTTATAACACATTATTATAACTGTTCACATTATTACATTTGATTTATTAAAACAGTTATTTCATTAAAATCACAATCAAAAATCATTATGACAAAACCAGTTTATTTTGATTATGCAGCTGCAACTCCAACTGATAAAAGAGTTATCGACACTATGGTGTCATGCATGTCTATTGATGGTCACTTTGCTAATCCTCATGCAAAGGATCATGTCTACGGTTGGGAAGCTGCTGAATCTGTGGAGAACGCAAGAGAGCAGGTAGCTTCTTTAATTGGAGCTTCTCCTCTTGAGATCACTTTTACCTCAGGAGCTACCGAGAGTAACAATCTAGCTATCTTTGGCGCAGCTAAAGGTTTAGCTAAAAAAGGCGACACAAGACGTCACATCATTACCTCTAAAATTGAGCACAAAGCAATTTTAGAAGCTTGTGAGCTTTTAGAAGATGATGGTTATAAAGTAACCTATTTAACTCCAACTAAAGAAGGAATCATTACTTCAGAAATGGTTGAAGATGCAATCGATGAAGATACCTTCTTAGTATCAATTGCTCAGGCAAACTCTGTTTTAGGAGCAATAAGTGATGTGCATGCAATCGCGTCAGTATGTAAAAAGCATCAAGTCTTTTTCCATACTGATACAGCTCAGAGTATCGGTTACCTGAAGATGGACTATGACCACAGCGACATTGATATGGTCTCATTAACCGCAGAAAAAGTTTGTGGACCTAAAGGTGTAGGTGCTCTCTATGTAAGAAGATCTTCAAATGTGCCATTATTTGCTCAAATTTATGGTGGCGGACAGGAAAAAGGCTTAAGAGGAGGTACAGTACCAACTCATGAGGTCGCAGGTTTAGGTAAAGCTTTTGAGATATTAAAGTGTGAAGCTAAAACCGATAAGGCTCGTTTTGAAAAATTAAGACAAAGAATTTTGGATGGTATCAAAGATGTACCTGGCTTAATTGTAAACGGCTCTAAAGAGCATAATTTGCCAAATATCCTTTCTATCAGTTTTGATGGTGTAGATGGTCATATGCTCTTACCAACTTTATCTAATATTGCAGCATCTACAGGATCTGCTTGCTCTTCAAGTGATTTAAAACCTTCATATATCTTAAAAGCTATTGGTCTTAGTGATGATGAGGCTCGTGCTTCATTAAGACTGTCTTTTGGTAGATTCACCAAAGATGAAGATATCGATATTTTAATCAACGAAATTACTACAAAAGTTCCAAAGCTTGTGGAAGCAGGTTCAATGTGGAATGTGAGGTAAACATGTTTAAGCTTTTTTCTAGTAATACAAAAAACGCAAGTGCTAATGAAGAATTAGTAGCGGTTACCTTAAAGGAAGGCACAGCTAAAGCTCCTTTTTCAAAAGATAGTGCCTTTGCTCCAAATGCAAATGGTGGCTATGACGTTTTTGTAAATACAAATGATTTTAAATGGTATCAAGTTGCAGCTAAGACTATTGCATCTTTAAAGCTGTATAACTTTGAATTTAAGTCAGATGTAGCTCTTTCAGAGCTAGATCTTTACTGGTTTTTAACTGCTTTATATGACGGTAAACATGATTACACTGTGTCTTGTGATTATGCTCAGAATGTCTTAGATAAAGTTGCAATGACTGCTAACACTGTAAGTGTGTTTAGAAAGATTGCTGACAGTGATTCAAAGATCTCAACCCCAGAAAAAGTTATCAATGTCTTATTTGATTTAGTAAAAGAAGCTGCAGACGCACAAGGTGACAGCGCTTCATTAAAGCTGATTAAGCGTGGTGATCTTGAGTTTGAAAAATATGCAGGTCTAAATGCTGTAGGCTTTGCTTCAGATGAAGATCCTTGCATGGGTATCATCGACTATGTACCAAAGTGCTGTCAAAAAGACTCACCTGTACAAGTAGCCCTTGTTGGTAAAGGAATTACCTTTGATACTGGTGGTTATTCTCTAAAGCCTGATAAGTATATGGAAACTATGCGTACAGATAAGACTGCTGTAGTTTATCTGTGTGGCGCGGTAACACTAGCTGCAAAGCTTGGTATTAAAAAGCATGTAAGACTGTACCTGTGCTGTTCTGAGAACATGGTATCAGGTCGAGGTATGTTGCCTGGTGATATCGTAACCTATCCAAACGGTATTAGCGTTGAAATTAACAATACAGATGCTGAGGGTAGATTGGTTTTAGCAGACGGTCTTTTACAGGCAGGAGAGGATAAGGCTCAATATGTTCTTGATATGGCAACTCTAACAGGAGCTGCTAAGATTGCTGTAGGTCGTGATATGTTCTCTGTTTTAACTAAAGAAAAAGAGTTAGATAAGAGCTTGGTATCAGCATTTGAGAAGACCGGTGAAATGTACTGGCAGTTGCCTTTAGCTCAATATCATAGACGCTTCTTATCCTCAAGAAGAGCTACAGTTACAAATTCAGGCCATGGTGAAGGAGCTCCTGGCTCATCTGTTGCCGCCTCATTCTTAGAACAGTTTGTCGATAAAAACACACCATGGGTTCATATCGATCTCTCATCTGCTTACTTACCAGATGGATCTCCATTCTTAGCTGCAGGTCCTACTGGCAGCACTATTCTAGGTTTAGCTACCTGGCTTTGTGAGTAATTTTTGTTAGAGGCTCTGCTCCGGCAGATCCTCTTTTAAAGAAATTTTAAACTCATCATTCCTAAGCCTTTATTTAAAAGCCAGCTTAGGAAAACCATCCTTTGTTTTTGATTTTCGCTTCATACGTTTTTTTCTTCTATATTGCATATAATTGAGAAAGTAAAAGGCTTTTATAAGGAGCGTAATATGTATCAGAATATCGTCATTCTTACAGGTGCTGGTATTTCAGCAGAGTCAGGCATTCCTGTCTTTAGATCAGAAACAGGTTTATGGGAACAGGAAAGAGTTGAAGATGTGGCAACCTATGACGGATTTTTAAGAGATAAAACTAAAGTTCACGAGTTTTATAACAAGATGCGTCGCTCTTTGTTAGATAAAAAGCCAAATCCAGCTCATTTAGCTTTAGCAAGACTAGAAAAAGAGTATTCAAAAAAGTATGGCGCAAATGTAAATCTAGTGACACAGAATATTGATGATCTGCATGAAAAGGCAGGTTCAGAAAAGATCATCCATATGCACGGCAGGTTAAAGAGTATTCTCTGTGAGCACTGCAATAAGCGATGTCCTTTTAATGATGATTCAAGTATAGAGTCAGAATGCAAGTTCTGTCACCATAAGTCACTACGTCCTGATATTGTTTGGTTCGGTGAAATGCCTTATCAGATGGATGAAATTGAAACTCTGCTTTCAAAATGTGATTTGTTCTTATCTATAGGTACATCAGGAGTAGTCTATCCAGCTGCAGGATTCTGTCAGGTTGCAAGAGCCTCTGGTGCTGCTTGCATCGAATTTAATCTGTCACAATCAGCAGTAGGCTCTCAATTTAATTGTGGAATTTACGGAAAAGCATCAAAAACTTTGCCTGAGTTTGTGTCTGCACTAATTGATACTGGAAATTTACCTAATAACGTCAAATTTTAGCATGCAAGAGCACTGAATAGTGTTTATTCTGATGCTGTGATTGAGCATAGACCCTCTTGTAAATTCTTAACATGATCTCATCCTGCCTTTCTTCAGGCAGGTTGTGAAACTGGGTTAAAACTTCGTTCCAAAGGTTATTCTCATTGCAGCTGTTCTTTTGCGATGAAGCTTTATATTTATAAGGTGATTTAAACATACAGCCATTTCCTCATTTTTATTCTTATATATAGAGTAGTTTTGATTTTGCTACTGTCAAAGAAATGAGAATAAACATCAAAGCTATGTCATAGTTTTAAAATAATTGGCTCTAGGAGAACTCTTTTTACTTGAAAATTGACATTTTTACACTTTTAAAATTTTTCTGAGCCATCATTTTAAATGACATGAAATTTATTACGATGCCAGTCATGGCCACTAAGATATTCAAATTGTAGAAGGTTATCATGTCCAAGACAGTGAATGTAAGTTTTAAACTAGATAGTTCGTTAAAACAGCAGATGAAATCTATATGCAAAGATCAGGGTATATCAATGAGAGCTGCTTTTATAAGCTTTGCGAAGAAAGTTTGTAGTGAAAATAAAATACCATTTGAGTTCTCTTTAGATCCATTTTATTCAAAAGAAAATATGGAAAGACTTAGAAAGTCAATTGCACAAATGGAGTCATCTGGCAGCGACTTTAAAGACAATATCTCTTAAAGCCAAACAAAGCACCTTAAATGGATAATAATTACTACGTCATTTTGCGAAAAATCGTGTCTATACTGATATAATTATGAGATTTGAAAAAAGATAACGAGATATAAAAGAACATGGCAACAGATAAGATTAATTTAATGAACCTCTCACCTGAAGAATTAAAGGAATTCTTTGAGTCTATAGGTGAGAAGTCCTTTAGAGCGCAACAGATCATGCGTTGGATATACCAGTTTGGTGTAACCGACTTTGAGCAGATGACTAATCTTAGAAAAGATCTGCGTGCCAAATTAAAGGAAATGTGCGTAATTACTGCACCTGAGATCGTAACTGAACAAAAAGCATCTGATGGTACCACTAAATGGGCTTTAGATATTGGAGACGGTCAGTTAGTTGAAACAGTGTTAATTCCTGAAGAGGACAGAAACACCTTATGTATTTCAACTCAGGTAGGATGCCCTGTTAAGTGTTCTTTCTGCAGAACCGGTGCACAAGGATTCAATCGTAATCTTACAGTAAATGAGATCATAGGTCAGGTCTTTAGAGCATCAACACGTGTAGGCTTTAGTAACAACCAGGAACAAAAGCCTATTTCTAACGTCGTAATGATGGGTATGGGCGAGCCTTTGCTAAATCTTGCAAATGTAACTAAGACCTGTGAGTTATTACTCTCAGATTATGGCTTTGCTTTATCAAAGAGAAGAGTAACCGTGTCTACATCAGGTGTTGCTCCTGTTTTAAATAAAGTAGCAGGCAAACTTGATGTTGCCTTAGCTTTATCTTTACATGCTCCTAATGACAAATTAAGAGATGAATTAGTACCAATCAATACTAAGTACCCAATAGCAGAAGTTCTAGATGCTGTAAGAAATTACTTAGATAAGTCAAACGCTAACTGTGGCAGAGTAACAATTGAGTACGTGCTACTTGATCATGTAAATGACAGTACAGAGCAAGCTCATGAGCTTGTAAATTTATTAAGAACTATTCCATGTAAAGTTAACCTAATTCCATTTAACGAGCATGAGAATTCAGAATACAAGAAACCTTCTAATAGCAGAATCGACAGATTCTACAAAGTATTGTTTGATGCAGGCTTTACTGTAATTAAACGTACTACAAGAGGCGATGAGATTTCAGCTGCCTGCGGACAGCTAGCAGGTCAGGTAAAGGATAAACTGGCAAAACTAAAAATTCAGGCCAAAGAAATATAAAGACAACAAGGCGAAAACTAAAAATGAGTTCAAAAAGGTTGAGAGCAATTAGAAACAGAGATAGATCCAAAGTACAAGCTCAGATTCAAAAAGAGGCAAGTGAGCCTATGATGGACGATTTAAAAAATGATGTAGCTCAGGACACATCAAAAGTAGAGCCTGAACTTAACATCCAAGAGAATTTAAAAACAGAGTCATCTTCAAGCGAGAATGCTCAAGATACAATTGAAGTAGAGTCAAATGCTGCGTTTAAGAGTGCTCAGGATTTAGAGTCTATTATGTCGGTATCTCCTTTAGAGCAGGCAAAATCAGCTCTAAAAGAAAATCCTTCATCTCCATTGAGCGCACAGGTTGATGCTCCTGTAACTGAGAATGTTTCAGAAAACATCAAAACTCCTGATTTAGGTGCAGCTACTGATAGCTCAAATGTTGATACTCCAATAGATTCAATTCAAAAGGCTCCTGATTTTAGAAGCGAGAAAAAGATCGTAGCTAATGATGTTGATGATCCAGATAAGATCCCTGTAGCACCATCACTTGCTGACAATGAAGTTCCAAATTGTCCAGGTGCAATCTTAATGCACGCAAGAGAAATGTTAGGTTTATCTTTAAGTGAAGTAGCTAGACGCTTAAATCTGAGAATCAATACCGTAAATGATCTCGAGCATGACAGATTGAATCAGCCGACAGCCGTTCCTTTTGCCTCAGTTCATATTGCTAATTATGCAAAGTTAGTAAATATTGATCCTGAAATTGTAGTAAAACTCTACAAAGACAAGGTAATGCAGGCAGTGCAGACCCAAGCCTTGAATGCAAAGGTTTTACAAAAGCAATCAAACTCAGGCATGATTTCAAAGAAGTTCCTGTTTGCAGTCTTAGGTGTAGCTATTGTAGCTGTAATTGCTGTTGGCGTGATTGCTTACGAGATGGGATCATCAACTGCTAAGAGCACTGGTTCTTTAGTAATTGAAGACAATGTTCAGGCTCAGGAAGATACTGACGGCAGTCTAACTTTGGATACAGAAAATTCAAAGTTAAAGACTAATGTTATAGAAGAAACTCCTGCTCCTAGTGTTGATATCAATACTCAGATGGCTCAGGCTCAGGCAAATGCTCTTGATACAAATGAGATCATTAGCTTACAGAACCAGTCAAAGCAGAATGTATCATCTGCAAATACTAATGAGTCATTACAGGTTAAAGGTCAGGCAGCTAAGAAGATGTTAGGCAACACCAATAATGAAGCTACCATCATCGAAGAAGCTCCTCCTGTTCAAGACAATTCTTTAAAGCCTGTAGATTTAGGTTCTCAGAATGCAAAGGGGACAAAGAAACAGTCATCAAATGACAAGCTAGCTTTAAAGACCTTACCTGCTGTTGAAACAGACAGAAAGTCAGTAGTTACAGAAGCTCCAAAGGCTCAGGTAAAAACAGAGCAGAAGACTGAACCTGCTCCTGCTCAGGCAGTCAAACTTTCAGCTAATTTAAGAGATGTATCATCATCTGTAAGATTAGCAGGTAGAATTGATCCATTAGAGAGCCTTAACAGCGTAACTGTTAAAGTACTGTCTGATGTATCTTTAAAAATTACAGGTTCTGGTAAAGTCTTAAAAGAAGGTTCATTTAAGGCAGGTCAGACTATTAAAGTTATGGGTATTCCTCCTTTAAGAGTAAGTGTAGCCGATCCTTCAAAGATTAGAGTTACCTATAGAGGTGCTTCAGTATCAGTTCCTCGTTCTTCACAGGTAACCTTTACCCTACCTCAGCGTTAAGGTAAGAACTCATGGAATGGAAAGCTAATGAGATTGTAAGACGTAAAAGTCGTCAGATTAAGGTAGGCTCTGTCTTAGTTGGAGGCGGAGCTCCTATTTCTGTGCAGTCTATGACTTCAACTGATACCATGGATGTAGCTGCAACAGTAGCTCAGATTAAGGCTTTAGAAAGTGCTGGCGCTGATATCGTAAGAGTAACTGTACCTACCTTAAAAGCTGTTGATGCATTTGAACAGATCGTAAAGAGCGTTGATGTTCCTATTGTCTCTGATATTCACTTTGACTATAGAATCGCAATTGAATGTGCTAAAAAAGGTGCTGCAGCTTTAAGAATTAACCCTGGCAACATCGGTTCTCATGAAAAAATTGAGGCGGTCTGTCAGGCTGCTAAAGACTATGGCTTACCTATTAGAGTAGGTGTAAACGCAGGCTCTTTAGATAAAGATTTAATCGAAAAGTATGGCGCTCCATGTCCTGATGCCATGGTAGAGGCTGCCCTAAGAGCTGCTACCACTTTAGATGATCACAACTTTGAAGACTACGCTTTCTCTGTAAAAGCATCTGAATTAAACCTTTGTGTTAGTGCCTATGAGCAGTTAGCTAAAAAGACTGATGCTCCATTACATTTGGGTATTACAGAAGCCGGTGGTCTTACAGGTGGTACTGTATTATCATCTATAGGTATTTCTTGGTTATTAAAACAGGGCATTGGTGATACTTTAAGAGTGTCATTAGCAGCAGATCCTGTCGAAGAGATTAAAGTTGGCTGGGCAATTTTAAAGAGTATGCACCTGCGTACTCGTGGTGTGGAAATTGTCGCATGTCCTACCTGTGGTCGTAGAGGTATTGATGTAGTTGCAACTGTAGCCGAGTTAGAAAAGCGTTTGAGCGACATTAAAGAAACTCTGAAAATTGCAGTTATGGGCTGTGTGGTTAATGGTCCAGGTGAAGCTTTGCATGCTGATATTGCAGTATGCGGTGCAGCTAACGATCGCTGCCTTGTATATGAAGACGGTCAGATGATGGGCAAGATCCCTTGCTCAGAAGCAGTAGATTTAATAGAAAAGCGTGTGAGAACGCGCCTTGATAAATAAAGGAAAAGATAATTTTATGGCACTTATGGTTCAAGCTATCAGAGGTATGAACGATCTTCTACCTGAAGATACCTCTGTATGGCAACAGGTTGAAAAAGTTTTACGTGAAACTGTATCTTCATATGGCTATAGTGAAGTTCGTATGCCAATTGTTGAAAAGACCAAACTTTTCTGCAGAGCAATTGGTGAGGTAACTGATGTTGTAGAAAAAGAGATGTACTCTTTTGAAGACAGATCAGGTGATCATTTATCATTACGTCCTGAGGGTACAGCAGGATGTGTAAGAGCCTGCATTGAACATAACTTAGTTTACAATCAGGAACAGCGCCTGTGGTACATGGGACCTATGTTCCGTCACGAAAGACCTCAAAAGGGCAGATACCGTCAGTTCCACCAGATGGGAGTGGAGGTATTTGGTTTAGATGGTCCAGACATTGATGCAGAGTTAATTGCTTTGACCTATTCAATTTGGAAGAAGCTCGGCATTGAGAATGAATTAGAGTTACAGCTAAATTCTTTAGGTTCAGCTGAAGAAAGAGCCACATACAGAGAAGCATTAGTAAAATTCTTAGAAGCTCACTTCGATGAACTTGATGAAGATAGCAAGAGAAGAACTCATACCAATCCTTTACGTGTTTTAGATACCAAAGATGAAAAGGTAATTGAGATCTTAAAGGATGCACCAAAATTATCTGACTATTTTGGTGAAGAAACTAAAGCTCATTTTGACGGACTACGCAAGTTCCTAGATAAATTAGGCATTAAGTACGTGCTCAATGATAGACTAGTACGTGGTCTTGATTACTACAATTTAACCGTATTTGAGTGGGTAACAACTGCCCTAGGCGCTCAGGGAACTGTATGTGGCGGTGGTCGTTACGATGGTCTAGTAGAGCAACTAGGTGGTGCACCAACTAAAGCTGTAGGCTTTGGTTTAGGTTTAGAGAGATTGATCTTACTGTTATTAACTTTAGGTAAGGTAGCTCCAATGCCAAATGTGGATGTTTATGTTGTAGGCTCAGGTGAGGGGGCAGAAATGAGAATGTTAGAAGTATCTAACTTCTTAAGACAGTCTTTGCCTGGTGTTGCTGTGATGAACCACTGTGGTGGCGGAAATTTCAAGAAACAGTTTAAGAAAGCTGATAAATTCTGTGCTAAGGTTGCAGTTATCATTGGCGAGAGTGAGATTGCTAATAATTCTGTTACTATTAAAAACATGACAGATAAAGATGCACAGCAGCAGGAATGTCCTTTAGATAAGGCAGCTGATGCAATTAAGGCAATCTTAGGCTAATAAAAAACTAAGATTTATAAATTACGATTCATACTAAAAAGGAATAGAAGATGGATGTTTTAACAGACGATCATGAGAGAGAGGAAGTCGTCCGTAAATGGTGGCATGAGAACTGGCTTTCATTAACTGTAGGTGTAGTAATTGCAATTGGTGCAATGGTAGGCTACAGACAGTACCAGTCATATCAGAATGATACTTCAGCAAAATATGCTTATGAAATGTCTACTCTGCAGACTAAGCTAGTTTTAAATCCTGCTAATACCACAGCTGATGCTCAGAAGTTCATCAAAGAGCACGAGGATATCTACGGTTCTTTATTAGCTTTAGATTTATCATCAATTGAAGCAAAGCATGGCAACTATGACAAGGCTTTAGAGAACGCTTTGTTTGCTAAAAAGAACGGTGGCGACTTAGTATCTCCAAATGCAACTTTAGTTGCAGCTCAGATTTTAACTGAGCAGAAGAAATTTGATGAAGCTGTAAAAGAATTAGATTCTGTAAAATCTGAGGCTTATGAGATTGAAAAACAAGAGCTTTTAGGTGATATCTATTTTGCGAAAAAAGATCTTGATAAAGCTCATGATGCTTACAAGAAAGCTTTAGATGTCAGCGAGAGCAAGAAGATTTCAATCAGCCCTCTGTTGCAGATGAAGTTTGATAATCTGATAAAAGATGGTGATGAGCCTGCTTTTAAGAGAGCTCAGAAATTAGAAGAAGTGATTGCATCTTCAGCTTCAGAAATTAAAAAATAAGAGTTAACTGTTAATGCAGTTAAGAAATAGCCGTCGGCAAATAATAAGGTGACATATATGTTGAAAAAGAAGCTGTTGTGCGTGCTTGCTTTATCAGCTCTGGCTTTAGTGAATACAGGCTGTAATTCCAATAAGGATTTGTTCGCTCCTGTTGAATCTCCTGAAGTCAAAAATCAGTTTGAGCCGGAATATGTTTGGTCTCAGTCTACACAGGGTGTAGATAAGTTCTACTCACAGTTAGTTCCATGCATTAGTGGAAAGACACTGTTTATAGCCGGTCGTGAAGGTAAGGTATACGCCTTTAACGTACTCAATGGTGATGAACAGTGGCTGATAGACTTATCTGATGAAGAAGAGAATGATACCAAGCGTTCAGCAAGGCTAAACGGTGGTATGACAGCTTCAGATGCCTTTGTTGCCGTAGGTTCAGAGAACGGTTATCTCTATGTTTTAAATAGAAAAGACGGTTCTATTTACTTTAAATATTATTTAGGCTCGGAGATTGTAACTCGTCCTGCTTTTTCAGCTAGCGGTGACAAGCTCTTTGTCTTAGATGCTGTAGGTAAACTTTCAGCTTTTGATCTTGTAAAGAAGACTCGCTTATGGGTATCGGGAGATTCAGACAATGCACTGCATTTAAGATCTCAAGCTACCCCTGTTGCTATCGGTGATGAGTTAGTAATTTTAGGAACTTCATCAGGTAGAGTTTTAATGATTAGCCAGAATGATGGTTACTTATTAAATCAGGTTATTGTAGGCGAGAATAACGGAAGTTCAGATCTTGATAGAATGTCTGACGTTTCCTCAACTCCACTGTTACTTGGCAATTATATGTATACAACAGCATATAATTCAGGTTTCGTGAAGTATTCTTTAGAAAAGGAAACTGTTGAAGGTAAACTTGCATACCACTCTTCAAAAGATATTGCCTATGATGACAATTTCTTTGTTTTAACTGGTGATAACGGTCATGTATTCTGTGTTCGCCGTTCAGACAATGTTGAGGTTTGGGAAAATCCACAATTGAGCTATCGTAATGTAACCGCTCCTGCTATTTACGGTAACTATGCTGTGGTAGGTGATCTTGAAGGTTATCTGTATTTTATGAATCTTAACAACGGTGTGATTGAGTCTAAGATTCAGATTTCAAGTTCTCCAATTTATGTAGCTCCACTTGTAGCTGGAAACTGCTTAGTTGTTTACTCATCTTCAGGTGCTGTTGATGTTTTATATTACGATCCAATTGATATCGTAATTCCTAAGAAACGTTATACCGATCTTGAGATGGTAACTGGCAATACTGCTGCTTTAATTGCAGCTCAGGCAATGTCTCCAACTGCTGCAGGTTCTGGAGTAACTCAAGAAGATCTTGAAAAACGTCGTGCAGAAGCTCGTAAGATCGTAGCTCAGATTGAGGCTCAACAGCGTGCTGCTGAAGCTCAGTATCGTGAGTACCAGAGACAGAAAGCTGAATACGAGAGAAGAGTTGCTGAGTACGAAAAGAAGAAACGCGAAGCTTTATCAGGTTACGGTTTAATGCCAGATAGTGGTATTAAGTCTGACTCAGATGAAGAATATGTAGAGGACGACTCTGAATAATACTGTTGTGAAACAGCATGATTCGTCCGTTGTGTAAAAAGGGGGAGTTGCCCCCTTTTGACGTTATAGTAAGCCACCCTTACAAGGATGTTTAATGAAAGTAGTTGCTTTAGTAGGTTGCCCTAATGTTGGTAAATCTACATTTTTCAACAGACTTACTAAGACTAGAGATGCTCTAGTTGCAGATTTTCCAGGTTTAACCCGTGATAGAAAGTACGGCCGTGCTTTATATGAAGGTCGTGAGTACGTGCTGATTGATACTGGTGGTATTGCAGAGGATGCCACTAACCAACCTGAAGAAGTCACCTCTCGCATGACCAATCAGGCTTTATTAGCTATTGATGAATGCGATTTAGTCCTGTTCATGTTGGACGCAAGAGCAGGTCTCTTACCTGGTGACTATAAGGTTGCTGATTACATTCGCCGTTCTGGTAAAAAGTGCGCCATTATCGCAAATAAGGTTGATGGTCTTGATCCAGAGACAGCAGGTGCTGAATTCTACGCTTTAGGCTTAGGTGAAGTTTATCCTACAGCTGTAGTTCACGGTCGTGGTGTCGCCAATGTTCTAGAAGATGTAATTGCTCCTTTATTAAGAGAAGAAGGTCCTCTAGATTGCGATTTAACCCCTGAAGAGTTAGAAGAGCGCGAAAGAAAGGCTCATGAAGAAGAATTAGCTCAATGGGAAGAAGGTTATCAGTTCTTAGATAACGTTCCTGTTGATATGATTGGCGGTGGCTTTGACTGGCACGAGCATAAAGAGAAATTCCGCGCCAGAATGAAAGGCGAGGATGTTGACGGTCAGAACGGAGATAACAGCAAGGATACACCATTTTCTGATTTGCCAATCAAGATTGCTATTGTAGGTAAGCCAAACGTAGGTAAGTCTACTTTAACTAACCGTATGTTAGGTGAAGAGCGTGTGATCGTAGCAGACCACCCTGGTACTACCCGTGACTCAATCTATATTCCGCTAGAGCGTGATGACAAGAAATATATTGTTATTGATACAGCAGGTGTGAGAAAGCGCCGTAAGGTATCTGAGGCAATTGAGAAGTTCTCAATTGTTAAGACCTTAAAGGCAATTGAAGATTGTAATGTAGCTTTATTAGTTATCGATGCAAGATCACATGTTACTGATCAGGATCTGTCATTATTAGGCTTTATTTTAGAATCAGGTCGTTCTTTAGTAATTGCTGTAAACAAGTGGGATGGTCTTGATGTCTCTGTAAAAGATGAGATTAAGCTTGAGTTAAATTCACGTTTAGGCTTCGTGGACTTTGCTAGAGTTCATTTCATTTCAGCTTTGCATGGAACAGGTGTAGGTAACTTGTTTGATTCTATTGATGAAGCTTATGTAGGTGCTACAACACGTCACTCTGCTTCTATGCTAAATAGAATTTTAAGAGCTGCAATTGAAGAGCATGAGCCTCCTATTTCAGGTGGACGTAGAATTAAACTTAAATTTGCTCACGCGGGTGGTTATAACCCTCCTAGAATCATTATTCATGGAAACAAGGTATCAAAGGTACCTGATGCATATAAGCGTTACATCATTAACTGTTATCGTAAGGCTTTAAACATCATGGGATCGCCTGTGATCATTGACTTTAAGGAAGGTGAAAACCCATTTGCCAATGAAAAGCCTGCTCAAAAGCGCCAAACCCAGTCTCAGATGAGAGCAGAAAAGCGTAAGCTTGCTAACGAGAGAATGTGGGCTAGAGCTGATGCTAATCAGGATAAGGAAGAGCGTAAAGCTATTGCTAAGGCAAAGCGTGAAGGAACTGGTTTAGTTTTGGCAAAACGTCCAAGAAAGAAAGCTGATCCTAAAGCTCAAGCAAAGAAAACTAAATAAAACAGAGGGGGCGAAAGCCCCCTTGTAGTAGAGAGCTTGCCTTGAACTAGTTGTTCTCAAGTTTTGATTTTTGAGCAATCTTAGGTAGTCTTAAGATAATATCTAAAATAATAGCTAAAAATACTACAGTTATTCCTAATAAAGTATCGTCATAACTTATATCAAAGAAATCCTCTCCATTGAACTTTGCAAAAGCACAATCTACAACCCACATGATGGTGGCTGAAGAAAACATCACACAGAGTCTATTCAAATCTAAATAACACTTCTTTTGAAGACAAAAACAAATGATAGTAGCTAAAGCTGTAATTAAAAGGCACATTATGCAATTACCTCTTTGTGTGCAAGTTTAGGTACAAGAATATAAGCTACAAACCATACAGCAGTAACAGCAACATCCATAGCAACACCTACTGTTAAGATTTCATTTACCATTACTCTAGTACTTTCAGGATCGCTTGCAGCTGTAAAGAATGGATAGAAAGGCACTATCTCACCATGCCAAACATGCTCAATTAACAATAAAAAAGAACCTGATAACAGTAGATTGATAAGCTTTTGGATTTTTCCTGAAAAAGCTCTTACTTTTTGATGATTAACCTTAGCTACTACTTTCTTTACACCGTAAGCTACAAGAGCCTCTGCAACACAAGCTGTAAAACAAGCCATAAAAACCTCTCATAAATTCTGAAACTTTAAATAATATAGAGCGAAATTAAAGCTACTTTGAAAACTGCTCCTGTAAGGGGCAAATTGGTTGTAAAATGAACTTAATGGGGCAAATATGAGATGTGATGGTGCAGATCTTAATTTAGCTGTGTATACAAAAGGAGCTAACTACAAGGCTAGCTCTTTTCACACTAAATAACTTTACTATTCATAACGCTTTTCAAAGATCTTTTGAGGATCGTCATATTCAGCTCTTCTTAAGTGGAATTCAGGAGGAAGGACAGGTGCCTTGCAAAGAGGATAATCAATACCAACCTTGCCATCAGGGTAGAACTTACGATGTTCACCAATTACAAAGTCTGGCATGTGTTTAAAGATAGTTTGTGCTTCTTCTAAAAACTCAGAGATAACCTCGAACATCTTAAAACACTGCTCTAGACACTGTTTTTCATCAGAGCTGTTATAAAGCACACGTGAAGCTACAATAAAGTAGGTCTGCAATGAGCCCTGCAGTGAGCTTCCATAGAAGTAAAGCTGAGGCTGTAATTCAATACCACATAAGAACTCTGAGATATCCTGCATCATCAAAATAGTCTCTAAACGAGTCTTAGGGCGAGCCTTTAACTTTTCAATAACCTTATTAACGATTTCTTTGAATACTTCAGGATTAAAGATCTCTTCAAGCTCTTTACGTGTAACTTTTACAGGTGAGGTCTTAACTTCGTTGATGTATTTATGGAAAGCCTCCTTGTCAATGTTCTTGAACTTCTTAAAATCAAGATCATAAGAATGCATAGGAGTGGTGTTTTCAACATAAAGACCATCAGAGCAGTTAATGCAATTTAATTTTCCTCTCTCTTCCTCAAGATTACGAATTACATAACCCATGTTACGAGCTGATAGTGCAAAGAAGTAACCTGTCTCTACCAAGCCACCAAAGTTGCCTTTACCCTGCTGTTTAGTAGTGTAACTGCCTCCTTGATCAGAGCAACCACGCTCGTTATACAAGGTAGTGTACTTTGAGTGCATAGCACTTGAGTTGATCTTTTTACCATTATCAAGACCGAACATATAAATGTTCTTAAAGCCTAAGAATAGAGCTCCAGATACGCCCATGTTGCCTACAAGAGGATTCATCAGCTGTACGAAGCCTACTTTTCTAGTCTCTTTAATGGTTGCTAATGCATACTTATAGAATGGTTCATCAATCTTTCCGAAGATAGCAGTATGCTTAAATAAAGCGGTGGTGTATGGGTGAATTACGTCTCCAGTAAGCAAAATAACATCATCTAAGAAATGCTCATCAGGGATCACGCCTAAAGCTTCCCTAATTTCAGGAGTTCTTTCAGTACATGCATAAAAATCAGGTTTAATACCAGCATGGTACAGAGTATCAATGGCGGTACCGCAGGCTACAACAATTGCTTTATCCTGATTCTTTCTGATAAATGGAATGTCATTATCTAGAGATGGTCCAGAACCAATAACAAACACAGGTAACTTAGCGTATTTCTTATCTAATGTTTGATGCCTTAAAACAAAGTTCTTTTTGTCTAAGAGTGCATGACAGGCATGACTTGCTCCAAATAAGTGATCATCAAAGAACCCCATGGCTGCATGTACTGAATCAAGATCTCGCATTGCTACATCGGCAATTGCTTTAATCTCAGGTGAGGCATAATGCACGATACCTAACCAAGATGATGACAAGAAACGACCATGCTTTGAATAAAAGTTTGACAGATCCTGGGTAAACTGGAATGGTGTCTGTCCTAACATAATGTTGATGGCATATTTGTTCTCAAATAAGAATTTTAATAAGTTCTGCCAGTCAAAAGCATGTAATGAAGCATAGAACACATCAAGATCAGGCTCTACAATGATGAGATTAGCCACTTCTACTCTTTCATAAAGATAAGCTAATGAGTAACCTAAACCTATACCAAAGAACATACAGTTAGGTACTGAGCCAATCTTTAAAGGAGAGAGCGTTCTGTCTCTTTCAATTTCTTCTCCTAAAGTAACTAAAGTATTTAAATATTTAAAATGTAACTGACCGTAAGGATCGGATTCATGTCCGTAGCGGGTTTGCAGAATATTTGATCTTTCAAGAATTTGTACAATCTGCTGTTCACATAATTTAAAAGGATCAGCTGTTTTGTAGAAAAAATCATTGGTATCAGGAAAATAAAGATTTGGAATGCCGTTTGGCATGCAGAAGAATTCAATGGTTCTCTTTGGCTTATAGTGCTCAAAGAACTTGCCAATATCAGGCATGTACTTTTTGAAAGCTTCAATATTTGTCGCAAATCTGTCAATCAGAAAATCGTTCATCTGCTGTTGGAGCTTTGCTAGATCTTGGATCTTTTCAAGATCATTGATATCAATATTGTCAAAATTTTTGGCAAGCTCTTCTAAAGACAGATCGTCATCCAAAAGAGAATTCTTTTTCTGATCTTCCATATCTCATCCTGATTATTGTTATATGCTACCTACTTTTATAGGCTTACTATTTTAGGTTTTCTGCAAACTTCTTAAATGAAACGTACTTATTACTGATGTTGTGACGTGCTTTTACCTTACGGTATTCATCGCCAACCTTAGCTCTTTCAACAGCAAGTTCTTTTATCTGAGACTTAATGTGTTCAGCATAAGCACTAGCAAACTCTTTAGCGGTCTCTAATTCTTCAGAACTTAGAGTAGGCTTAATCTTTTCAAGCTCCTGTAAAAGCTTTTGAGTATAGCTAAGATAATCAGCAGAAAAACCTAAATCGTCTTTTTTTAGTTCGTTACAAAGCGAATTCTCAGCTTCTGTAATTCGCCTTATGATTTCTTGTAAAGTCATGTATTGCCTTTATACGCTACCTTTAGCCATATTATCAGCATGGTTTAGATCAACATTTAACTGCTCTTGAGTTCTTTTAGAAGCAGCTTCCTGTTGAGCTGTAACTGGAATAGAATCCCATGCTTTTTTTATAGGCATTAAAGCTCTAATTGCATTATCAATAGGCTGAGTCATTAGATTTAATGAAGCTTCAGCGACCTGATCAATCATGTATGAGTATATGTCATAAAGCCCTTGTGCAATAGTCTTGCTTTGAGAAAAGTCGAGAGTGCTTCTCAAATTTTCCAAAATAGCAGTAGCAGTAGATAGTTTTTTAGCCTTTAAAGCCAAGTCTCCACGCTCAATTGCTCCTTTTGCCTGAGCTAGGCGCTCAAAGAGTCCCTGATAGAGCAACTTAGTTACATAATAAGGATCAGCAACTGAAATTTCTGCGTTGACGGTGGTCTTCTGATAGGCTCTTAAGTTACGGCCGTACATAGATCTCTCCTTGCATAAAATAATTAAAGATGGCAGTTATTTGCCACGTAAACATACTTTTTTAGTATTTATGCAAGAAAAATGCCTAAAATTTTAAAGAATAATTTGAAGAATTAAACTGGAGCAACTTTGAATTTTGCATTTCAATTTTCTGAAATGCAAAACTTTATAGAGATAGAGTCGGTTGCTGACACTATTAGAAGTTTTTTACTTACTAAAACTATGAAGAAGATTTTTCCTGAATAAAGAAAACTTCCTGACGAGCCTGACGACGAGCTCTAGCATCTTTGATAAACATTTGGCGCTGACGAGAACGTCTTGCAGCTGTGTTGTTATGAAGTAAACGACTTGATTTTTTCATTTTGAACCTCCGCCGGCACCTATTATACCTAACAGAAAAATAATTTTTAGCTGAATATTATTTTTTTATCCAAATATTGCGCTTTTGTTTCATGGATAAGTAGTAATTTTCGATTGGCAAAGATAATCTCTACTCTTTGATCTGTTTTTACTTAGAACTATTTAAGCTTCATAAAGTGATTGTGAAAGTATTGTGGCGATGAGTATTCTGAAATTTGATTAGCCATATAGAAATAAAAATGATCCAACCCATAACAATATGTTGAGCTTATTAAGATAAATAAAATTATTAGATCATCTACTGTTAAGAATCTCGACAAAATATGTTGTTATAAAGAAAATTAACATCTATAATTAGTGTTGATCGAGCCCTTTAGCGCTTCAGGCGGCTTCTGTCGTACAGCGGACCAGTAAAGGGCCTTTTTTATTTTTAATAGGCATTTTAATGTGGAACTAAAGAATCCTCTAAATTATCAATAGCAGATTGAACGACTTAAGACCTTTCATAAGTTGACAATTAATGATGAGCATGAAGCCTTAACGATTTTACAATCTGTTATGAAGTGACCTTTGTCAAGTACCTTTTTAGTGATTTAGATAAGACG
>OLFZ01000167.1_pt1 | contig 76664 bp, 50 predicted proteins | sample 1604861 | NCBI WGS metagenome assembly OLFZ01 (sample SAMEA3888895, study PRJEB22519) | human gut metagenome | biome: human gut; feature: human-associated habitat; material: faeces | place: Denmark | collected 2011 | reverse complement strand
TAATGATGTTTTTACCAGCTCTTGTACTCATAGAAGGAGAACCCTCTACTGTAGCGCCAAAGGTACGCATAATACTGGAACGATATGGTTTTTGCTGCATGGTTATCTTTACCTGATAGACAGCCGCTTCCAATCCATAGAGTTTGGCTGCATAAGACAAAGCTGCACCCCACTGACCAGCACCTGTTTCTGTTGTGACATTCGTGTCACCCTCTTGCTTACAATAGTAACACTGAGGCAGAGCAGAATTGATCTTATGCGAACCTAATGGGTTGGTACTCTCATTTTTGAAATAGATATGAGCTGGAGTACCTAAAGCTTCTTCCAAAGCATAAGCACGAACCAGTGGAGTAGAACGATAGAAAGTGTATTTCTCCAATACATCTTCAGGAATATCTATCCACGCATGGTCCTGGTCCAATTCCTGCTTGGAACATTCCTTATTGAATATATGTGAAAGATCATCAGCACTGAGAGGCTGGTGGGTCTTAGGATTCAATGGAGGCAATGGTTTATTAGGCATGTCTGCCTGAATATTATACCATTGCGTTGGGATTTCACTCTCCTGCAAAATAAATTTCTTCTGTTTCATGTGGTATCATTTTATTTTAATTATTATGCATTTCCTTACATCATGTTGGTAGACGAGTCTATTTTGCGACAAAATTACAAAAACATTTGAGATAAAAGAAAAAAATGCGACGATTTTGCATTTGTAATGAAAATGTAACGCCTCTGCAATACGTGTGAATAGTATTATGTTTATCTTTGCAAACGTAAAGAGAATAACATATCGCACAATGAAACAGAATGCACGCATACTTGTTGTAGATGACGAGCAGGACCTGCTTGAAATCTTGAAGTTCAATCTTGAGACAGAAGGCTATGAGGTTGTGACAGCCACGTCTGCCGAAGACGCCCTGCAGCTCGACATCGCCTCGTTCGACCTCCTGCTGCTCGACGTGATGATGGGCGGCATGTCGGGATTTGCTATGGCGCGCCAGCTTAAGGACAATCCTGCCACAGCACAGGTTCCTATAATATTCCTCACAGCGCGCGACACTGAGAACGACACCGTTACGGGATTCAATCTCGGAGCCGACGACTACATCTCCAAGCCCTTCTCGCTGCGTGAGGTGATGGTGCGCGTGCGTGCCGTGCTGCGTCGCACAGCAAGGGAGAACGGTGAGGAAGAGGCAAAGACCCTTTCATATCAAGGCATTGTGATGAACCTCGACCGCAAGACGGTGAGCGTAGACGGCGAGGACATCCCATTCACCAAGACCGAGTTCGAACTTCTCCATCTATTGCTCGACGAGCGTGGTCGCGTGTTCTCGCGCCAGGAACTCATCGAGCGCATCTGGCCTAAGGATGTGCTTGTGCTTGATCGCACCGTCGATGTCAACATAACTCGACTCCGCAAGAAGATTGGCCGCTTCGCCAAGTGTATCGTTACGCGCCTCGGCTTCGGCTACTACTTCGATTCCTAAACCTCAAGCATGACCTTCACCACGAATGTCTCGAATCTCACGAATACATCAATGTAACGATTCGTGTTATTCGAGCGATTCGTGTTCAGTCTCAAGCATGACCTTCACCACGAATATCTCGAATCTCACGAATTCAGCAATGTAACGATTCGTGTAATTCGTGTGGTTCGTGTTAAAACTATAATATTATGCGAATATCCGTTGGAACAAAACTCTATTTCAGTGTACTGTCGCTGTTTCTGCTCTTTGCCGTGTCGTTCATCATCTTCCAGCAGACACGCGAGAAGCAGTATAAGATAGACACGCTCAATCTGAAGTTGCAGGACTACAACTCGCGCATGGCGGAGTTCTACAGCAACACGACCGACCGCTCGGAGACGGTGTTCAACAATTATGTGCGCCGCCACTACATGTCGCGCCTGCGTGTCACACTGATACGTCCCGACGGAAGCGTGCTGTACGACAGCCGCTTGAAGCAATACTCGCACATTAGCAATCATGCCTCGCGTCCGGAGGTGGCAATGGCACTCAAGCACGGTTCAGGCTCTACCGTGGAGCGCAGCAGCAAGACGTTCAACAGCGACTATTTCTATTCTGCCACGTATTTTCCGCACGACTCTATCGTCATACGTTCGGCACTGCCATACACCAGCGACCTCGCCCGTTCGCTGCAAGCCGATCAGCACTACATTTGGTTTGCCGTCATAACGATACTTCTGCTCACCGTAGTGCTCTACCGATTCACCAGTCGCCTGGGCGATAATATACAGAAATTGCGTACTTTTGCCTCACGCGCCGACCACGGCGAATCGCTCGACACCGAAGACCTGGTTGCGTTTCCAGCCGACGAGCTGGGCGAAATAGCCGAGCGCATCATCAAGATTTACAAGCGCCTGCAGTCGACACGGCGCGAACAGGACATGCTCAAACGCCAGTTGACACAGAACATAGCCCACGAACTCAAGACACCCGTGGCGAGCATACAGGGCTATCTGGAGACAATACTCGAAAATCCCAACATCAACGACCAGATGCGTGAGCAGTTCCTCGGACGCTGCTACGCCCAGAGCCAGCGCCTCACGTCGCTTCTGCACGACATCTCTACGCTCAACCGCATGGACGACGCGCCCGAGATGACGAGCACCGAGAATGTCAACATATCGCAGATGGTGCAGAACATCCAGAAGGAGACAGCCCTGCAACTGCAGCAGAAGCACATGACATTCAACAACCGTCTGCCAGACAACATTGTGGTCAGGGGCAATCAGAGTCTGCTCTACAGTGTGTTCCGCAATCTCACCGACAACGCCATTGCCTATGCGGGCGAAGGCACCACCATAACTCTTGCGGCTCAGCGTCCCGGTGCCTACATAGTTGAGTCGGACATGAGCGACGAAGGCGGTTCAGCCAAGTGGACATTCACCTTTGCCGACAATGGCGTTGGCGTGCCCGCCGAGCACCTTCCGCGCCTCTTCGAGCGCTTCTATCGTGTGGACAAGGGCCGTTCGCGCAAGATGGGAGGCACCGGTCTGGGCCTTGCCATAGTCAAGAACGCCGTGCTTCTGCATGGAGGAACGATACGTGTGAGCCAGAACGAAGGGGGCGGATTGAAGTTCGTATTCTCACTGAAGATATAACAGAGAAAGGGGTAAGGTTTGTATTACAAAACAAACCTTACCCCTTTTAGTGTATACTCGCGTCTGGTGCCGTCGGCGAGCGTCAGATGCAGGCGCCCGTCAGCCGAAACGTGGTCGATGCGGGCGCTGAACTGTTCGCCCGTAGCGGTGTCTTCGTAGGCGTGCGTGCCCTCGCGGCGATACAGAGCTGCATGATATTGACTGACGATGGCGTCGGCATGTCCGCTTACGGCAAGCGTGTAGTAGTGGTCGAAGTGGTGTAGAATTTCGTCGAGCAGCTGTTCTGGCGGAGTTTCTACACCTATTATATTATATAGCGATACCGGATTGGGCGCGTCGCTGTGAAACTCCCGTTGGTTGACATTGAGTCCGATGCCGTATATGCAACGTGCCAGAGTGCGCCCCTTCACCGATGTCTCGATGAGCGTGCCGCTTATCTTTCGGTCGTGCCAGTATATGTCGTTGGGCCATTTCAGACTGATGCCGTCGGTGTATCTGTCGAGGGCAGCCTTGACAGCGAGCGCTCCAGCCATCGACAGCACAAACTGTCGGGTGATGTCTATGCTTGTCGGGCATACCAGAATGGAGAACAGCAGATTCTTGCCTGCCTCGCTCTCCCATTTGTTGCTGCCCTGACCGCGTCCGGCAGTCTGCCAGTCGGCGTAGACTACGGTCATGCTGTCGTCCTGAGGCGACGGAAGTGCGCGCAGATAGTCGTTGGTTGAGGCTGTCTGATGGAGATGAATTATTTTATGTTGCATCATTTACGTTTTCGTATAAAATCAATTAATTTTGCATCTGCAATCAATCCAAACATAACTATTATGGACGAAAAACAGAAGCAACAGGCTGCCGACGAGCAGTTCATGCGCCGTGCTCTTGACGAGGCTATGGCGGCTCGCGACGCTGGCGAGATACCCGTTGGGGCAGTAGTAGTGGCTGGGGGCCGCATCATTGCGCGTGCCCACAACCTCACCGAGACCCTTGGTGACGTCACGGCACATGCCGAGATGCAAGCCATCACGTCGGCTGCCAATCAGTTGGGCGGCAAATACCTCACCGACTGCACCCTATACGTCACCCTCGAACCCTGCATCATGTGTGCCGGAGCGATAGGGTGGGCGCAGATAAGGCGTGTGGTGTATGGCGCAACCGACGACAAGCGCGGCTACTCACAGTTCGCTCCCAAGGCGTTTCACCCCAAATGCACCGTCACTACGGGCATTCTCGAAGACGAATGCAGAGAGTTGATGACGCAGTTCTTCAAGAGCAGAAGGTGAAAGGAGCGGAGCTCCAGTTGAAAGTTGAGAGTTGAAAGTTGAGAGTTCTTTTAGTTGAGAGTTTAGAATTGAAAGTTGAGAGTTATGATATGTTGTTTTGGATAATATATTGTGTAGTCCAGGTAATCATAACTTTCAATTCTCAACTTTCAACTCTCAACTAAAGAAACTCTCAACTTTCAACTCTCAATTTTCAATTTATTTCACTGCCTCCACAGTATATCCCTCTGCCTTTAGCAGCTGAATGAGTCCCTTTTTGCCCGGCAAATGTCCAGCACCAACGACAAACAGCGTAGGCTTTTCGCTCATGATGGCAGGAATACGCTTTGCCCAGTCGGCGTTGCGGCGGTATAACAGCTGGTCCATCTCGTCGGGAGTGGCATCGCAGGCGGCGTCAAACTTCTCGTTCATTATGTCGAGCAGCGTCTTGACGTCCTGCGCATAATAAGCCTTAGCCATACGCTCGGTAAGAGAGGCATAGTAGTCGGTGTGGTTGAGGAAGCAGTCGAGCTGAGCCACCTGGCGCTCAAGCGAAGCACCGAACAGTACGCCCATCTGAAATTCCATAGTCTCCAGACCGCCTACAGGCTCGTTGTTGTTCTTTGCCTGTACCTGGAAGTACTGGTCGATGGTGTTGGTAGGGTCGAATTCGCCCATGTGTGCAGCCATATACTGCAACACATCCAACTGCGTAAGGAGTGCGGCAGGCGACATGCGTCCCATCTGAGCGCCCACTACCGGGTTGTTCAGGTCAACACCCATATACTGCTTCAGCAGCGTGTTGAGCTTCTTGTACTGGTCGGCATTGAGCACCGTTTGCAGCGTCTTGCCCTCGGGCAGCATCATGTGAGCCTGCATGGCACGCAGCGAGTCGGGATTGGTCATGTCGTCCCATTTCAGTTCGCCGTACACCTGGTCGGTATTGTCGAGAGCCGTGCGTATTCCAGCCACCTTCTCTACAAACGGCGTATTGGCAATATGGAAAGTTCCGAACACATACGAGGGCTTTTTCAGGTCCTTGCCCGAAATGCTGTACAGCAGTTGGGCGTTGGCTGTTAGGGCGCAGACAAGCGCCAACAGAATGATAGAAAACACTTTTTTCATATTATTTATTGTTAAATGATAAGTTACTTGTTGCAATAATTGTGTGAATTTCGCCTTTTTATTTGATATTTTGCGTACATTTGCAAATCTAAGAGTCTTATTTTGGGTATACGCCCGATTTTATTAACGGAAATAACAGAGAAATATTTTCAAAAACAACCTATAAAAAATGAACAATCTCAACCAAATCATCAGCCACTTTAGCATCACTGGCACCGTGGCAGACGTGAAGCCATTAGGCAACGGACTTATCAACGACACCTACAAAATCACCACAGCCGAGGCCGACGCACCCGACTATGTGCTTCAGCGTATCAACGATTCGATATTCACCGATGTCGACTTGTTGCAGCACAACATCGAGGAGGTTACCACACATATCCGTGAGCTGCTCGTAAAGGAGGGCGCTGACGACATCGACCGTCGCGTGCTCACATTCATCAAGGCCGACAGCGGCAAGACATACATCAAGGACGAGGAAGGCAAGTTCTGGCGTATCTCGATGTTCATTCCCGACGCTGTGACTGTAGACGCTGTCAATCCCGAGTCGTCATACCACGCTGGCAAGGCATTCGGCAAGTTTGAGTCGCAGGTAGCCGACATCACCGACCGTCTGGGCGAGACCATCCCCAACTTCCACAACATGGAGCTGCGCCGCGACCAGCTGCGCCAGGCCGTCGAGGAAGACCGTGCCGGACGTGCAGCAGGCGTCAAGGACTTCATCGACGAAATCGAGAAGTACATGGACGAGATGTGTCTTGGCGAGCGCCTCTTCCGCGAGGGCAAGCTCCAAAAGCACGTGTGCCACTGCGACACTAAGGTAAACAACATGATGTTCGACAAGCAGGGCCGCGTGCTCTGCGTCATCGACCTCGACACCGTGATGCCTTCATTGTTCGTGAGCGACTACGGCGACTTCCTGCGCACAGCAGCCAACACCATCGCCGAGGATTCGCCCGAGTTCGACAAAATCGACTTCCGTATGGACATCTTCGAGGCTTTCACACGCGGATACGTTGAGTCGGCTTCAAGCTTCCTCACACCGCTCGAAATCTCATTGCTGCCCTACGCTGCCGAACTGTTCCCATACATGCAGGCTGTACGCTTCCTCTGGGACTACCTCAACGGCGATCACTACTGGAAGTGCTCTTATCCAGAGCACAACCTCACACGTGCCCGCAACCAGTGGCACCTCTTCCTCAAGGCTCGTGAGCACGAGGCTGAGATGAAGAAATTTATCGAGGCGCTGTAATACAATATTTGCATTTCTAACCGCTCAAAACTACGAGTTGAACGCACAAGGAAATCTTTGGTGCGAAATTCGTGAGTTTTGAGCGGTTAGTGATATATTACTGATACACAATGGGTTGCGACGAATGCTGCCCAAATGCGCAATCGTCACAACTCACAAAAAGCTTCATTTTTTTGCAAAAGGAGTCCTTTTGCCCTACAACTGTAGTCGTTTTGCTCTCCAACTGTAGCCCTTTTGCCTTGCAAAAGTGGTCCATTTGCTCGGCAAAGAAGCCCCGAATCAATAAAAACATGAACTATTGACGTTGTAAAACTACAGAAAACGCCATCGCAAATCTCTATAATCGATTTTTATTTTGTAACACTTTTTTACTGCCTGTACAATATTTGCATAATTAACATGACTTGCTGATTGCCGAGTTTATTTATTTGGCCAATTCTTTGCGTCTCTGATTTTTTATTTGTAACTTCACGGCAAAATAAAGCATGTAGGATTATGGCAAGACTTGTAAACTTTTATCCAGTTGGTATTCAGACCTTCGAGAACATTCGAGAAGGCAATTATCTCTATGTAGACAAGACCAAGTATGTCATTGACTTCAGGCAGAAGAAGATGAAGTATATTTTTCTGAGTCGTCCCCGACGATTCGGCAAGTCTCTTTTTGCCTCCACCCTTCATGCCTACTTTGCCGGAAAGAAGGAACTCTTTGAGGGTTTGGCAATAGCCGATTATGAGAAAGAATGGGTGAATCATCCCGTACTTCATTTCGATATGAGTGGAGCAAAGCATATGGATAAGGAGCAACTTGAAAGATACTTGTCTGACATGCTTGGCGACCAAGAGGCTGCCTTCGGCTATAAGAGTGAAAAGATAGACCCGAACATTCGTTTGAAGGACCTTGTTAAGAAAGCCAATGAGCAGACAGGACAGAAGGTAGTAATCATCATTGACGAGTATGACGCTCCGCTGCTGGATGTGGTGCACGAGCAAGAAAACTTACAGCCTCTTCGCCAGATGATGCAAAACTTCTATAGTCCCGTGAAATTGCTCGATCCGTATCTGGAGTTTGTCTTTATCACTGGCATAACCAAGTTCTCGCAACTCAGCATCTTCAGCGAACTGAACAACCTTGACAACATCAGCATGTACGACCAGTATTCTGCCATCTGTGGTATCAGCTTTACAGAGCTGACCACAACGATGCGTCCGGATGTTGAGTCTCTTGGCGAGTCTCTTGGTATGACATACGAGGAGTGTTTGGAAGAGTTGCGCAGATATTATGACGGCTATCATTTCAGCGAGCACTCTGAGGACATCTTCAATCCGTTCAGCTTGATAAAGGCATTGAACAATCAGAAGATTGCTCCTTACTGGTTTGGTTCGGGCACTCCAAGCTATATGATAAAGACTCTTCAGAAATATCATGTGGGTGTAATGGATATTGAGAAGGACAGCTGTGATGTTGACGACTTCGACGTGTCGCCGGAGCAGATGACCTCAGCTCTCCCCTTACTTTATCAGAGCGGTTATCTCACCATCAAGAAGTTCAATCCCATTCTCCATCGCTACACCTTAGGATATCCTAACAAGGAAGTGAAAATAGGAATGCTGAAGAGTCTTGCGCCTAATTATCTGTCGCCCATATCTTACGATAACAATAGTGTTGTAGGAGATTTCTTGGAGAAACTTTACGATGATGATATTGAAGGAGCGCTGCAAAGGTTGCAGGCTTACCTTGCCAGTATATCCAACCGTCTGAGCAATAAGAACGAACGCGACTTCCAGACCGTCTTCTATCTGATATTCAATCTGATGGGGGCTTATATGCGTGTGGAGGAAGACAGTGCTGTAGGAAGAGCCGATGCCGTTCTCTATATGCCCAATACCGTGTATGTATTTGAATTGAAGTATGACGGTTCGGCTGAGAATGCCCTGAGGCAAATAGACGATAAGGGCTATCTAATTCCTTATTCTGCCGAAGGCAAGCGCCTTGTGAAAGTTGGAGTGAATTACGACAGCAAGCGCCGGACTATCGGGGAATGGAGAATAGTTGAGGCGTAAGGAGAAGGAATCTTTGTTGGCGTAGTGGCAACCACCATAAAGTACTTTATTATAATCGTATGGTTGTCTATTATTGTCTCTATTGTCGTCAATAAAAAAAGTAATGCAGTTTTCGGTTGAACGGTTGTGCAACTTTTTATACTCTTTGTGCGTCAAACAATCATAGAGATATAAAAATTGGAAACAAAACAACAACGAATTATGATATTCTCAACAACTCCTACCCTTGAAGGGCATCCCATCCGTGAGTATCGCGGAGTGGTGACGGGCGAGACAATAGTCGGCGCCAATGTGTTTAAGGACTTTATGGCTGGCATACGTGATTTCTTCGGCGGTCGCAGTGGCACCTACGAGAAGGTGCTGCGTGAAGCCAAGGATTCTGCAATGCGCGAAATGGCGGAGCGTGCCGAACAAATGGGATGCAACGCCATTGTGGGCATCGACCTCGACTACGAGACAGTAGGCGAGAGCGGCTCGATGCTTATGGTGACGTGCAGCGGTACGGCTGTTGTAATTTAAAATAGCCGACAAAAGAGCGGTGTAACAGTAGCGGAGGTCTCCGGCCTCCGCAGCTGTTTTTTCTCCATTCAGTTAAACAACATATAAAGGAACACAAAAAAGCTGTTCTTGCTTCTTGTAGGGGAGCATCGAGAATCTAACAGCTTGTAAGTCGGGATTCGCTTTGAGAAGAGACATTAGTGAGTTGGCTCTCACATTACCCTCAGCCTTAACTTCTATAGGCAACAGTTTCCCCTTATATTGTATTACAAAATCTAATTCCAAGCGTGAGTCATCAGTCTTATGATAATATATCGGAGAGATATTTCTGCTCTTCATTTCCTGCAATACATATTCTTCTGTCATACCTCCTTTATATTCGGAGAAGATTTGGTTATTGATAAGAATTTGTGCTGGGTCGACATTGACCATCGCCCCCAACAAACCTATATCCAGAAGATAAAGTTTAAATACAGAAAAATCCTCATATATATCCAAAGGCAGAGCTGGCTTAGTGCATCTTGGAACCTTATAAAGAAGTCCTGAATCAACCAACCATTCAATGGCAATTTCAAAGTCTTTAGCTCTTGCACCTTGACGAAGTGCGCCATATATGAACTTCTTATTGTCCTTAAACAGTTGGGAAGGGATGCTCTTCCATACCATTTTAATTCTTTCTATTTGTTCCTTAGGTGAATGCTTGGAGAAATCACGCTCATAGCCTTTAAGTATCTCCTTTTGTATTCTTCTTACTTCTTTCAATGCCCCTGATTCCACATATTTCTTCACGGCTTCTGGCATTCCTCCCACATAATAATATTGGCGAAGAAGATCAACGTATTTTTCGTGTAGGAGATTGGTTATCTCAAAGTTCTGTTCTTCCAGTAGTTGATAACATTGCTTCTCACCTTTGGCAAGTAGGAATTCTCCATAACTCATCGGATAAATATCTATCTCGTTCACCTTGCCTACCGGATATGAAACATCATGATGCAATGAGATTCCTAATAACGAACCTGCCACTGCAATATGATATTCCGGAGCATTCTCGCAAAAGTACTTTAATGCCTCAATGGCTTCTGGTATTTCCTGTACTTCATCCAAGATTATAAGTGTATCTCCAGGAGTAATGTCAACATGGATAATAGCGCTGAGAGAAAGTAAAATTCTCTCAACGTTAAAATCCTGTTTGAAAACCTGCTCAACCAATTCGTTTTTGCGGCATATAATATATGCCTCTTTGGCATATTCGCGTTTGGCAAACTCACGTAAAGCCCAAGTCTTTCCCACTTGTCTCGCTCCATTCACAATCAGAGGCTTTCTGTCTTTACGCTCTTTCCATTCTTTAAGTCGTTGCAATACAAGTCTTTCCATAATGTTGCTTACATTTTTCTGCACATAAAAATGGTTGTTGAGTACATTTTTATGCACATAATTTGTAAGCAAAGATACATTTTTCTGCACATAAAAATGGTTGTTGAGTACATTTTTCTGCACATATTTCTATAAACTTAACATATTGTAATGAATAAACAAGGAAAGAAAGAATACTAACCTGCAAAATTACGGCTAATATATACTTTCTTTTGACTGAGATTCAACATATTTTCACTCGTTTTAAAAAAAACTAACAGTTGCTTTGCCAATTTTAAAATTTATTATATCTTTGCAAAAGCTATTTTTAAATACCTATAAACCATTTTTTGCAACACGACAAACCATCGCTTGCAATAACGATATATAATTGGTCAGCATTAATGATATGACTGTATCAACGACAACGATACTGTTATCGACACTGTGTTTAAACCATTAAAATAACTATATTTACTAACAAACCAAAAAAACTATGCAGAAAGAAAATGTTTGCAAGTTCTCCTTGAGAACAGGCTTGGCGACACTTCTTTTAGGTGCATCACTTGCAGTGAATGCACAAGATGTTGTCAAGGGTATTGTAACAGATTCGACTGGCGAACCAGTTATTGGAGCAACTATTAAGGTGAAGGGTTCTGAGAAGACAGGAACCATCACAGCACTTGACGGTGACTTCTCGCTTGCTGGCGTTCAGAAAGGTCAAACCCTTGTAATTTCTTACATCGGCTTTACTCCTCAGGAAGTTAAATTCAACGGAAAAGACATTAAAGTTGTTCTCTTAGAAGACTCTAAGGCTCTTAACGAAGTTGTGGTTGTAGGTTATGGTAGCTCAAAGAAGCGCGACTTGATTGCTTCTGTATCTACTGTAAAGGCTGACGAAATGTCTAACCTTCCTGTCACCAACATTGCACAGGGTCTTGCTGGTCGTTCGCCTGGTCTTATCGTTCAGGCAAGTGGTGGTGGTATCAACTCTACCCCTTCTATTAGTATCCGTGGTGGTGGCGATCCCTTGTACGTTATCGACGGTGTGGTACGTTCTTCAGTCGACTTCCGCAACCTTTCGCCCGACGACATCGAATCAATGTCAATCCTTAAGGACGCTTCTGCTACAGCTGTCTACGGTTCGCGTGCATCTAACGGTATCGTACAGATCGTAACAAAGCGTGGTAAGAGCGGTAAGGTAAGCATCGACTACGACTTCAACATGTCGTTCTCACAGCCGAGCATCTGGCCTGAGAAGATGCACTCTTACGAGCGTGCTGAATGGGCTAATGTAGCTAAGAACAACGACCTTATGAATGGTCAGGAAAGCCCAGTTTACTCAGCAGAGGCTATCCAGAAGATGCGCGACGGATCAGACCCGCTCAACTTCAATGATACCAACTGGCGCAAGCTTGTGCTCAGAGATTGGGCACCGCAGTCAAAGCACACTGTAAGATTGACAGGTGGTAATGATGTTCATCAGTTCTATATGTCAGTAGGACATATCGACCAGAACTCACTCTATCGCAGCGGTACCCACTGGATGAAGCGTACTACATTCCGCCTCGCTGAGTCGGCTACGATCAAGGCTATCGGATTGCAGGTTAATGCTGCCCTTGACGGCTATCGTCAGCACCATGAGCACCCATACACCTCAACATCTGATAGCTACCGCACTGTGTTCTCGCACATTAACGATCTGTCACCGATGCGTCCTGGTGTTAACAAGTTCGGATTGCCATACAACGTTACCGACAACCCCGTTGCAGAGACTGCATCCGATGCAGGTTACCAGCGTAGCATCGTCAACGTTATCAATGGTAAGGGCGAGCTGGTGTGGTCGTGCCTTTGGGTAGACGGCTTGAAGGTGCGCCTTGCAAGCAACTACCGCTACTATGGCGAGACTTACAAGAACTGGCGCAAGGATGCAGCTCAGTACGACTGGGAATCAGACGTAGCACAGTATGCCAACAAGCCTCAGTTGAGTCACACTTCCGGCACAGGCTACTCTTACACCAACCAGGCATTCGTTGAGTATGCTAATACATTCGGTCAGCACAACATCTCGGCTCTCGGTGGTTTCGAGCAGTACTACGAGAAGGGCGAATCGTACAATGCTTCACGTAGCGGCTATGATTTTTCTATCGACCAGATGGGTGTAGGTCCTGCCAATGACCAGTTGAACGGCGGTTCGGAGTCAGAGCTCGGACGTGCTGCATGGATTGGCCAGGTGAAGTACAACTATGCTAATAAGTACTATGCAGAGGGAAGCATCCGTTACGACGGTTCTGACTATTTCGCACCAGGTCATCGTTGGGGCGCATTCTTCAGTGGAGCCTTAGGATGGGTCATTTCTGAGGAGAAGTTCATGAAGAGCCTTGTTGAGAAGAACATCTTCAACTCGTTGAAGCTCCGTGCTTCTTACGGTCAGACTGGTCTTGACAGCAGCGCAGGTCGCTTTGCTTACCTTACCTCATACAGCCTTAACAACCAGGCTTATGTAATCAACGGCAAGTATGTACCGGGATTCTCTGAGGGCAGTCTGCCTTCACCCGACCTCACATGGTACACCACACGCCAGACAGATATCGGCTTCGACTTCGCATCGCTCAACAACCGTCTCTACGGTTCGTTCGACTACTTCTACTACTCTACAAAGGGCTATCTGCAGTCGCCTACCGGTGAGAGCTACCTCAATACATCAATCGGTGTAGGTTTGCCACGCGTTAAGTCAGACAGCGAATTCCGTCGTGAGGGTTGGGAACTCCAGCTCGGATGGCGTAGCAATGTTGGCGACTTGAAGTATGACATTTCGGGCAACTTCACCTACTTCGACCAGCTTTGGGCTTTGAACCGCAGCGAGAGCGAGTCTTCATACATGAATCCTTACACTCGTCAGCAGCAGCAGAAGGGCTACTATGGCGTAATGTACAAGAATCTCGGCTACTACAAGAATGCAGACGATGTATTGAATAGCCCGGGCTATGTTAGCGGCTTGAATTCCGGCTATCTTACAGCTGGTGATATCAAGTATGAAGATACCAACGGTAACGGTATGATTGACGGTGGCGACCAGCGTCGTCTGGGCAAGGCATCTATGCCACGCGGCCAGTTCGGTATCAACATGAACTTCCAGTACAAGGGCTTCTATCTCAGCATGCTCTTCCAGGGTTCTACAAACTTCGGTATGTACATCCCGGGTTCGGCAGCTATGCAGACAGGCCAGGCTGGTACATTGCCAGTGGCATTCGACTATCAGACCGACACTTGGACACCTAACAACAAGGGTGCTAAATACCCGCGTCTCATGGCCAACACCAGCCTCAACGCGAACAACAACTATCAGGGCAGTGACTTCTGGCTCATCAATGGTGCCTACTTGCGTATGAAGGACTTCCAGTTCGGTTATGACCTCAAGCACTCATTGCTGCGCAGCGTAGCATGGCTCTCACGCGCCAAGGTGGGTCTCTCGGGACAGAACATCTTCACAATCTCTCAGGCTACCAAGTTCGGACTCGACCCAGAGAACTCTTCAGCAGAGAACTATGGCTATCCGGTAGAGCGAGTAATTGCATTTACAATTAATTTAGGATTCTAAACAATTATGAAAAATAATATTATAAAGATAGGATTGTTCGGCATTCTTGCTATGGGTGCCGCATCTTGCCAAGATACGTTGGATACTCATCCGACAACAACCTTCGACGAGGCTACTGTATGGGGTTCTAAAGCCACAGCAAATGCTTTCGTCAATGCCACCTACGACAATGTCATAACAATGTTCACTGGCAATGGCTCGTGTGCAAGTTGGGAGGCTCGTACACCTAACGGTATTAAGTGCTCACAAGTAGGCGAAGGCATTGATGGTTTTGCTACCGAGCTTGGTCTTTCAAGAAGTAGCGACTTCGGTATCAATCGTTTTGCGCTGCTCCGCCGTTGCAACCTCATCATCCAGAAGGCTCAGGCTTCTACAGCTATGACAGAGGGTGATAAGGCAGAAATTATTGCCAAGGGTCGTTTGCTCCGTGGCCTTGTATTCTTCGACCAGGCACGCAAGATGGGACGTTTTGTTCCTATGTGTGAGGTCATTACAGAAAAAGATGAGGATAAGGCTACTATTCCTATGACTAAGAATGTAGCCGAGAGCTACAAGTATGTCATCGAGGACTTGGAGGCTGCTATTCCAGGCTTGCCTACAGAGGCTTTGCCTGGTGAGCCTACAAAGTATGCTGCCGAGGTTCTGTTGAGCCGCGCATTGCTGCAGGCTTACGCCTATACAAAGAATACTGAGTATCTCGACAAGGCCATCACCTATGCTAAGGACGTAACCGAGAACTGCTCGCTCAGCAACACCTACGGTGGCATGTTCAACGAGAAGGACGAGACTAATCCAGAGATTCTGTGGGGTTACTATCGTTTGAAGGCAAACTCTACAATTGGTGGTTACGAGGAGTTGATCCGCACATATCCTAACATCGGAGCGGACGATGTAACTAACTCAAAGTCGCCTGTTAAGGTGCAGAATCCTAACGGTCGTACATTTGAGGGATGGGCTATCTACTTCCCGACACAGGATATGGTTGACCAGTATCTCGTTACCGACGAGGAGACTGGTAAGGCTCTGCCTTGGTGGGAGACCTCACAGTACAAGAAGAATGTAGACGTCCTTGACCCGACAACTGTTACAGCGGCTGGACAGATTGATTCATACGAGCAGGTAAACGGCAATGCTCGTCGCATTCCTACTCCTCAGGACTTTGCACAGCTTAATAGCGCTCATCCTACCAATCTGCGCTACCACAAGCTGAAGGCAGGTTCGGAAACCAACCTTTCGAAGTTGATGTATAGCGGTCGCGATGCACGCTTTGCTTCTTCAATTGTTTACGACGGCTGTTCATGGATTGGCGAGACTGTAGAAACCAACCTTGGAGGCAACCTCTCAATGGGCGTACGCGACAAGGAAGACGGTGGCTGGTACAACACTACTACTGGTTACTACTGGCGCAAGTCGAACATCGAGAGCCCTGAGCCACGTGCATATTTCGATTGTAAAGTACAGCTCCACTACAACATGTGCCGCACCGGCGAGGCTTTCATGAACCTTGCTGAGGCTTACCTCTTGAAGAAGGATATCCCCAATGCTGTTAAGGCTCTCAACGCCACACGCGTAAAGCATGGTAAGATTGCTGCATCTACAGCCACAACCGAGGCTGAAGCTTGGGCCGACTACATCCGCGAGCGCCGTGTAGAGATGGCAAATGAGAATGGCGACATCTATTTCAGCTACTTGCGCTGGGGTAAGTATGGTGGCTATGCCAACAACGGACGCGAGGCTGGCGACGTTATCTACGATCTCGACCGCCCGGTTTACAAGATTGAGATTTCACGCGACCGCACACAGTTGCTCATCAATCAGGTGACACTTCTTGGTAGTGCTAACCGTAACTTCACCACTAAGCGTTATCTCTTCCCAGTTGCTCAGGGATTCCTCGACACTCGTGAGTCATACGGTCTCGACCACGAACAGAATGAGGGTTGGTAATTTAATTAAAGAAACAAAAAACAAAGAATATGAAAATCTTGAAATTCTTTATAGCCATGTTTGTCATGGCTCTGAGTTGCACCTCTTGTCTTGAGAGCGATCTTGAAGAACTCGGCACATACGATGGATGCGACATCACAGCAGGTTATGCATGGTATCGTTATAAGGGTACAGACAAACTCAACGCCAGCGGTGAGGCTCAGGTTATCCAGAAGCAGTTGCAGCGCACAGGTCAGGCTATCGACAACGAGGCTGCTACATGCACACTGACATTCAAGGTGCCTACAAACTTCACTGAAAAAGAGAAGGCCGACGTTAATATCAACAATATCGTTGTTGCAGTCAACATCTCTACAGCATCAGTTATGCAGCCTGTTGAAGGCTCACCCAAGCTGGGTGTTCCTGCCGATTGGTCACAACCCCACAAGTACATTGTGAAGGCTGCCGATGGCAAATCAAAAGTTTGGACAATCAGTGTAAATCTTAATAAGTAAGCTTTATACTTAGTGTAAAATAGGAGTTGAGAATAAGGTGAGAGGAGGGCCATACGGTTCTACCTTCCCACCTTATTCTTTTTAAATAGAAATTCAAAAAAGGTGTAAATGAAGAAAGATAATCTTAGAAATACGTTTGGAGCGCTTCTCTTAGGTTGCTTGTTGGGCAATGTTGCTACAACTGCTCACGCTCAGAAGGTAGTGTTCCCACAGCAGAAGCAGGCTGGAGTAGCTGCATTGAAGGCTGAAGCCCAGAAATTTGTACTCTCAAACAGTTTGTTGGAAGCATCTTATTCTGTTGTTGACGGCAAGTTGCACTTTGATGGATGCAGCGCTATGGACTTGCTGCCATCAAACAATCTGTTCAGTGTGCGCCTTGCCGACTGCACAGAGTTTGCTTCTTCGGATATGAAACTCGTGAGCGTTGAGGGCGAAACATATACTGCCGACACAAAAGCAGCCAAGGGTTCAGAGCGTTTCAATGGTAAGGGCGTAAAGGCTGTATTCACTCGTGGCAGCATCAAGGTGGAGTGGCGTGCAGTGTTGCGCGACGGCTCGCACTATCTGCGTACGGAGATGAGCATTTCATCAGACAAAGATGTACGCATGGACAACATCAAGCCGATGATTTATGCCGTAGACAATAGCAAGGCAAAGTCGGCTCCCGTTGTTGTGGGCAACACTCGTGGTGCTGTGCTCCTTAGCAACAAGATATTTGCAGGTCTTGAGACTCCTATGGGTGTCAATACTAATAATGTAGACCCTGCCGACATCGCTACTATCAACAACCGCGACGTTGTTCCGATGGTGGGCAACTGGGTGCGTCACACCACACTGAATGCCGGTAAGACATGGAATGTAAGCAGTGTTGTAGGTCTTGTGGCTGAGGGTCAGCCACGCCGTTCGTTCCTTGCATACAGCGAACGTGAGCGTGCTGCTGCATGGCATCCTATGACAATCTACAACTCATGGTATGAACTGAACATCGACCGCAACAACGCTCCAGGCAACCGTGGCAAGTACGATGCAGAGGACAAACTGAACCTTAAGGGCGACTATTCGGAGAACATGACAGCCACACAGTGCGAGGACGTAGTGAGCAACTGGAAGAAGAAGTTCTACGATGTTTACGGCAAGGCTCCGGTAGCATTCGTATTCGACGACGGATGGGATGCTTACGGAACATGGACATTCAATCCAAACTTCCCCGAAGGATTCAAGAAAGTAGACGCTATGGCTCGCGAAATGGGTGTAGGCATTGGTGCATGGCTCGGTCCGGTTGGCGGATATGGAGCAAGTGGCGAATATCGCCGTGGCTACTGGCGCGGACGTGGTGGTATGCAGCTCAGCAACCCTGCCTATTACGACTACTTCGTAAAGTGCTCCAGCGACATGATTGACAAGTACGACTTCCGTTTCTTCAAGTATGACGGCATCAGTGCTCAGTTCTCGGCAGTAGGTCCGGATATGACCGATGCAGGAATCGAAAACTGCGAGGCAATCATCAGTATTGAGAACGATGTGCGCAAGAAGCGCAAGGACATCTTCTACAACACTACCGTTGGTACATGGGCTTCACCGTTCTGGTTCCATGTGAGCGATGCTGTATGGCGTCAGGAAGGCGACTTTGGTACTATTGGCGTTGGCGACGACCGCGAACAGTGGATTACTTATCGCGACCGCCTTGTTCATCAGAACTTCATCGACCGTTCGCCCATCTGTCCTATCAACACATTGATGACCCACGGCGTAATTCTTACCCGTTTCGGTGCTGTGTCTAAGACTATGGACTATGACGGCATTGTGCGCGAGATACGTTGTGCTTTCGGTTGTGGCTCGTCAATGGTAGAGCTTTATACCGACTACAAGCTTCTCGACGAGATAAAGAACGGCAAGGGCAAGAAGGGCACATTATGGAAGCAGCTTGCTGATGGTATGGACTGGCAGCAGCGCAATGCTGATGTATTGCCCGACGTACATTGGGTAGGTGGCAATCCTTGGGATGGCAAGAAGGCCAACATCTACGGTTGGGCAGCATGGAACGGCAAGAAGACAACACTTGCTCTGCGCAATCCAGATGTTGCAGGCCAGACACTTACAACAACCCTGCGTAAGGTGTTCGACATCCCTGCTTATATCAAGACGTCCATAACCCTTCGTAGCTCATACGCCGACCAGCGTATTGGCAAGGGAGGCATTGAGGGTCTGCCAGTAGGCAAGGCTATAGATATCGACAAGCAGATAACCATCACAATGCCCAAGTCATCGGTATTTGTATTCGAGGGTATTGACAAAGGTAAATTCGACTTTGGAGAGGCCAACAAATAAGTATTAATGGCCATATTTAGTTTATAGGTAGAAAGGAGGGTGTGGGTCAAAAACAACTTCTGTTTTGCACACCCTCTATAATATAGTGAATGCTATGCGTAAATTTCTATTGTTGTTACTCGGTTTGTTGTCTGTTTTTACGGTTTTTGCCCGTAATACGGACGAAGCCTTTAAGGTGTTGCAACGAGTAAGTAGACAAACTACTATTCCTATAAGTCTGGAGCTTAAGAAGGATGGTAGCAATATGTACTACGAGTATTCGGTTGTGAACGGTGTGCTTCGTCTGAAAGGATCGGACAATGTGGCTCTGTGTCGTGGATTCTATGATTATGTGAAAACACATAAGTTAGGAATGTACTCATGGAGCGGAAACAACATACAGCTTCCGTCTTCACTCCCTGCCACTAATGACGTGAAGGTGGTTTCTCCTTTTCAGAATCATTATTACTTTAATGTGTGTACATACGGCTACAGCATGCCATATTGGGACTGGACACGCTGGGAGCAGGAAATTGACTGGATGGCTCTGCACGGTATAAATATGCCTCTTGCACTTGTAGGCTATGAGGCTATATTGGCACGTGTGTGGAAGAAGATGGGACTGACCGATGAAGAGATAAACGGATATTTCGTAGGACCTGCACATCTGCCTTGGATGCGTATGGGAAATGTGAGTGGCATTGACGGACCATTGAACGCCGACTGGCACAAAGACCAATTGTCACTACAGCATAAAATATTGAACCGTATGCGCTCTTTAGGTATGAAGCCTATTTGTCCTGGATTTCCAGGATTTATCCCTGAAGCCTTCAAGCGTATCTATCCCAATCTTAATATTGTTGAAACACACTGGGGAGGTGCTTTTCACAACTGGATGATTTCTCCGACAGAGCCTTTGTTTGCAAAAATCTCGGAAGCTTTTATCCGTGAATGGGAAAAAGAATTTGGCAAGTGCGAATATTATCTGGTGGACAGCTTCAATGAAATGGACATTCCTTTCCCGGAAAAGGGTAATCCTGCCCGGTATGATATGGCCGCTACTTATGGCGAAAAGGTGTATAATGCTATAAAGAAAGCCAATAAGAATGCCGTTTGGGTGATGCAGGGGTGGATGTTTGGCTATCAGCGCCATATCTGGGATTATGAAACATTAGGGGCACTTGTATCGCGTGTGCCCGACGAAAAAATGCTTCTGCTGGATTTGGCAGTGGATTATAACAAGCATTTCTGGCATTCGGAAGTAAACTGGGAGTATTATAAAGGCTTTTATAACAAACAGTGGGTGTATAGTGTAATCCCGAATATGGGAGGCAAAGTAGGAATGACAGGTGTGCTTGACTTTTACGCAAACGGCCATCTGGAAGCCCTTGCTTCAGCCAACCGTGGCAATCTGGTGGCACATGGTCTGGCACCCGAAGGTATAGAGAATAATGAGGTTCTTTACGAACTTGTTACTGATGCAGGATGGAGCAATCGTCACATTGATGTTCGCGACTGGTTGCAACGATACAGCCAGAACCGTTATGGCGCTGCTACCGAACAACTGATGACAGCATGGGATTATCTGATGAAATCCGTTTACGGCAGTTTTACTGATCATCCACGTTTTAACTGGCAGTTGCGTCCGGGCAGTGTGAAGAATGGTTCAATCAATATGAATGCGGACTATTTCCGTGGCTTGGAAGCTTTTATTGCTGCGTCTGATAAATTGAAGGATAGTCCTTATTTTCTGACAGATTTGTGTGAAATGACGGCACATTATCTTGGTGGTAAGGCAGAATTGCTAACAAAGCTAATCGACCAGGAATATCTGTTGGGGGATACGCTTAAGGCTCGTTTCCTTCAAAGTCGTTTTGAAACTCTGATGTTAGGAATGGATCGTATTCTTTCCTGGCATCCTACGCTTCGTCTTGACCGCTGGCTGTCGTTCGCTAAGAAGTCAGCCCGTACTGATGCGCAGCGTAAACAATATGAAATCAATGCCCGCCGTATTGTAACCATCTGGGGACCTCCTGTTGACGATTATGCAGCACGTATATGGAGTGGCTTGATTGGAAATTATTATCTGGGTCGTTGGAAGGAATATTATCGAGGACGTGAAAGTGGCGAGCCAGTAAACCTTGCTGAATGGGAACGTCGTTGGGTAGAGGAGAATCATGACAGTTACCGTTGGAATACAGATTTTGATATCGTAAGTTTTGCCAAAGAAATGCTTGCTTTGTCTAAGGATATTTCTACAGCTCAATTGCTTTTGAATCGCCCGAACATGGTGGGTACTTGGAGTCTTGGCTCTGAAGAGACTAAGGAATTTGAGTTTCATATCCCTGCCCGTATGCTTTCCAATATGAAGGGCATTACATTGGAATGTCTGAAAGGCAATGGTATGCTGGAATGCAGCGATGTTATTCTAAAGGCCGATGGTATAGAAGTTGTTTCTTCTTCAGAAGTCATTTCATCTAAGAATGGCATGCTGTATTATAAATTGGTTGTGCCGAGTGGGGTGAATGCCAATAACGGATGTGTACTGAAATTGAATTTGGAATCAATGAATGGAAATATAGCAGGAACAATTGCGTGTGACATGTAATATTCATTATATTAATCTCAAGTTGTGAAACTTGCTTTTATAATTAATTAGTTATAATTATAGTAGATGGTGGAGGAAAACCAGCGGGTTTTCCTCCTAATCGTTTTACACAGTTTTTATCCATTAAATTGCGTCGTAGTGGATAAAAAACGGCTTTTTTATCCACTACAGCGTATTTATTGGATAAAAAGCTGTATATTTGCCATAGTTAATGTGCAATATACGAGCAAATATGAATAATATCATACAAAACCAGCGTAAGGAACGTGATGAACTATTGGCGCGTCCTTATCTCGTACGCAAGTCGAACACGGACACTTCTGTTCTCCTTGCCAATCCGATGATAAAACTTATCACCGGCCCTCGACGTGTCGGAAAATCCACATTTGCCCTGCTAATGTTGCAGGGCAGAAACTTTGCATATCTCAACTTCGACGACAACCTTCTACTGTCAGGTTGGGACGAGGAACTTGTAATGCGCACTCTCGACGAAGTGTACCCGGGCTATGAATACTTGTTGCTTGACGAGGTACAGAATCTGAAAGACTGGGACGTATGGGTGTCAAAGCTATACCGCCGTGGCAAGAATCTTGTCATTACGGGCAGCAATGCCAAGATGCTGAGCAGCGAAATGGCGACTGTGCTCACCGGACGTTATCTGCAAGTGGAAATGCTGCCATTCAGCCTTTCTGAAACAATGGAATGGAAGGGTGTTGTCGCCAAGGACAGCAACGACACGCTACATGCTGAGGCTACTGTGATAGCCGACGACTACTTGCGCAATGGAGGTTATCCCGAAACTATTGACATGCGCAGCATCACACGCAGCTATCTGTCTACATTGTTTGACTCAATAATATGGAAAGACGTGGCAAAACGCCATAATATACGCAACATTACCGACCTTAACAACCTCGCTCTTTATCTGTTGTCCAATTTCTGCAATCCGCTTTCAGCCAACGATATTGCCAAAGAACTCTCAATGACGAGTGTGACGACTACCCGTAAGTTTATGGACTATCTGCACGAACCGTATTTGTTCTATTATTTGCCACGGTTCAATAACAAACTTAAGCTGATGAAAAAGGCTGCTACCAAGGTGTATGTCATAGACAATGGATTTGTAACGTCTAAGGCTTTCAATATAAGTGAGAACTTGGGACGCTTGTTGGAGAATGAGGTGTTCGTAGAGCTGCTACGTCAGGGATTCCAAGTAGAGACTTCGTTATTCTACTATCGTTCGCGCAACGACCGTGAAGTGGATTTCGTGACTCGTAATGGAGCGCAAATCCACCAGTTGATTCAGGTGTGCTACGACATGACTTCGCCTAAAACAGAGAAACGCGAGGTTACAAGTCTTATAGAATGTGCCGAAGAATTGAAATGCAACAACCTCTTGATCATCACGAATAATGACGAGAGGGAAATAAATAAAGACGGATACAACATCAAGGTTGTGCCGTTTGTTAAGTTTGCATCAGCTTATTGATAAACCTCCGCTACTTGTATGCTTGCTCAGGCTACGGCGAGGACGCCATAGCCTCCTATTGTTTGAGCGTTTCAGTATTTTTAGGTATTGCACATCAATTCATATTTTAGTTCCTTTGTAGGCTAATGTTAAGGATAATGTTTAATTATTGATATTGAAAAAATCCGACTGGCGAAGAAGAAGTAGCCAAGCCGTATGCTTTAGGCAGACGATATTGGCAGAAAGTTTTCGTTTGTTAATTTCATGTAATTACAGAAAAATTCTTTTGGGTATACAATGTAATGAGTTATTTTTGTATTTGTTTAGGGAGTTATTGGGATAATGCATAATTTCGACAATAGACGTATGAGGTTAGCATGGCTGCTGATGTTGGTGTATCTGCCAATGATGATAGCCATTACCTTCCACCACCACTCGGAGGCGGAGGAAGCTACCGCTGTGTCTCATTGTTACGAGTGTGAGCATCATATCCACCACGCTGGTCACCTTACTGCCAGCCAGAGTTTCATGCACGACTGCGTGCTCTGCCAGTTGCACAGTTTGCCATACGTGGTTCCTACTATCGTACACATAGCAGTATTCATTGCTATGGTTCACGTCGCTTTAGTATTGTCTTGTCCATTTGTCAAGACTCGCCAAGGCGACATTCATTCCACTCGTGCACCGCCCGTATTCTAATCTTTTATGGTATTATTGATGATGAAGAATTCTCTTTTTCATCAAATTTATTCATGCGCTTACGTCAAGTGCCAAGGTCTCTCCATGCTCTAAAATCATGCAAGGACTAAGGCTTTGGCTTACATAACTATGCGTATGGCGAGGGATGGCATGTCCCTCATGAAGCTTATTATTTACATCATCTTTTTATAATAAAATGAAATCAAAGAATTATCAGTTGATGCTCCTTTCGGGCGCATTGACAGTCTCATTTGCGGCTCATGCAGCCGGAGTCAACAACAAGAGTATTGTGATGGACGACAACAGAGGCGTTGCTGCCTCTGCCAGTAAAAGCGACGTTACGGACGAACCCGTAAAGAATACTGATGCCAACGTATACGGACACGTGAAGGATGCCAAGACGGGCGAACACCTGCCTTACGTAGTAATCCAGATTAAGGGCACCACCATAGGCACGACAACCGACAAGACCGGCCACTTCTTTCTGAAGAACCTGCCCGAGGGCTCGTTTGTCATAGAGGCGAAATATATGGGGTATACCACCCAAAGCCAGAGCATAACCATCAAGCAAGACACCAGCAAGGAGCTGAACTTCACTCTCAGCCCGAGCGATTTTAGTCTTGACGAGGTGGTGGTTTCTGCCAATCGTAACGAGACCAAGCGCCGACTGGCTCCCAACTTGGTGAGCGTGATTGGCGGCAAACTCTTCGATATAACACAGTCGACCTGCCTGGCGCAGGGACTCAACTTCCAGCCGGGTGTGCGCACCGAGGACGACTGCCAGAACTGCGGATTCACCCAGGTGCGCATCAACGGACTTGACGGCCACTACTCGCAGATACTTGTAGATTCGCGCCCCGTGTTCTCTTCTCTGAACGGTGTGTATGGTCTGGAGCAGATTCCTGCTAACATGATTGACCGTGTAGAGGTGGTTCGTGGTGGAGGCTCGGCTCTCTTCGGAGCGTCTGCCATAGGCGGCACCATCAACATCATCACCAAGGAGCCAACGCGCAATTCGGCTTCCTTCGGCCATACATTCATGTCGCAGGGCGGTTCGAACAGCTTTGACAATGTGACTACGGGCAATGTCTCGCTGGTGACCGACGACAACAAGGCTGGTGTATACGCCTACGGTCAGACCCGCACCCGACAGGGTTACGACCATGATGGCGATGGCTACACGGAGTTGCCGGAACTGAACAACCAGACATTCGGTCTCAATTCCTATCTGCGTCTCAGTCCTTATTCCAAGCTGAGCCTTCAGTATCACGGCATTCACGAATTCCGCCGTGGTGGCAACAAACTCGACCAAATAGCCCATGTGGCTAATGTCACCGAGCAGGTGGAGCACAACATCCAGGGTGGCGGACTCACCTACGACTACTTCGCTCCTGACGAGAAGAACCGTCTGTCGGCTTATTTTTCGTTCCAGACCACAGCCCGCAAGAGCTATTATGGCGGTATCGGAGAGGGAACCGAGGAGGATATTGAAGCAGCCGAAAAGGCATACGGCACTACCCACGACTTTACTTACGTGGCAGGAACTCAGTATGTGCACTCGTTCAGCAAGCTGCTCTTCATGCCGTCAGACCTCACCCTCGGTGCTGAGTACAACCACGATGGACTGAAAGATGTAATCCTCGGCTACGACCGCCACTTCAAGCAGGATGTGAACATCGGTAGCTTCTTCTTCCAGAACGAGTGGAAGAACAAGCAGTGGAGTTTCCTCCTGGGTGGAAGACTGGACAAGCACAACCTGATGGATCACGTCATCTTCTCGCCGCGTGCCAATCTGCGCTTTAATCCGACAGAGAATGTGAACCTGCGACTCACCTATGCTGGCGGATTCCGTGCTCCTCAGGCGTTCGATGAAGACCTGCATGTGGGCGTAGTAGGTGGCGAGCGACTGGTTACTGTATTGGCAGACAATCTGAAGGAGGAACGTTCAAACAGTTTCAGCCTTTCAGCCGACTTGTACCATAAGTTCGGTTCGGTGCAGACCAATCTCTTGATTGAAGGTTTCTACACCGACCTGAACAATGTGTTTGCACTTCGCCAGCTCAACCATCCCGACGCTCAAGGCAACACTGTGCAGGAACGCTACAATGCCTATGGTGCCAAGGTGTTCGGCTTGAACCTGGAGGCTAAGGCGATGTTCGCCCGCTGGTTTACGCTTCAGGCAGGACTCACACTGCAGCAGAGCCATTACGATGAGGCGATTGCGTGGAACGACGAGGTGCCTGAGCAGAAGTACAGGAAGATGATGCGTACTCCTAACACCTATGGCTATTTCACTGCAAGCTTCACCCCAGTGAAGCGTTTCACGGCTTCGGTTACGGGCAATTATACGGGCAGCATGCTCGTGGGGCATTCGGCTGGTTCGGGCGTAGAGGAGCCGGTGGCTGTGCATACGCCAAAGTTTATGGAGGTGAATATGAAGTTGGCTTACGACTTCCCTATCTATAAGTATCTCACGCTTCAGGTGAACGGTGGTGTCCAGAACATCACCAATGCTTATCAGAAGGATTTCGACAAGGGTTGGAACCGTGATTCCGGCTACATATATGGTCCTTCGCTCCCAAGAAGTTATTATGTAGGAGTGAAGGTTAGCTACTAATGAATTGTAAATAAAAAAAGAGGGTGTGTCAAAATAGAAGTTAAAAGAAGTTTGGGCTTCGCCCGAAGTTAACAGAAGTTCTTGCTAAGGCAAGCGGCAAAGCCGAGCGAGCGGACATATGTATAAATTGCTGAAAATAAAGCATTTGTCTGTTAACTTCCATCCATCGTAGATGGATTAACTTCTTCTTAACTTCCTCTAACTCCTATTTTGACACACCCGCTAATTGTTTTCTACTGTTCTGTCCAGTCAGGATTCTGAGCTATGCCGTGGTATTTGATTTCGCTCCATGGCAGAGGCAAAACACACTCTTCACTTTATAACAGCAAAACAATAACAAAACTATCAGAAATACAACAAACGACACAGAAGATGTTGACTTTCTATCAGGTGTTTTTGCCTTAGAAGCCTTTGCCGACTTTTGACTAAACGATGACAAGCTGTAGATGGTGTTTGAATTATGCATCAATGTGTTATGTTTTTCGCTTGAATATTTCGCGCCGAATATCTTTATAGAGGGTTTTTCGGCTGGCGTAATGTAAGGCTTGTTATTGTTTAAAAAAGATATCAAACAGCTGTCGAAAGTGAAGTATACAGAATCGTTAGTATTAAACAATAAAGATGAAATATTGCCGAAATAACGACTGTTGATGTCTATGCGCTGCACATCTATCTCCTCGGAAGAAGACTTTGCGCTCTTACACGAAAAGCATAAGAGCGCAAAGATTATTATTAGCATTTGCTTCATCATACACATATTTATATATTAGCGTATTCTTTCGCTGCATCGAAACAGGGGCAGTCTTTCGCTGCAAAATCCCTGTGACCTTTTATTACAGCATCGGGATATTTTGCTTTAAGTCGCTTTAACAGACACTTAATAGCTATTTTTTGCAAGGGCGTACGTGTGTCTTTTGATGTTTTACCGTCTTTCGAAAGACCTCCTACATAGCAGACGCCAATACTGTTTGCATTATGCCCTTTGCAATGTGCACCTGCTTGTTCGACTGGCCGTCCAAAATGTATGCTACCGTCGAGATATATTATATAGTGATATCCTATGCTGTCGAAGCCTCTCTCGCGATGCCATCTGTTTTCTTTTTTGTAGCATGGGCAGCCGTGAGGTTGTTCATGTTTTTTAATATGACTTCTTGCTTTTGGCTTGCATGCCTACTGATGGCATCATGCAAATCTTTTCCGTTTGTCGGCAAATATATTCCAGACGTGCATTAAAACGGAATATTCTTGCGAAAATGAGCGCCGACTGAAATAAAACTCGATAATCTTGCAGTATAGACGGAATAATTTGTACATTTGCAGAAGTAAATTGGTGTTTTCTTCCATTAGGTATTCTTATGCTGAAACAATAACCATAAAACAACCATAAAAAGTCGAAATGAAAAAGTTTTACTTCTTGGCGGCAGGACTTCTATGTTTGTCCAGCCTGTCTTTTGCGCAGAACAAGCGCACCGTATTGAGTGCCACTATTGATGGCTACAAGCGTGACATGGTGTATTTTGATTGTGTGCAAAGTCCGTTTATACGTCAGGAGTTTCACGCCAATCCCGGCGAGGAACACGTCTATTCGTTTGATTCCGACCGACTGGTCTCGATGATCATCAACGGCCGTACCAATGTGCTGCTCATGCCGGGCGACAGTCTGCATGTGGACATACAGTATCAGGGCAAGCAGGTGAAGGAGCTGAAGTTCTCGGGCTCGGAGCGTGCCGTTGCCGACAACGAGCTGTACGCTGCTGTAGGCGACTTCAAGCGCTCGATACGCTACAAGTCGCAGCTGCTGGCTTGTGCCGTGGTAGACGTGAAGCCAGCCGACCGTATCAACGATTCGAAGAAGCTCTTGGAGCAGACCAGGCAGTTGGTAGCCCAGTCGAAGGGCAAGGTGGCAGACGACGTGGTGAATTACGTGTCAGCCGAGAGCGAAGGACTGGCTTATACCTCGTTCGTGGAATATCCGCCGATGTATGAGGAAACCCGCAAGATGCCCATCGGCGAGCAGGGCATAGGCGACTACTGGAACATAATGAACGGCTGCAAGCTCCGCGACGACGCTGCCTCATTGAGCTGTCCCGACTATTGCTCGTTCCTTCTGCTCAATATGGCTTACACCAAGAGCAAGCAGGCACACGAGAAGGGTGAGAAATATCAGCGTCCTGACAAGCTGGAGGATATGTTTGCACAGCTGGCTTCGTTCTACGACGGGGCACGTAGAGACGTAGTTCTGTATTCTGTTATTACTAACTATATACAGGGAGGCAAGGAGATAGAACGTGTAGAGCCTCTGATCAAGGAGTATAAGGAGAAGTATTGCGTAGACAAGCGCCATGCTGAAATAATTGATGCAATAATGCAGTAAACTCTCAAAGAATAATTTAATCGATAATATAGAAAAGTATCCATGAACAAGAAAGAGTCTTTCTTAAAGTGTGGTCTTTGTGCCATGCTTTTAAGTGGGGGACTGCCCCTACAGATTCTTCCTCCTACTACCGCTACGGCGCAGAACGTGCGCCCGGCGGAAGACGGATGGAAAAACGACCCAGTGACATTGCGCATCAGTAATGAGACATTGGGAACGGTGCTCAGCAAAGTGGCTAAATCGGTAGGAGCCGACCTGGTGTTTCAGGGAGTCACACTGGTAGGCATCAATGAGTTGACAACACTCAACGTTAAGGACAAGCCGCTCGACAAGGTTCTGGGTGAGCTGATTGGCAACCAGAACGTACGTATTATATATCAAGGTGGACATCGTGCCATCATCATCTCGTCGTACGAGAAGCAGGTAGACAATGCACAGTCGTTTGTAATAGGTGGTGTGGTAGTAGGCGGCGACGACCAGCAGCCGCTTGTCGGCGCTACGGTGTCGGTGACCAACGGCACCAACCAGAAGGGACGCACCGGATGCATCACCGACGAGAACGGTAAGTTCAGCTTGCGTGTCAACCGCAAGTCGTCAATCAGTATTTCTTATCTCGGCTATGAGACGAAGTCGATACAGATACTTCGACCCAACCGTAACATGAACATCAGCCTTGCACCCAATGCAACCAATATGGACGAGGTAGTGGTTACGGGTATCAGCCGCCGCAACAAGAAGAGCTTTACAGGTAATTATGTTTCGGTAAAGGGCGACGAGTTGCGCAAAATCAATCCTAACAACATCTTGAAGAGTCTTCAGTTCTACGACCCCAGCTTCAAGGTGAGAGAAAACAATTCAAACGGTTCTGACCCTAACGCGCAGCCTGAATTCCAGATGCGTGGCGACCAGTCGTTGGGCTCGACATCGAGCATGAACTCTATGGACCTCTTGCTCGACAACGTGTCGAGCCGTCCTAACACTCCGCTCTTCGTGCTCGATGGCTTCATCGTGCCTATGACACGTATCCTCTCGCTCGATCCGGAGCGCATCGATGAGGTGACAATCCTTAAGGATGCTGCAGCAACAGCCATCTATGGTTCGAAGGCGAGCAACGGTGTGGTAGTAATCTCTACCAAGGTGGCTCCCGACGGTGCTCTGTCGGTCAACTACAACGGAACGATGACCATTCAGTCGCCCGACCTTACCGACTACGACATGATGAACGCAGCCGAGAAGTTGCAGACCGAATGGATAGCCGGTGTATACGACAAGAACAGCGTGACGAGCATGAACCGCTACAACGCTCTGCGCCGTAACGTATTGGCAGGTGTCGATTCCTACTGGCTCTCGCAGCCGCTGCGCACAGCCATTCAGTCGCGCCACTCGCTGACAGCAGCTGGTGGTACCGACATATTCCGCTATAGCTTGGGCGTGAACGCCGGTTTCCAGCCTGGTGTAATGAAGGGCTCGTCGAACAATACAAAGGGCGTAGACTTCACCATGAGCTATCGCAAGGAGCGCGTGACGGTGGGTGCCAACATCAACCTGACCGAGACTTCGGGCAACAACTCGCCCTATGGCGACTTCTCGTCATACAGCCAGGCCAACCCATATTATCGTATGACCAACGACAACGGTACATACGACCAGATATTGGACAACTTTACAGCAGCCGGTAGTACCACTGTAACCAACCCATTGTACAATTCGAACATCGGCATCAAGGACTTCCAGCGCAGCTTGAGCATTGCAAGCAGCCTGAACTTCGAGTATATGATTCTTGACAACCTGCGTCTTACCGAGTCGTTGCAGTACACACGCGGCACAGCACGTACTGAGAAGTTCTTGCCAGCCGACCATACAAGCTTTGCCAACGAGACCGACAAGACGCTGAAGGGTAGTTATAGCAAGAATACCGGTGAGTCGACTTCATGGTCGAGCAACTTGGGCTTGAACTACAACCTGCCTATCGAGAAGCACCTCATCAGTATGCTTGCCAACTGGACCGTGAGCGAAGACCGCAACAACTATGTCAACCTCTTTGCTACGGGCTATCCCGACCGTCACATGGACGACTTCATCTTCGGTAACAAGATGTCGACCAATCCGAGCGGCTCGGAGTCGTTGTCGCGTGCCATGAGCTTCATTGGACAGGTGTCGTACAGCTACGACAATCGCTACTCGTTCGACTTCAACCTGAGCGAGGAAAATTCTTCACGCTATGCCAACAACAGCTTCACTCCGTTCTGGTCGACCGGTGTACGCTGGAACGCTTATCGTGAGAAGTGGCTTGAGGGACGCGTCTCGAACCTCGTGTTCCGTGCCACATACGGTGTGACAGGTGAGCAGAGCTCTAACCCATACGAGACAATGGAGTTCTATACCTTCACCAACACCATGAAACCATACTTCTCATTCACATCGCTGGGTGCAGTGCTTCAGGGACTGAACAATCCTAACCTGAAGTGGGCTAAGACCGACCAGTTGAGTCTGGGTATGGACATCGGTTTCTGGAAGAACCGCATCAATGCCACATTCAACTATTATAACAACATCACCCGTCAGATGATGACACAGTACGACTTGGCTCCTTCTACAGGTTTCAGCTCGCAGAACATCAATGCTGGTGAGTTGCAGAACCAGGGCTTCGACGTTACGTTGAACGTGATTGCTTACCAGAACATACGCAAGCAGCTCTACTGGACAATCAACGCCAATGCCAACCACAACAAGAACAAGATACGCAAGATTTCGGCTTATCTGCAGAAGATAAACGAGAAGCAGCTGGCATCGAAGGGCGCTCCGCTACCGGTATTGCAGGAGGGCTATTCTACAACAACTCTCTTCACCGTACGCTCACTGGGTATCGACCCCGTAACGGGTAAGGAAGTGTTCCTGACACGCGACGGACAGAAGACATTTGTGTGGGACAGCAACGACAAGGTGCCCGTAGGCGACACTAACCCGAAGATGAGCGGTACTATAAGCAGCTCGCTCAACTATAAGGACCTCAGCTTCAACGTAGGTTTTACTTATAAGTTTGGCGGTATTGTGTACAACTCGACATTGGTAGACAAAATCGAGAACCGTAACATCGCTTACAACCTCGACCGCCGAGCCATGACAAGCCGCTGGATGAAGCCGGGCGACGTGACCTACTTCAAGAAGTTCTCGCTCGATGCTACTGCAAGCCAGACCGAGCAGAGCACCCGCTTCATCATGGACGACGACGAACTGAAGATGTCGACCATGAGCGTGGGCTATCGTATGCGATATGAGAAATTCAGCTTCTTGCGCAAGATGAACATCGACGTACTGGCGCTGAACTTCACTACCAACGACCTGTTCCGCATTTCGCGTGTTAAGATGGAGCGTGGACTCGACTATCCGTTCGCACGTTCGTATACTCTGTCTTTGTCACTCATTTTCAAATAATATAATAAGGTATACAACATGAAATTAAAATCATTATATGTAGGTGCTCTTGCCTTGTTAGCAATCAGTCTGACTTCATGCTCGGACTGGTTTGATGTGAGCCCTAAGACTGACGTCAAGGCTGACGAACTCTTCCAGACTGCGGAAGGTTTTGAGAGCGCACTTGCCGGTATATATATATCAATGACCGACGGCGACTGCTACGGTCACGACATGTCGTTTGGACTTATCGACCAGCTGGCACAACTCTACGACCGCATACCCGACGGCACTACCGACCGCGAAGCAATATATCAGTATGAGCAGGAATCGCAAGGCTATGGCACCAAGTCGCGTCTGGCTGCCATCTGGCAGAAGTCGTACAATCTGATTGCCAACACCAACAACTTCATGAAGTGGTTGAACAGCAATGGACAACGTGTATTGAAGGATGAGCAGACACGCAACATGTATTATGGCGAGGCTTACGCACTGCGCGCTTATCTTCATTTCGACCTGCTGCGTGGATGGGGCCCTATGGACTATCAGGCAGACAAGAAGAATCTGTGCATACCTTATCGTCTGGTGGCAGACAACAGCAAGCAGCCGCGTCTGTCGGCTGAGGCTATCGTGGAGAAGATCATTGCCGACCTGAAGCAGGCTGAGCAGTATCTCGCTTTTGAGAAGACCACAAGTCTGTCGGGCAATGAGCGCCGCTATCGCTTGAACTATTACGCAGTGAAGGCTCTTGAGGCTCGCGTGTATTGCTATGCAGGCGATGCCCAGAATGCCATCAACTGTGCCGATGAGGTAATAAAGCATTGCGGACTGTCGTTGCAGTCGTCAAATTCGAACGACCCGGCACAGTTCAGCGAGACACTCTTCGGTATAAACAAGTATAAGATGAGCGACAACTTCTCTTCTTACTTCGCCGAAGGTCCCGACTTCACCACTCAGTATTGGGTAAGTCTGCAGAACTACAAGCGCATATTCGAGGCAGAGGGCAACGAGCGCGACGCCGACTTCCGTGCACGTAGAGGTGCTGGCGTATATGTTTACGACGGTGTGAGCCGCGTCATAAGCCGCAAGTATCTCAAGAACGACGACAGCGTAATTCCACTGATTCGTCTGCCGGAGATGTATTACATCCTCTGTGAGATGTCGTCGTTGGCAGATGCACCACAGTACATTAATACTGTGAGAAGCCATCGAGGCATTTCTAAGTCGAATGCCTACAGCAGCTTTGCCAATGATGCAGCACGTACATCGGCTCTGAGCAAGGAGTATCGCAAGGAGTTCTATGCCGAGGGTCAGTACTTCTACTTCCTGAAGCATCATGGCATCAAGAACCTCGACTATTCGCACGAGGCAAATACCGAAGCCACAGTGACTATGAGCGAGCAGCGTTATGTATTCCCATTGCCCGACCGTGAGAAAGAATATGGCTGGACAGATGAAGAATCAAACAACACTTCAAATGATTAATTATGAAATTACGTATCAATAAAACATACATATTAGGATTGGTGGCATGTGGAGCACTATTCACAGCTTGTAGCCAGGAAGATCCTACATTGTTTGGTGGCGAGTCAGACGGATACTACTTCAACTATGACTCAAAGGACGACCTGACCGCTACCATCAATTTTGCCGACTCTATAGTGAAAGAGCCGGAAGTAGGCTATGTGCCTATCAAGATCAGATTGCTCGGACATCTGTCTAATCAGACTACTCCAATCACGCTCAAGGCTGAGCCGGTGGAGGGATATGAGCAGGCGCAGGTCACTCTGCCTACAGTGGAAATCAATGCCGGCGAATATGACAAGACAGTGAAGGTGGCAGTGGCTCGTCCTGCACAGGAAAACACTACATACGCTGTAAAGATAACCTTCGAGCAGGGCGACAAGAGCATGAAGGATTTCGACAGCTTCGTCATCTACACCAAGGAGTCTTATGAGAAGCCTTCGGCATGGAACGACAACTATTATGGCGAGTGGACAGCCGAGAAGTATAAGTTCTGCGCCAAGACATTGGGCAAGGCAGCCTTCTACAGCGACGACAGCTACACCCAGAGCAATCAGTATAATCCGCGTCTGATTTATGCTGTGCGCGACTGGCACCAGGCACACCCGTCAGAGGCCATACCCTACGACATCCCCTTCCTCAGCGACACAGAGTTTTGGGATGCCTACGAGCGTCCCTACTATTGGGGCGACCTGCAGGACAAGTATTTCGGCAACTACGACGGTTGGGGATTCGGCAAGTTTGCGTCGAGCCTTGGTCTGACCACTCAGAACGAGGAGCAGATATTGGGTTCTACCGACGAGGCAGAGCTGCAGAAGTCGAACAGGAATGCTGTGCTGCTGATGATGCAGAACTACAACAACCAGTTTGAGCAGGGCTACAGCTACTGGGGACTAAATTCGGCGTTCAGCGTTCCGATGATTGAGGGTATGGACTACGACGTTGTGGCTCCGGCATTCTGGACCAACAGTCTCACCCGCCCGATGATAGAGAAGTACTACGGTGCTTACTCGGAGGCTAAGTATAAGAAGATGCTGAAGATAGCCAGCAGCAATGTCGATGGTTTCAAGCCCTTCCTGTTGTTCCCCGTCAAGCTGCAGTGGGACGATGCCAGCATGCAGAACACTCCGGCTTGGGACACCGATGCCAACCTCAACTGGACGTACATGGGCGAGCAGGTGATATACGAATTCTACAAGATGTTCAAGCAGCAGGAGCCAGCGCTCTTCCCCGACGGTGTGACTGAGCCGGCTTAAAAAAAAGCTCCAAGCAAAGCAATAACTTCAACAAAAAACTGAAAAGAGAAGAATTATGAAAAATATAATGTATGTAGCCATGAGTGCCCTGCTGCTCACCTCGTGCTATGAGGACAAGGGCAACTACGACTACCGCTTCGACAGCATGAACGAGGTAGACATCAGCAACGTCAGCTACCAGCCTGAGGCTTACGACGGACTCTCGGGCAAGGTGATTGAGGTGCAGATGCCTCTCGCCGAAGACAAGGTGCAGCGTGTGGAGGCTAAGCTCTCGCAGACCCTGGCCGACAACTACGACAATCTGGACTTCGCATGGTATACAGCCTACACCGCCACCAAGCGCGACCCTATGACCGGACGTGAGGTGACGGAGACCGTGCGCGACACGCTGCGCACCAACGGCTATGTCGACCTCAACTTCCCTGCCAACACCGACCGCAACTACTCGGTGATAATGGAGGTGAAGGACCGCACCACCGACCTCGACTATTATGCCAAGCTGAACGTGAAGACCCGTCTGCTCTTCAAGAACAGCCTCTTCTTCCTGCATCAGCAGGGCGGCGAGACGCTTCTGGGCAATGTGGAGAAGATCGGCTCGAAGCTTGAGAGCCGCAGCAATGCCTACAAGACAGCCCGCCCCACGGCTACCGACAATCCGTTTGCCGATGCAATCAAGCTGGGCTATATGTCGTGCTACTCGCCTGAGGTGAACGGCCTGATGGTGTTCCGCTCTAACGGACGCGGCAACACCTACAACGTGTTCAAGGGCATGCAGACTTACGACGTGCCACTGGTGCCCACGGCATCATCATCGTTCGTGGCAAGCCGTGTGCTCACCGTGGGCAACATCGAGACATTCAACGAATTCAAGTGTCTGCTCTCGCGCGACGGCCAGTTCTACATAGGCAAATGGGCACCGTTCTATACCGTGCCGGGCGAGTGGGCTGAGGAGTCGCTGCAGCCCGGCGACTATCGCGTGACGGCAGCCACCGTGACGAGCGAATACTTCGTGCTGTGGGACGCCAAGAACAATCGCTTCATCTATCAGTCGAACAGCGACTGGTTTCCCTTTCAGCTGGAGGAGTATGCACAGAACACGCCGCACAGTACGCAGGCTGTGAACGATGCCAAGGTAGACTTCAGCTCGCTCGGCACATTGTCGCCGGTAGGCAAGACGGCTGTGTATGGATTCATTGCGTCGCACTCGGAGTTCTTCAACGATGCCAAGCCGCAGTTCATCTTCAAGGATGCCGAGGACAACTTCTACCTCTACGAGCTTACTCCGACGGCTGGCAGCAAGAGCCGTGGCAGCGACGAGGGAACATCGGAGAGCGCCTTCAGCATAACGGGCAAGAAGCTGACCGACTTCCATCCGGGCTCTAATCTGGCAAGCATCACGTACAATCCGTGGTTCTCTACCAACTACATCTTCTACGCCAAGGACGACAACGTGATACGCCACAATCTGTCGAACGGCGACGAGCAGGTGGTATATACTGCACCTGAGGGATATACGGTGAGTGTAATAAAGTTCCGTACGGAGAATGCTGCGAGCAACAGCTCTATGTCGTCAAACTTCGGCGACCTCGGATTGTATCTCAGCATCGGTATGAACAAGGGCAGCAACGGCGCTGTAGCCGAAATCAAGCTGACTCCGTCGGCCGACGTCGACGACTCCTACAGCATTTTCTGCGACAAGGATGCCGAGGGCAAGGCTTTCGGACGTATCATCGACGTGCAGTTTGCACATGTTTATTCATTTAGCAAGGATAGTAATTAATGTTACGTTATATTTCATTGGCACTGCTCGCTTGGGCGGGCGGTGCCCTGACAGCCCAGGCTCAAGGCGACATGGTTGTCTCGGGCAAGATAGATGGCATCAAGAAGGGACAGCTCGTGCTCGTGGCACAGGTGGGCGAGAACCGTGTGGACACTCTTGGCGTAGCCGACTTCAAGGCACCTAAGTTTCAGCTCAAGGCGCAGGTGAAGGAGCCGGTCATGGCGCAGCTCATGGTGAAGGGCTATGGCGGCGGCTTCAACTTCATAGCCGAGCCTGACGCCAAGTATGAGGCTTATCTGTGCGACGGCGAGGGTGCATACATAAAGGGTGGAAAGCTTCAGGACGAGTGGACTGCCTTCTCAAAGCGTTCGGCTGAGCTTCATGCCGAGGCTAAGGCCATGCAGGGACGTTATGACGCATTGCGTGCTGCCAACAAGTTCCGCAGCGCCAGCGCCACCAACGACTCGCTGCGCACGCTCAATGAGAGCATCAATGCCGAGACTCAGGCTTTCCTGAAGCAGCACGACGACGTCATAGCTGCCTATACCTACAACAGCAATGCGCTGATGGCTGAGCTTAACCTTGCAGACACACGCCGTCTGTACGACTCGATGGGCGAGGGCGCTAAGAACTCGCCGAGCGGACGTATCATGCTCGAACGCATTCAGCGTATGGAGAAGGTGACGCAGGGACGCAAGGCACCCGATTTCACGCTGCCCGACCTCAAGGGCAATATGGTGACGCTGAGCCAGGTGAAGGCTAAGGTGAAGATTGTCGACTTCTGGGCTTCGTGGTGCGGCCCCTGCCGACTGAACAATCCTTCGTTGAAGCGTATGTATGAGCAGTATCACGACAAGGGACTGGAGATTGTGAGCGTGTCGCTCGACAATGTGAAGGAGCGCTGGCTGAAGGCTGTCAATCAGGACGGTCTGCCATGGATCAACGTGAGCTCGCTGAAGGGATGGAAGTGTGACGTGTCACGCACATACGACGTCAAGGCCGTGCCTGCCATCTTCATTCTCGATGCCGACAACCACATCATCGCCACAAATATTCGTGGCGAGGCGCTGGAGAACTTCCTGAAAGAACGTCTCAAGTAAAATGAAAGTAATAAGAATAACAAGACAAAAATTGTATATGAAAACCAAAATCTTTTTATTTGCTATTGCATGCATGGGCATTATGCCAAGCATGGCTCAGACAGCACGCCGCTTCACCATCGACGGTGAGCTGACACGCGACTCGCTGCGTTATACACCGCAGGCCATAAAGAAAGTGTATCTGAAGCATATCGTCAACGGTCAGGAAGTAATGCTGGATTCTGCCGTAGTGAAGAACCGCCGTTTCCACTTCGAGGGTACTGCCCCGAAGGACGTTGAGGCTGCTATTGTTACTGGCTTTGACAACGGTTCGGCACAGCTGCTTCTGGAACCTGGCAACATCAAGTTCAAGCCCTTTGACGGCAACTTCCCCGTGGCAGCAAAGGCTTACGGCACCAAGAACAACGACATCTTTGCCGGCTATGCAATGCTGCACAACAAGAATGCCGACGACGCTAAGGTGAACATAGAGAAGCTGCGTGCTTCCCTGCCCGACAGCATCACCAAGGACGACCGCAAATACATGCCTTATCACGGTGCTATATTCAATGCCAACGGTGTGTACTATAAAGCCGATGTGATGAACTATTTCATGAAGCATGTTGACAGCGAGGCAAGTCTCTTCATCCTGAAGTACGACCTCTACTATATGTTCAAGCCGCAGTATCTGCACGACGTGTTCATGGCAGCCATTCCCGAGCGTCTGCACAGTCATCCTATCTACAAGGAACTGCAGAACCAGCTGCTTTCGAGCGATATGGTGGAGGGTAGCCCCGCGCCCGATTTCACGGCTCAGACCATCGACGGCAAGTCGTTGTCGTTGTCGCAGTTGAAGGGCAAGTATGTGTTCTTTGATGTCTGGGCATCGTGGTGTGCACCATGCCGCAGGGAGATACCGTTCGTTAAGAAGGCTTTGGCTCTGGCAAAGAACAATGAAAACTTCAAGGTGCTGAGCTATTCAATCGACAGCAAGCGCAGTGACTGGACCAACTGTGTCGACAAGAATCAGATGAAAGACAAGAACTGGATACATGTGTCTACGCTGAAGGCATGGTCGTCGGACATCATCCGTCTGTATAATGTGCGCGGTGTGCCTCACACGGTTCTTATTGACCCGGCTGGAAATGTTGTGAAGTTCAATCTGCGTGGCGAGGATTTGGTGAATACGGTTAAGGACATTCTGAGCAAGCCATTCAAGCCTGCTAAGACCAATGCCAAGGCTGCTACGGCTACTACCGCTGCCAAGATGGCGCCTTTCAAGGCTACTACAGCAGCCGACCAGAAGCTCTATGACGAGTATGAGGCTCTCTGTAAGCGTAAGGATATCTCGAAGATAGCCAAGCTTGAGGCTCAGGTGCGCTTCGTTCTCGACCACAACACTTCGCCCGTGGCTCCGTATATACTTGAGCGCGACTTCCTCAACATCCTTGATAAGTCGTACAATCAGCGTCTCTCAAACGCTCTGTCTCCCGTATTGAAGAACAACGCTTACGCCAAGTCGTACTGCGACAAGGTAGCTGAGTTGTTGGGCGAGGAAGAGGAATAAGAATTAGGAATTAAGAATTAGGAATTAGGAGTTGTTCTAATTCAATAAAAAGTTGAGAGTTGAAAATTGAGAGTTTAGAGTTATGATTACATGTTATAATCATTTGATTATCGTCTAATGCTACAAAGCATACCATAACTCTAAATTCTCAACTTTCAACTCTCAACTAAGTAAAGTTATTTCTTGTGTCGGTTGGCACGTTGTTCGCGGTATTTTGCTTTCTGACGTGCCGACCCGCTACCATGGGCTCCGGTGATGTATTTCTTCTTCTTAGCCTTGGTCTTCACCTTGCCGTCGTCGTCGTTGCGGTTGGATGCGCCGCCACGACCCCAGGAGATTCCGCCTCCGGCAATGATTGCGTCTATATCGTCGCCTTTGCTCATAATTGTCAGTTTATGTTTTAATTAAAATCAATGATGGAACAGACGAACGCCTGTGAATGCCATTGTGATGCCGTACTTGTCGCAAGTATCGATAACATTGTCGTCGCGTACTGAACCACCAGCCTGAGCGATGTACTCTACACCGCTCTTGTGAGCGCGCTCGATATTGTCGCCGAACGGGAAGAAAGCGTCTGAGCCGAGAGCTACGCCACGGTTCTGGGCAATCCATGCCTTCTTCTCCTCCATGGTCAATACTTCAGGCTTCTCCTTGAAGAACATCTGCCATGTACCGTCGCGCAGAACATCGTCATGGTCTTCAGAGATATATACGTCGATGGTGTTGTCGCGGTCGGCACGACGAATGCCGTCAACGAACGGGAGGTTCATCACCTTCGGGTGCTGACGCAACCACCAGATGTCGGCCTTGTTGCCAGCCAAACGTGTACAGTGGATACGGCTCTGCTGTCCGGCGCCGATACCGATGGCCTGACCGTCCTTGACGTAGCATACAGAGTTCGACTGTGTGTACTTCAGAGTGATGAGCGAGATGATGAGGTCGCGGATAGCCTCGGGTGTGAAGTTCTTTGCCTTTGTGGGGATGTTCTCGAAGAGAGCTGGGTCGTCGAGCTTCACCTCGTTGCGTCCCTGCTCGAATGTAACGCCGAATACCTGCTTGTGCTCGATGGGAGCTGGAGTGTAGTTGGGGTCAATCTTAATCACGTTGTATGTACCCTTACGCTTTGCCTTCAGAATCTCGAGAGCCTCGGGAGTGAAGTCGGGAGCAATAACGCCGTCGCTCACCTCACGCTTGATGAGAGTAGCTGTAGCAGCGTCGCAAGTGTCGCTCAGCGCTACGAAGTCGCCATACGAACTCATGCGGTCGGCACCACGTGCACGTGCATAGGCACAAGCGATGGGCGAGAGTTCAACCTTAACGTCGTCGACGAAGTATATCTTCTTCAATGTGTCGCTCAGAGGCAGACCAACTGCTGCACCTGCGGGCGATACGTGCTTGAACGATGCTGCTGCTGCGAGACCTGTTGCAGCCTTCAATTCCTTGACGAGCTGCCATGAGTTGAGAGCATCGAGGAAATTGATGTAGCCGGGACGGCCGTTGAGTACTTCGATAGGGAGTTCGCCTTCTTCCATGTATATGCGCGAAGGCTTCTGGTTCGGATTGCATCCGTACTTGAGTGCTAATTCTTTCATACAGTGAATATAAGAATGAAAAATATGTCTGCAAAATTACGATTTTTCCACTAAAAAGCAGTACATTTGCGTCAAAATATTACATATTAGGATGTTATGAGCATTAATTACGCACTGAAGAAACTGTTTGACACTGTCGAGCATGAGTTGGAGCGCATTCCGCAGAAGGTACGCGCCCTCGACAAGTTGCGTCTGTACATCACAGGTAAGGAGAAGCCTTCGCGCGAAACTCTTGACCGTATATCGCTGTTGGTGGGGTTTCAGGATTGGGAATCGTTCAAGGAGGCCCTGCATGGCAAAACTGATGGACAGGAGAATTATGAAGATTAAGATGCACATCTTATAAGTATCAGATGCTAAAAACTACCTCAAATATTTATTTATGAACAAATCAACAGTATTGTTAGGCTTATGCCTCGCGCTCGCTCCGATGGCTGGCGCACAGACACTGAACAAGCAGGGTGGCATCTCGTCGCAGACCTTGCAGAAAATTGTGAAGGCTCAGGAAGCTGCGCCCGTAAACAAGGCCGTGTTCAACGCTTTGGCTGCGAACAAGATTGACGACTTGGCAAAGAACTTCGCCAATAAGGGACTGTTCGACTCGCACTTCAGCGTAGAGACTCCCAAGCAGTCGATACACAACCAGAAGAGTTCTGGTCGCTGCTGGATGTTCTCAAGTTTCAACGTGCTGCGTGCCGATTTCGCCCGTCGTCATGGAGATTCATTGTGCGTAGACTTCTCGCACGACTATCTCTTCTTCTACGACCAGCTCGAGAAGGCCAATCTTATGCTTCAGGGTGTTATCGACAACGCCAAGAAGCCTATCGACGACCCGCGTATGCAGTTCTTCTTCAAGAGTCCGCTCAACGATGGCGGTACTTTCTGTGGTGTTGCCGACCTCGCTCCTAAGTACGGACTCGTTCCTATGTCGGCTCAGCCCGAGACATTCACTGCCGAGAATACAGCAAAGATGGGTTCGCTGCTCTCTTCTAAGCTTCGCGAGTATGGACTTGAGCTGCATCGCATGGTGGCTGCCGGCAAGAAGCCACAGGCCATTGCCGACCGCAAGACCGAGATGCTCTCTACCATCTATCGTATGCTCTCTATGGCATATGGCGAGCCGGTGAAGGAGTTCACATACCAGTTCCGCGACAAGAACGGCCGTGCTGTAGGCGAGCCGCGCCGCTTCACACCTAAGTCGTTCTACGACGAGGTAGTGGGCAACCCGATTAAGGGCACATTCATCATGGTGATGAACGACCCGCGTCGTCCTTACCACAAGACATACGAGGTAGAGTACGACCGCCACGTGTACGACGGAACCAACTGGAAGTACCTCAACCTGCCTATGGACGAGATTGCAAAGCTGGCTATCGCTTCGCTCAAGGACGGCAAGAAGATGTATTCGTCGTACGACGTAGGCAAGCAGTTTGACCGTGAGCGTGGATTCTCTGATACTGAGAACTACGACTACGCATCGCTCTTCTCTACCACATTCCCGATGAACAAGGCCGACCGTATCGCTACATTCGATTCTGGTTCGACACACGCCATGACTCTCACTGCTGTCGATCTCGACAACGAGGGCAATCCAATCAAGTGGAAGGTGGAGAACAGTTGGGGCGCAACCAACGGTCATCAGGGCTGCATCATCATGACCAACCGCTGGTTTAACGAGTACATGTTCCGTCTTGTAGTAGACAAGAAGTATGTGCCGGAGACATTGCTCAAGGAATTTGAGCAGAAGCCGTTGATGGTGACACCTGAGGATCCGCTCTTCAGCGACGATATGTAATCAACGCATTTCAATACATAATGTTATTATACCAAAAGAGGCTATGGCGCATCTGCCATAGCCTCTTTTGGTGTATATTATTTTGTATGGATTTTACATTCGTCGTGTAGCCATCATCAGACCTGCGTACAGCAGGGCGCCCGTGATGAGGCCAGCCAGTGCATCCACTACGTAGTGTGCCTGAATGTATACCGTCGACATGCACAGCAGCACGTAGAAGGGCAGCAGACAGTATGCCAGTCGGCGCTGGCCCGTATGGCACGCCAGCAGCATGCATACTGTAGATATTCCAACGTGCGACGACGGGAATGCCGCTGTGGGTCGTTCGCCTGCCGCCTTGGCATTCTCCACAAGTCCGTAGAAGAATCCGTCGGTGTAGCCCGGAGTGGTGAGACACTCCTGATGGGTGTTGAAGTAGGTGCCGAGCTGCGGGAATATGCCCGATGCGATGTTGTCTACGCCCACTGCTTTATAATAGAATGTGGGTCCGACGACGGGCACGAAGATGAAGATGATGTAGTAGATGAAGAATGATGCCATCACTACGAAGGCGGCACGCTGGAACTCGTTGTATCGTCGGGCGAAATAGAAAAGCACCACCAGTGCTATCATCGGGTAGTAGCTGGCGTAGCCCATGCTCATCAGCTCGCTTATGACGGGCCACGAGAATTTCTCGGCGAAGTAGAGCGATGGCTGGCATCCGAACAACGACTGTTCCCATGTGCAGAATACATGGTCGAGATTGTTGAACATACGGTTCAGCTCGTAGGTGTCGGGATACCACCATGCCAGCAGCGACATTTGCGCCACGACACGCACCAGTTGCGTCAGTCGGCACGGTATGAGCCGGTAGACCAGCCACAGCGCTACGGTCATAGCCACCACGCGCACACGTCCCCATATCATAGAGTCGGGGTTTTGCAGATTGGTATAAGTGAACAGAGCCACCAACAGTGTGAACACCGTGTAGCCCAATACGAGCCATTCCAGAGCAAGCAGTCCGCGTCTGGGCTTCTGCTCAATAGCGAAGAGTTGTTTTATGAAGTTCATCTATGTTATTGTTTTGTTTTTACAGCCATCCGTTCTGCTTATACCATTCTACCGCCAGGCGCACGCCGTCCGCCAGTTTGTAGTGTGGATGATAGCCCAGTTCGTCCATCGTAGGCTCAATGTCGCATCGCCAGTTGCGCTGGCGCAGAATGTTGTACTTGTCGTTGTTGAGTGCCGTAGGCTTGTGCGTTATGTGGCTGATGCGCTCGCCTATGTAGGTCACGGCACGCAGCACCCATATCGGAGCCACAATGCGCAGCATCCACTTCACGCCCATCTCCTTCTTGAGCAGTCGTGAGAAGTCGGCCGACTGATAAACCTCGCCGTCTGTCAGGAAATACTTGCGTCCGCTCATGCCACGGTCCAACGCCAGGAACACCGCCTGAACCACGTCGAGCACATACACGAACGTGATGTCCTGACGGCGGAATCCCGCCCCGAAGTCAATGTGGCGCTTCACGCTCTCAGCCATGAGGAAATAGTCCTTCTCACGCGGTCCGTACACGCCCGTCGGGCGCAGTATGATGTAAGGGAAATCGTTGCCTATAGAGTCGAGATAGCGTTCTGCCTCAAGCTTGCTGCGTCCGTAGGCAGTGTTAGGACGCGGACTGTCGTTCTCCGTAATGTCCTGATAGGGCTGTCGCTCGTGTATGGCGCCATACACGCTGAGCGAACTAAGGAATACAAAACGCTTGAGCGGCATCTGCAGTTCGATGAGAGTGTCCACTAAGTTGCGCGTTCCGTCGGTGTTCATACGTCGGAAGTCGGCATTGTCCAGACATTTGGTCACGCCCGCAGCGTGCACCACATAGTCGAACGTGTGGCCGTCGAGCTGTCGCTTGAGCGCGTCTTTCGACGCAAAGTCAAGCTCAATGAAGTTGATGCGGCTGTCGGTGAGGTATCGGCGCGATGTGGTCTTGCGCACTGCCGCCCATACCTGCATGCCGCGGCGCAGGGCTTCTTCTACAATAAAACTGCCAATGAAACCGCTGGCACCGGTTATAAGAATATTGTTATTCATTATGAATGTTGATGCATAATTGGGGTACAAAGGTAGTGCAAAATATTGGCAATATGACAAATTTGAATGAATTTATTGTAAATGTGACGATTACGGCCATTTTTTTGTATTTTTGCAATTGCTTAATTAATAACCAACTGAACTTTCGCAAGTTCAGAGAATTCAGTAGTTAAAGGAGTTAAGAAGTTAAGCCAAATGCTTATAATGCTATATCAAGCAAAAAAAGCTAATGGCTTAACTCCTTAGCGACCGTAGGGCGCGACAACTCCTTAACTTCTTAACTACTTTCGCTTGCGAAACTTAAATAAACAATAATATATGCGCGTATTAATTGTCAACACTAGCGAAAAGACGGGTGGTGCCGCAGTAGCAGCCAACCGCCTTATGGAGGCACTCAACAACAACGGTGTCAAGGCAAAGATGCTCGTAGCCAAGAAGGAGACCGACCAGATCACCGTGGTGCAGCTGCCGCACGGCCGACTCACCCGGCTCCACTTTCTGTGGGAACGTCTCACCATATTCTTCCACCTGCACCTGCAGCGCCGGCACCTCTTCGAGATAGACACAGCCAACTCCGGAACAGACATAACCCGCCTGCCCGAGTTCAAGGAGGCCGACGTGATACACCTCAATTGGATAAACCAGGGCATGCTCTCGCTCCGCTCCATCCGCAAGATACTGCGCAGCGGCAAGCCGGTGGTATGGACCATGCACGATCTTTGGCCCGCCACGGGCATATGCCATTACGCCCGCACCTGCAGCGCATTCCGCACGGGATGCCACAACTGCCAGCTGCTGCCCGCAGGCGGTTCTGCCAACGACCTTTCGCGCCGTGTGTGGACGCGCAAGAAGCGCCTGTACCACAACTCCAACATCCATTTCGTCACGTGCAGCCGATGGCTTGAGGAGCAGGCAAAGCAGAGCGCCCTCTTCGTAGGGCAGCGCGTGACATCCGTGCCCAACACCATCGACACCCGCATGTTCTGCCCCGGCGACAGCAAGGCGGCTCGACTGAACGTCGGACTGCCAGCCGAGGGCTGCATCATACTCTTCGTCTCGCAGAAGGTTACTGACGAACGCAAGGGCATGGAATACTTCATCGACGCCATCGACCGCCTCGTGAAGCAGCATCCCGAACTCAAGGACAATACATCCGTAGCCGTGCTTGGCGGCAACGCCCAGCTCGTTTGCGACCGTTTGGCACTGAAAGCCTATCCGCTCGGCTATGTCAGCGACGAGCGCCGTATAGTCGACATCTACCGTTCGGCAGACATGTACGTGCTGCCGTCGCTCGAAGACAATCTGCCCAACACCATCATGGAGGCAATGGCGTGCGGAGTGCCGTGCGTAGGATTCCGTGTGGGCGGCATACCCGAGATGATAGAGCATCGCCGCACGGGCTACGTAGCCAACTTCAAGGACAGCGCCGACCTCGCCACAGGCATGAACTGGGTGCTGCAGGAGTCTGACGCAGCCCAGCTTGGAGCCGCATGCGTCAGCAAGGTGGCCCGATGCTACTCCGGACAGAGCGTGGCAATGCGCTATATCGAGGTGTACAACGAGCTGATAGCCCTCAAGCGCTACATCGTTTAATAAATAGTCAACCAATAAGAACAATGATAAAATTCTCAGTCATAACATGCACCTATAATGCGTCGGCGGTGCTCGCCCGCACGCTCGACAGCGTTCTCAGTCAGTCGTGGACGCAGATTGAGCACATCATCATCGACGGTGCATCCAAGGATAACACCCTGGCTATGGCGCAAGACTATAGCCGCAAGAACGAAGAAGAGGAGACCGAGCACGAAGTTGTCATCGTGTCCGAACCCGACCGTGGTCTGTACGACGCAATGAACAAGGGTCTTGCACGTGCCACGGGCGACTATATTGTATATCTCAATGCCGGCGACGTGTTCCCTTCGGACAAGACGCTTGAGCAGATATCCATCGACGTCAACAACCGTTCGGACGGCAAACTGCCAGCTGTGCTCTATGGCGACACCAATATCGTAGACGATGAAGGACAGCTGCTGCATCCGCGCCGCCTTGCTCCGCCCGACAATCTCACGTGGCGTTCGTTCCGTCATGGCATGCTCGTATGCCATCAAGCATTCTATGCACGCACCGACCTCGCCCAAGCCGAACATTACGACCTGCGCTACCGCTTCTCGGCTGATGTCGACTGGTGCATACGCATCATGAAGCGTGCCGAGCGCGAGCATCTGGCGCTGCTGCGTCTGCCGCAGGTGGTGGTCAACTATCTCGACGGAGGCATGACCAACAAGAACCATCGTGCCTCGCTCATTGAGCGCTTCAACGTGATGCGCCGCCACTACGGACTCCTCCTCACCATAGGTATGCACTTATGGTTTGTGGTAAGAGCCGTGCTCAAGAAGTGATAGAAGTATTAAAACGATACCCGTACTTGTCGTATATTTGCATTTTTGCGCCCGTTAAGTGATTTTATATCGTAACTTAACGGGCGTATTTGCTTACAGATTTTCAGATGGAATATGTTGATATATGTTAATATATAGCTGTGTTCGAACACGTTACGTTGATGTAAATCAATAAAACTATGATAATATTCATATTCATAGTGTAAATGCTTGTCATGTCACAAAATGTTAGTACCTTTGCATTGTCAAAAGGTTAATAGATTGTTTAGGTTAGTAGTAATAGATTTAGGTTTTTAGTTATTAGGTTTAAGGTAAATTTTTATCGATTGTTTAACAGGAAAACAATGAGGACTCGTGAGAATCTTCATTCATCTTTAGAAAAAAGGATTTTTAGTTAAACATAGGCTTTACGGTGTTGCTCGTTGATGAGTGATGCCGTATTTTTTTTGTGTGTATTTCCCATTATTACTTGTTTTATGCGCAATAAAGCAGCGATTATTAATCGTTTCTCAGAAAATTTATGTAAGTTTGCAGATGCAATAATTGTCTGTGTATGACACGCAGATAGCTACAATAGCGCCGATTTGTTCTGAAAGAATAAGCTGTTTATTTGAAACCCTAAATTCACAAAGCATGAAAAGAAATATAGCCGTCATACTGGCAGGAGGCGTAGGATCGCGCCTCGGCATTTCCACCCCAAAGCAATTCTTCAAGGTGGCGGGCAAGATGGTGGTTGAACACACCGTCGACGTGTTTGAACGCAACTCCCGCATCGACGAGATAGCCATCGTGTCGAACCCTATGCTCATAGCCGACTTCGAGAACATCGTGCTACGCAACAAGTGGCATAAGGTGAAGAAGATACTCAAGGGTGGCAAGGAGCGCTACGACTCGTCACTCTCGGCTATACAGGCTTACGACAACGAGGACGTGAACCTCATCTTCCACGATGCCGTACGTCCGCTCGTGAGCCAGCGCATCATCAACGATGTGATTGACGCTCTTGCCGACCATCGTGCCATTGATGTGGCAATACCCTCTGCCGACACCATTATTGAAGTTGACGACAACGACAACATAACATCCATCCCCGACCGCTCACGTCTGCGTCGCGGACAGACTCCGCAGGCTTTCGACCGTCAGCTCATAGCCGAAGCCTATGAACGTGCGCTGAAAGACCCTGCGTTCAAGACCACCGACGACTGTGGCGTTGTGCGCCGCTATACCGACGAACCCGTATTCGTGGTGCGTGGCGAAGAGAGCAACATGAAGCTTACATATCGTGAGGATACATACATGCTCGACAAACTGTTCCAACTGAAGAATACCGAGCCCGACTCGATAGCACATGTCAATGACGTGTTCCGCGACAAGGTGGCTGTAGTATTCGGTGGAAGCTACGGCATCGGCAAGTGTGTGGTGGACATGCTGCACGAGAACGGTGCCAAGGTGTTCTCTTACTCGCGTTCGGAAAATCATATCGACATTGGCGTGCGCGAGGATGTGGTGCGTGCCATGACCGATGCCCACGAGCAGACTGGCCATATCGACTATGTGATATGTACAGCCGGTGTGCTCAACAAGGAGCCGCTTGCCACTATGGACTATCAGACCATACAGAACGCCGTGCAGACCAACTATATGGGTACGGTGAACGTGGCGCTTGAGGCTTATCCTTATCTGAAGCAGACTGAGGGCAAGCTGATATTCTTCACATCAAGCTCTTACACACGTGGTCGTGCCTTCTACAGCATCTACTCGTCTACCAAGGCTGCCATTGTCAACTTTGTGCAGGCTGTGGCGCAGGAGTGGGACGGCGACGGCATCAAGATTAACTGCATAAACCCCGAACGCACCAAGACTCCTATGCGCCAGCACAACTTCGGCATTGAGCCTGACGATACACTGCTCATGCCCGAACGTGTAGCTGAGGCTACTCTGCAGACGCTCGCTTCTGATTGCACTGGACAGGTGATTGACGTTAGAAGGGTAAAAGAGTAAAAAGGTAAAACAACGATAGATGAACTATCTCGAACAATTCAAGCAGCAGCAGTTGCGCACGTGTCAGCTCAAACAGCTCGGCATTCTCGAAGAAATCGACCGTATCTGCCGCAAGCACAATATAAGCTACTGGCTCGACGGAGGTTCGTTGCTGGGTGCTGTACGCCACGGCGGATTCATTCCGTGGGACGACGACATCGACATTGCTATGCCGCAGGACGATGCACGTCGCTTTGCTGAAGTGGCGCCCAAGGAGTTGCCATCAACATTGCGTCTACAGACACCCGACACCGAGAACACGCGTGAGCCTATAATGAAGGTGCGCGACCTCAACTCGTTCTACGTAGAGGGCAATGAAGACTTCTCGCTCGACTACAGCAAGGGTCTGTTTGTCGACATCTTCCCCATGATCGACTATCCCAATGTGTCGCGTGCGTTCTGCCGCAAGTATGGCAAGGACATGTCGCGTTGCTATTCTATACTGCATCATTCGCATCAGTATTCGTGGCGCGCTGTAGCCGAGCTGTTCTACTTCGGCGCACGTTACCAGTTCTGCAAACTGATGTGGAAGGCAGCCTTCGCTTTCAAGCGCACAGGTACATACATGTCGAACATACTCATCAACAACGGCTACGGCATAATGCACCGTCGCGACTCCATATTCCCGTTGGGAACGATAGAGTTTGAGGGCAAACGATTCTCGGCACCAGCCAATACCGATGCCTATCTGCACGACCTCTACCGCGACTACATGCAGATACCGCCCAAGGAGAAACAGAAGATACACTCGGTGTTTATATTACCCGAGCTAATTAAACAGTAAACATATATGGCACGTTTTTATTCTTTGAAGAAGCGCGACGAGGAAGACGAGAAGACAGCCGACCCGTTCGGAGTGTTGCGCCCAAAAACAAAGACGGCTGAAAAACCTTTAGTAAACATACATAATATGGCAAAAGCATACGAATTTCTTGCCAACGGATTTGAGGATATTGAGGCGTTGGCTCCCGTAGACATACTGCGCCGAAGCGGTGTGGAAGTGAAGACTGTAAGCATTGGCGACTCTATTGAGGTGGAGTCGGCTCACGGTGTGACGGTGAAGGCCGACCTGCTGTTTGCCGATGCCGACTTTGCCGATGCCGACCTGCTGCTCATTCCGGGTGGAATGCCTGGTGCAAAGAACATCGATGAGCACGAGGGTGTGCGCCATGCCGTAATGCGTCAGGCTGAGGCTGGACGTTTGGTAGGTGCTATCTGTGCCGGACCTATGGTCTTGGGTCATCTCGGACTGTTGCGTGACCGCCGTGCTACATGCTATCCGGGCTTTGAAGACCAGCTCGAAGGTGCTGAATACACAGCAGCTCTTTGTACAGTTGACGGCAATATCATTACGGGCAAAGGTCCCGGTGCATCGTTCGAATATGGCTATACTCTTGTGACGCTGCTCAAGGGCGAGCGTGTGGCAGAGGCGCTGAAGAAGGGAATGATGTACGAAGGTTAGATCATTAATAATTAAACATTAAACATTGGATTACATCATCATAGTGGCTGGTGGCAAGGGATTGCGTATGGGAGGCGATTTGCCAAAGCAGTTTCTGCCAGTTGATGGCCGACCGGTGCTAATGCGCACCATAGAACGTTTCAATCAGTACAACCCGCAGTTGGGCATCATCGTAGTTCTGCCGCACTTGCAGCAGGACTATTGGCGACAGCTGTGCAGTAAGTACGCATTTGCTGTAGAGCACACTGTAGTAGACGGAGGCGAAACACGCTTCCATTCATCAAAGAACGGACTTGCTGCCGTGCCCGACGACGCACAAGGTGTTGTTGGTATTCACGACGGTGTGCGTCCCTTTGTGTCGGTAGAGACAATCGCCCGATGCTTTGAGGCTGCGCGTATGCATGGAGCAGCACTGCCCGTATTGCCCGTCACTGACACTCTGCGTTTTGTCGACGATGAAGGCGGACATAACGTTCAGCGCAACAACTACCGCACGGTGCAGACCCCGCAGACGTTCGACATACAGCAGATAAAGCACGCATTCGATACCGAATACAGTGACAACTTCACCGACGACGCATCGGTGGCTGAGGCTGCCGGCATGAAGATAACAATGGTTGACGGCAATCGTGAGAACATAAAGCTCACAACGCCTTACGACTTATTGTTTGCAGAGTTCCTCTGCAAACAATAAGTCGAGTTTTGAATTTTGAATTGCTCAACTCAAAACTCACAATTCATCAATTCAAAATCGCAGGCGAAGCCGAGAATAATTCCTAATTCAAAACTCAAAATTCAAAATTCGCACAAGCGATGGACATACTCTCACAAGACATAATGTATCTGCCCGGTGTAGGGCCGCAGCGCAAGGAGCTGTTGAAGAAGGAACTCGAGGTGAGCACCTGGGGTGGCTTGTTGGAGTATTATCCTTACAAATATGTCGACCGCAGTCGCATATATGCCATCAGCGAGTTGACGAGCGACATGCCCTTCGTGCAGATAAAGGGACACATCCTGTCGTTTGAGGAGTTTGAGATGGGACCGCGCAAGAAGCGTGTCGTGGCACACTTCACCGACGACCACGGCGTGATGGATCTCGTATGGTTCTCGGGTGCGCAATACGTATACAAGAATTATAAGGTGGGTGTGGAGTATATAGTCTTCGGACGACCGTCGGTATTCGGCGGACGCTATCAGATAGCACATCCCGACATCGACCTTGCTAAAGATTTGCAGCTCTCTGAGATGGGCATGCAACCCTACTATATCACCACCGAGCGGATGAAGAAGACGGGCATGTCGTCGCGCAACATAGAGCGTCTGGTCAAGACGATGCTGCAGAAGATAGCCACGCCATTGCCCGAAACATTGCCGCCCTTTATCGTGGAGCGTCTGCATCTTATGTCGCGCGATGAGGCCATGCGTTGCGTTCACTATCCGCGCAACGCTATGGACATGAAGAAGGCGCGCGAACGACTCAAGTTTGAAGAGCTGTTCTACGTTCAGCTCAACATTCTGCGCTACGCCAGCGACCATCGTCGCAAGTATCGTGGCTACATATTGAACAAAGTAGGGCAGGAGTTCAACGACTTCTATGCCAACAATCTCAAGTTCGAACTCACCGGTGCACAGAAACGTGTGATGCACGAGATACGCGACGATATGCGTTCGGGTCGCCAGATGAACCGTCTGCTGCAAGGCGATGTAGGTTCGGGCAAGACGCTTGTAGCCCTTATGACCATGCTCATTGCTCTTGGCAATGGCTATCAGGCGTGCATCATGGCACCTACTGAGATATTGGCTGAGCAGCATCTTGCCACCATACGCGAGTTTCTTGACGGTATGGACATACGCACCGAACTGCTCACGGGCATGGTGAAGGGCAAGCAGCGCGCCAATGTTCTCGACGGACTCATATCGGGCGATGTGCGCATACTCGTCGGAACACACGCCATACTCGAAGATCCTGTGCGCTTTCAGCGTCTTGGCGTTGCCGTCATCGACGAACAACACCGCTTCGGAGTAGCCCAGCGGGCACGCTTGTGGGCAAAGAGCGAGAATCCGCCGCACATCCTTGTCATGACCGCCACGCCTATTCCGCGCACTCTCGCCATGACAATATACGGCGACCTCGACGTGAGCATCATCGACGAGTTGCCGCCTGGACGCAAGCCGGTGCAGACCATACACAAGTTTGACAACCAGATGACGTCGCTCTACAACGGCATACGTCAGCAGATACGTCTCGGACGACAGGTATATATCGTTTATCCGCTCATCACCGAGAGCGAGAAGAGCGACCTCAAGAATCTGGAAGAGGGATATGCTGCTCTGTGCGACATCTTCCCCGAGTTCAGCATAAGCAAGGTTCACGGCAGGATGAAGTCGAAGGAGAAGGATGCCGAGATGCAGAAGTTTGTAAGTGGCGAGACACAGATACTCGTTGCAACCACCGTTATTGAGGTGGGCGTTAATGTGCCTAACGCTTCGGTGATGGTGATACTCGACTCGCAACGCTTCGGACTGTCGCAGCTGCATCAGTTGCGCGGACGTGTAGGACGTGGCGCCGACCAGAGTTATTGCATACTCGTCACTACATACAAGCTGTCGGAAGTTACGCGCAAGCGCATCGACATAATGTGTCAGACCAACGACGGATTCCGCATTGCCGAAGCCGACCTCAAACTGCGCGGACCTGGCGACCTTGAAGGCACGCAGCAGAGTGGCATTGCGTTCGATCTGAAGATAGCCGATATAGCACGCGACGGTCAGCTCGTTGCATTGGCTCGTCAGGAGGCTCAGCGCATAATTGATGCCGACCCTACATGCACGTCATCACAATATGCAATGCTGTGGAACCGCTTACGCCAGTTGCGCGACACCAACGTCAACTGGGCAGCCATATCATAGACAATACATGTTTAATCATTAACATAATCAACATTACGCTTATGACGCTACAACCATACAAAACCGACGTCGCCGTACTCATTCTGTTCTTCAATCGGCCCGACCATCTCAAGAAGGTGTTCGACGAAGTGCGCAAGGCGCGACCCTCACGACTGTTCCTCTATCAGGACGGACCACGTGGCGAGCGCGATATGCCCGGCATTGAAGGATGCCGACGTGTGGTTGAAAATATCGACTGGCAGTGTGAGGTTCATCGCAAATATCAGGAGCGCAACTACGGATGTGATCCTTCTGAATATATATCGCAGAAGTGGGCGTTCTCGATTGTCGACAAGTGCATCGTGCTTGAAGACGATGACGTGCCGTCGCAGTCGTTCTTCCCGTTCTGCAAGCAGATGCTCGACCGTTACGAGTACGACAACCGTGTGTGGATGGTGGCAGGATTCAATCCTGAGGAGAAGGTAGACAGTCCTTATGATTATATGTTCACCTCGGTGTTCTCTATATGGGGATGGGCATCATGGCGACGCGTCATCGACACATGGGACGAGACCTACGCCTTTCTCGACGACCCCGACGCAATGCGCCAGCTTAATGACGTTATGCACCAGCGTCGCTATTGTCTCGACACGTTGCACGCCTGCTACGACCATCGTGCGTCGGGCAAGGCATATTACGAGACCATATTCTGGTCGTCGATGCTTCTCAATTCAGGTCTCGCCATTATGCCAACGCGCAATATGATAAACAATCTCGGTGCTACCGACGGGTCGACCCATTACACCGGTTCGCTTCAGACCATGCCACGCCGCTTGCGCCGACTGTTCACCATGCAGCGTTTCGACATCGACACAGCCAACATACGCCATCCGCGTTATGTGGTGGAGGATGTGGCGTTCAAGAACAAGGTGTATCGCACCTACGCCTACGGACATCCGTGGATTAAGGCAGGACGCTCATTGGAGGAGTTGTGGCTCAATCTGCGATACGGCAATTTCGGACACATACGCCGCTCGGTGGTCAACCGACTGCATAAGATATTCGGAAAGGCAAAGCATTGGTGATAAAATACTGATAACAGAGAATTACTCTTATGAAACTGACAATACGCATAACACGTACTACGATAACGTTTACTGCCCCTAATACAGTCATCGAGGGGCAGACCGACTACGAGCAGTACAACATGAAGGCGGGCATTGCTGTGGCTGCCAATCTGCGCCAGGCATTGACTGAGTGTCGACTGCCGCAAGCCAAGCGCCCCACACATCTCACTCCACTCTCGGGCGAAATCAACACCGACGTGGTGCAGACGGCTGTGCCTCAGGCAGAGTCGCTCTACGATGAAGTGTTAGTGGTGATTGACACGCAGCTGCTGCTCATTCCACAGGAGGAATTCGACGAGCGCACAGTGGCTATGCTTTATGCCCACACCAATTCGAACATGCGCCAGGACGAGGTGCTGATATATCCCATTGCGCAACTCGGCGTGGTGGCAGCGTATGCCGTCAACCGTGATTTGCGCTTCGTTTTGAGCGAAACTTTCCGTGGAGTGCAGTACATGCCGTTGCTTGCCCCCGTACTTGTGCAGTTCAGCCAGCAGTCGTGGGGAGGATTTCAGGAGAAATTGTTCTGCTATTTCCACGACAAGCGCATTGACATCTGCGCATTCCGTAAGGGTAGGGTGCGCTTCTGCAATTCGTTCGACGCGACGCTTGCTCCCGATGCAGCCTACTACATACTTAATGTATGGCAGACGCTCGCAATGAAACGCACTGACATCTTATGTCTGTCGGGCAACATAGCCGGACTTGAACAGCTGGTGAAGGAATTGGGACGCTTTATCAAGAACATAAAGCATGTTCATTAAAATATAAACAAGACTATGAGAATAATAACTGGTATATACAAGGGACGCCATTTCGACATTCCACGTTCGTTTAAGGCGCGTCCCACAACCGATTTCGCAAAGGAGAATATCTTTAATGTAATAAACGGTTATGTCGACATGGAAGGAGCCAATGCTCTCGACCTTTTTGCAGGTACGGGTAGCATTTCGCTCGAACTGCTGTCGCGCGGCTGTGCTCCCGTGGTGAGTGTTGAGATGGACCGCGACCACGCTTCGTTCATCCGCGAGTGTATGAAGAAGCTCGACACCAACGACAACATACTGATACGTGGCGACGTGTTCAGATTCATAAAGACGTGCAAGCAGCAGTTCGACCTGATATTTGCCGACCCACCTTATGCCTTGCCCGAACTGCCCACCATTCCGCGCTTGATTCTTGAAAAGGGAATGTTGAAACCCGGTGGACTGCTTGTATTCGAGCATGGCAAGAAGAACGACTTCTCCGATGTGCCGGGCTTTATTGAACATCGTGCCTATGGCAGCGTCAACTTCTCGCTGTTCAGAGTTGAGGCTTCAGAGGAATAAAAAATAGTTCATCCTGCATTCCAAGTGATACAAACTCAAATCAGAGTTTTCCGTCACATGGAATGCAGGATGTTTTTTTATCCAAATACATGCAAGTTGTAGTCATAGGGATAATATTAGCCTTTTATTCTGTTTTATTTCTTCTTTATGTATTTTAGCATTTTGGCTCTTCAATATTATCTTTCAATCCCTTTTCCAATTCCTCAATAGTCGGCATGGAAGACTTGAAGTCTTTTGGGAACAGCTTAGACAGTTGATATTCCGATATGCCCATTGGTTCCTTATACGACTCCAATGCATATTTCGCCACCACATTATCCTTGTCCTTGCAGATAAGCAAGCCGATGGTAGGATTGTCTATATCTGTCTTGAATTGGTGGTTAATGGCAGACACATAGAAACTCAATTGTCCCAAGAACGATGGATGGAACGACTGGGCTTTCAATTCTATTACCACATAGGCATGGAGATGGGCATTATAAAACAACAAGTCGGGGAAGAACTCCTGTTGCCCTACCTCCAAGCGAAATTGTCTGCCCATATACGAGAATCCCTTCCCAAGTTCCAAAAGAAAACGAGTAACGTTATTCACCAATTCATCCTCAATGTCATGCTCGTCATATTTCTCCCTTAGGTTAAGGAAGTCCAACTGATAAGGGTCTTTGGTTATCTGTTGCGCCAAGTCACTCTGCACAGCAGGAAGTGTGGATTGGAAGTTGGTGATAGCCTTGCCGTCACGCTCGTACAAATCGGTGTCAAGCCAGTTGAGAAGAGCATCACGTCCCCAGTTGTTTTCCCAAGTCTTTCTTACAAAGAAGAGGGCTTTATCCATGTCTCCCTTACATTTGTCTATGATGCGGCGATGATGGTCCCAAGGAATAGAGAACAGCTTTTTGAAATCATCAACAGACTGTTGGCATTTTTTAGAATGTTCCGCAACTTGCGGAACATTTGCATTTGACAATGAATCGGATAAAAGTTCCGCACTCTGCGGAATATTTCCATATAGAGGAGCATAGAGCTTGAAAAACTTACTTATATAGCGCAAGTTTATAGGCGAGAATCCTTTTACTCCAGGCATCTCGTTCTTCAAGTCCAAACTGAGATTCTTGTAGAATCCAGATCCGTATGTGTTGGTATATTGCTTGGCTTCGATGTCTCGTCCCAACTTCCAGTAGAAGTCTAACAAATAGCCGTTGGTGGCACACGATGCTTTAAGACGATGGCTGTAGAAGCGTTCCTTGAGTTCCACAAGCCAGTCCTTATAGTCGCTATCATTATGCAGGACTACAGATAAGTCTATATTTTTCTTTGCCATTGCTCTATTTTTTGCTTTCTTAGGCGTTATTTTTTTATATGGATTAAAATATCACGAGTCCCAAGAGTCCGCATACGAGCATTACGAGTATGGGGTTGCTCTTGCGGAACTTGGTGAAATAGAATGTAGCGGCAAAGAGTGCTATGCTTATGGCAAAGTTGACGGCATTGTCGGTTGGCGAGCCGAAGTTCTCCTTGTTCATAAGCAGCACGGCAGCCGCAGCTATCAGTCCTACGATTGTAGGGCGCAAGCCTTTGAAGATGTCCTTTACAATCTTCGAGTCCTTGTGGTTGATGAGATAGCGCGAAATAAGTATCATTATTACAAACGGCAACCATATTATGCTCAGCGACGCTATTACTGAGCCTACAGCTGCCAACCATTCCGGATAGCCTTGATTCAGTACTGCTACATATCCTGCGTATGTAGCAGCGTTGATACCTATTGGACCTGGTGTCGACTGGCTTATAGCCACGATGTCGGTAAACTCGGCATTGCTAAGCCATGCGTTCTTCACCACCACCTCGTTGTGTATAAGCGACAGCATGGCATAACCACCACCGAAATTGAAAGTTCCTATCTTGGTGAAGACTATAAAGAGTTTCAGAAAAATCATATAAGAGTTTTGAGTTGTGAGTTTTGAGTTTTGAATTGTTGCCTGCGGCAATTTTGAATTTTGAATTTTGAGTTTTGAATTATCGGCTTTGCCGATTAGGAATTATTCAATTTTGAATTTAGAATTGCCGAATACAGTAACTCAAAATTTAAAAATCTAAAATTCAAAATCGCAGGCGTAGCCGAGAACAATTCCTAATTCCTAATTCAAAATTCCTAATTCCACTTAGTGGTTCGTCCAAGAAGCCACCCTGCCACACCGGCTATAATAATAAGGTATATAGGCGAGACATTGGCTACGGCGATGAGCAGACAGCACACTATCGGAATCCATACGGTGCGCCATGTTATGCCAGCCGTCTTCGCCATTTTGAAGCAAGGTGCAGCAATCAGAGCCACCACAGCCGGGCGAACTCCGCGGAAGAACTTCTCCACCCATGGATTGTCCTTTATGTTATGGAAGAACATGGCTATAATCATAATGGCGATGATAGAGGGTAGGGCTATGCCAACGGCGCCAACAATACCACCCCAGACGCCGCGCAGCTTGTAGCCTATATGGCTTGCCATGTCAACGGCGAAGATGCCAGGTGTGGTCTGTGCCACCACCATAATGTCCATAAACTCCTGGCGGTCCATCCATTGGTTTTTGTCTACAAACTCGCGTTCCATAATCGGAATCATGGCATATCCGCCACCGAGGGTGAACGCTCCAATCTTGTTGCATGTCATGAAAAATTTCAGCAGCATAGTGTATGAGGGTTATCCGTTTGTTTATTGAAGATGTTTATAAAAAAAACTGCGCCAGAACGAAACATCACTGTTTCTTCTGGCGCGCTCAATCTAATATAATAAATTTGGTAATATTTCGGTTTGATTATGAGTAGCGCAGGATCTGTCCTGGACGCAACTTCATCTTCTTTGTTATGTGGTTGAGCTTGCAAATCTGTGCGATAGTAACGCCACGCTTGCGTGAGATGCTCTCCAGTGTCTCACCCTTAACCACCTTGTGATACTGTATCTGGTCATCCAGACCTGATGTGGTGCGGTCGTTTGTAGCGTAGTCGTTGTCAGAGTCTTTGCTTGCAAGCGTAGAGCCATCCTGCTTACCACGCAGACGAGTAGCTGTAGCCGATTCGCTGTCGTATGTAGAGCGGTTGAATGCGTAGTAGTCGCCCGTCACGTCTTGTTCGCGGAAGTCGAACATCAATGCCGGGTTGAGAGCAACTCCGCACAGACGAGTCTCGAAGTGCAGGTGCGAACCGGTGCTTCGTCCGGTATTACCGCCAAGTCCGATTACCTCGCCAGCTCTTACTGTCTGGTTCTCTTCTACGAGTTGCTTAGAGAGGTGACCGTATATGGTCTCCAGTCCGTTGTTATGTCGTATTACGATATACTTACCATATCCGCCACCCTCGTAGCGTACAATGCGTACCTTGCCTGAGAATGCAGCGCGAATAGTGTCACCGATATACACTTTTATGTCGAGACCTTTATGCTGGCGTCCCCATCGCGAGCCAAAATTACTTGTTATGACGCGGCTTGTGGTGGGCATGCAGAAGTGGCGCAGGTCGATGTTGAAGTGCTCGGGCAGCTCTGTAGCGCGGTGAGCGTATTTGTTGTCCCAGTTGGCGTACAGCTCAGAAGCTGGCGATTCGGCTTCCTCCTTGATTGTGATGTTTCGCAACATGATGGTGTCTACAGCAGCCATCTTGCGGTCAACGGGAGCCTGTCTTGCAATGAGGTCTTGTGCGCTGGCATGGTTTGGAGCCACAGCCAGGAACAATGATATTGCTAATGTCTTAATTGTCTTCTTTAAATTCATTGTTTTAAGGATGCATTTAAGATTAGAATGAGTATATCATTCTTTCAAAAGGTGATCGTCGAACTAACAATCGTGTTCGACCTTTTGGGTTGTAATTTGCAATGCCGATGTTGCATTTTCGTAATTACATTGCAAAGTTACTAAAAATATTGCATAATATTGCAACACCCTTTCATTGTTAACAGTTTTTGTAACAAGTTTAACAATTAAATTCTGAATTATATATTTGATAACCAATATTTTGATTTGCGTATGTTGTCGTTGACGCCTTAACAATGGCTCCGTAATGGCACAAAAAAACGGGAGCCTTTGCGCTCCCGTTTGAACAGCGCTTCATGTGCGCCGCCCTACTTGCAGGTGTACTTGATCCGCTTGCCTTCTCCTCTAACTCCATGTCTGTCCAAGGGCTTCAATCGCAAAAACGAAAATCCAGAGCAAGAAAATCCCCTTTCTGTCTAAGCAAACTTTCACAAAAACAAAATGCGAGGCAGATTCTTCTCCTTCTTTCCATTTAAGAGAAATCCGTCTCAAGAACAGTCCACAGAAAGAGTAAGTGATGGTTCAACCGTGTTCTTTCACAAATTTTTTCCGTTATGTCGTACTGTCCTTTACCTGCTGAAGGCTCCTCCGACACCGCCAGTTGGTCTGGCGGCGCGGATTCGCTATTTATGTCGCAAATATACGAATACTTTTTTATTCGTGCAAGTTATTCGTTCGCTTTTTTTGTGTATTTTCCTATAAAACATTATTTTACGGGATCCAACAGCTTATCGAAAGCCAATCCTGAATTTGCCTGCATGTTTCCGAGACGTTTTTCTATGCCTAACCAGTTGAACGATTTGCCGTTGAACCAACGTGCACGCTGATAGTTCTTGATGAGGCGGGTTCCTGTCTGAAGTATCTCCTCTTCGGCAATATACATCGGCTTCTCCTTTATCTTGCCTGAAGCGGAAGTATAGACCCCATTGAGCAGACTGCTTATCGGACGCACGGCGTAATAGTCGCCGGTATGTCCGGCTTCGTCGTAAACATAGAACGGCATTTTTCCTCTTCTTAACGCTATCTCCTTATGCTGACCGGGAAGCTGTTGCGGCAGGAACGGAATCCAATTGAGGGGCACATCCGTGCGCAGGACATACCTGAAGTCAGACTTCTTCGTGCGCTCCACTTCCACGTCACCATCAGCCGACTCGCTTACAGTCACCTTTCCCGGCACCTCGCGCTTTTCGTTCTCGTCGTCTATCTTGCTTGCTATATTGTTAGCCAGCTTAGCCGCGTCCATCACGCCTCCACATCCGTCCTGCACCTTGGTCTCTATACCCCATATCATGTTAGCCATTTCGTCACGGACGAACATCACTTCTTCCACGGCGTCGCTCTCCACTGTTGACGGCAGCACAGGAGGAACCAACAGACCGTTCATGCCAAGCTTCGAGATGTTGCTTGCCGGAGTATGTGTGAACATCTGCCATTTTACGTCGTCCGTAACGCCCTGCTGGCTGTTTTTCTGATTCTTTATGGTGCTTTTTACGCCGAACGTATCCCAGACAGTAAGCTCTTTCACTTCTATGTAATCGCCCACCTCTACGATCAGCGGCATTATCATCCAGTCATTGCTGTACATGGTGGCATACTGCATCATCACGATGTTGCCTTGCGACTGCATTTCTTTGGAATCGCCCATATACACCACATGGTCCTCAAACTCCCAAAGTCGTTTGTTCGGTGCTCCACTGTAGGTGGCGAGTGTCGGTATGCCGTAATACTCGTGCTCTTTCGGAGCCGGCTTGTTGTCTGCTTCTTTCTTTACCGTGTCGTCCTTCACGTCTGCTTCGTCAAAGCTATACCATGACAAGCGTCCGCCTGCGTAATCCTTACACTTCAGCGAGTTGTTGCCGATATTGAAAGTGCAGTCATAGCGCATCGACCTTGTGTCCCAGTAGTCTTGATGAACAATGCCATAGTTCTTGCTGAACCATTCTGCATACTCTTTATCATAATCATTTTTGCAGCCACGAACGGTCAGATTCTCGAACAGCTTAACGCCGTCGAAAGCCTTTCCAGAGAATGCTTTGGCGAAATATCCCAGCTGTGTGTTCTGCTTCTTGGAATAGTCTACGATGTCCTTCAAGGCAGACGTACATTCTGTCGGCTGGTTGTCGAAGCTGGTGGCGCCGTATTCACAGTTTAGAGGATAACGTGTCTTTAGCTCACGCAGTGTTTTTGCTAGTTCTTCCTTGCACATCCGTTTTTTTAGGATGACCATATAGTGCATTGCCGATTCCACCCTGACCATAGGCGTCATCTCGTGTCTGAGTTCCTCTATCTGTGGTTCGATGGGATACTGACAAAGGTTCTCACCCGTATCAACCACGCCCTTCACGGGATTGCTCATCTTTGTTTGCCATGCTTTGCATTTCACGGCAATGGCAGTACCGGCATCATTGCCCTTAAACTCGCCCAACTGCCACTGGCGGGTGAGCATCCACAAGGCATCATGCACACGAAAACGAAGAGCATCCGTGATATCTCCGTTTCGGGTACGTGTCTCAAGACGGGTGGTCAGGCTGGTTGAAATCTTGCTGTTAATATCTTGGTTTGCCATAATCATTTACTGTTTAAGGTTTGACAATTAGGATAACAGTTCCTTCGATGCCCATCGGTTACGAAGAAGATCATCAGGTTCGAGAGCACGCAACTTCACCAGTTCGAGGGCACTTTTCAGTGCACCTGCCAACTCTTGATAATTCCAGCGGTTGCCCCATCGCACTCGTGGGTTAACCGCATAAATAATAGTCTGTGGAGCTTCCGCGTCCGGCTGGTCATAGCTGAAGGTTATGGCTGCAGTCTGTTCCTTGAGCGGAATGCTCTCCGTCCAGAAGTCGACAACCAGACCCGCAGCATAACTGTCGCTTCTGAGATCATTGGCAAAGTCGCTGGAATTGACGATGATGTATGAGTTGGCATCACAGACCTTGTCCTCGTCAACCTCCACACCTATCCATTGCTGGTTCTCCATGCCATCAACAGGCATCTGCATTGCCTTCATATCAAGGTCAGCGCCGTCATTGAAGAATGCGAACAGATTGACCTGATGAAGCAGCGACACCTGCTTTCTTACCCTTGCTACCTGCTCCACATACTCGTCATAGGTTTCGGGATTGACATTCTTAAAGAACTGTCGGTCCTTATTTAATTGGTAGGCAAGTCCCTTCGTGTCGAGATGCTCCGTATCCAAAGAGAATCGTGGCACCACCATCACCTCATTACAGAGCATATTCCTGATGGCTTTCTGACAGTCTTCTGCCGTAGAAGACGGGCTTACGTTCTTAGCCGAAGCCACAGCCTCACGCAGCGTACCGACAATCTGCCTTACGTCGTCGCATGTTACTTCCTCGGGATTTTCAAGCAGCTTATACGCAGAATGATTGCCAAGCGAAGCCAGATGCTTGAGTGCCACAACAATGTCTTCTGTGGGCGTGTAGTATTCGTCGTCGTTCGGACCGGCATCGCCAACGATTACATGTACTTTTTCAAGAACATCCTCCACCATTGACGCCACCTTATCCACACGTGAGCTGAGTTCCTTGATGTCAGGTTCGCTCACACAGTCGCCGGCAGACGTATGCTCCAGTTCGTCATGACGTAACGGATGGGCATTGCCAATCATTTCACGCAGCGCATTGAGCATAAGCTGATATTCCGACAGCTCCTCGTCATACTTATGGTCGAGCAACGCCTGAAGACCGTTCATGTTCTGCGACATATAGACGATAGCCGAAGCTGGCATTACTTTATCCTTTACCATGCTCATACTTGCGAGCAGCCCCGTAAGCCATCCGTCTACGGCAGGGTCGGCATACTGGAACACGCTGCCCGAACAAGCCGCTTTTTCTACATACGCCGAAGCGTCAAGACCCACAACCACTCTTTGTTCTATTCGTGCACATGACATCGGCTGCTCCACAAAGTCCGGTGTTGGGAAGTTGGTCTCGTTATTCATACTCTTCATTATTGCGTCCACGGCAGCAGTGTTTCCTTCACATAGTTTATATATGCTCTCAGACATCACCACATCGGTAAGCGCATCATAGCTGTCCGCCATATCCATGACGAGCTTTTTCAGCATATCCCTCTTTTTCCCGTTCAGGGTCTGACGAAGTCCGTCAATGCCATTGACAAATGCCTGCCATTCCTTGTCGTTCCGCGTGAAATACTGACGTAGTGTGAGTATGTTGTCCACGTCGCCCTTAATCTTTATTTCGTTCAAGGCGCTTATCAGCTTAGTGCCATTGATTACTGCCAAAGCATAATTCTTCGAGTCTTCCTTCGCATTGCCAGTGTTAAGGTTGGAGGATGTGGCTGTGCTTCCGTCCGTATTCAGACGTGACGACAAGAGAGTGAACTTCTTTCTCAACGGCAGAATACATACATCGAGCATCTCCTCGTGTATGCTTCGCTCAAGGTCAGAACCCAGAATGGCTCCGATAGCCAGACCGCTCTTGACGCCGTCAATTATACGCTTGGCAATGCGCACTCTACGTGCTGACAGATTTATAGCCAGCGTATTGTTGTCGACATCTTTATGGCTGTCGCCTCTCTGACTCTTGGCGTAGGCGCTTCGCAATACAGCCGCTGTCTTGGCATGCGTTATTGACGGTGCGATGATGTATTCGTCAGATATCGGTTCTGCCTTGTCCTCTTTCAGGTCAAGCACCCAACCGTAGGCACCGAGAATATAGTCAGCCCCATTTCTTATCATAGAATGAGCCTTCTTTGTGAAACTGGCGTCCAGACGATAGGTTCTCACATCCACACATTCTGCCACCAGGTCAAACAACTCGTCGTCGCTGATATTCAATGCCTTCACTCGTGGAAAATTCTTTATCTCCTCACACACTGCCACGAGTTTATTGGCTTTACCCTCAAGTGACTCCACACCTGCATCGCCATTTACTGGCACTTCCACTGTTTCGCCATATTCGCCCGCCTTGGTGTTCTCCATTGTCAAGACCTGACGTTTTTGGAATGTTGTGCTGGTTGGAGTCATGCTCATAACCTTCATATACCTTTGATAGGCATCGCCGGTTATTCCGGTAAGAGCCTTTTCTGAAAGGAAATTCCAATTGGTGACATAATTTATGTCCCTATATATCTGATCCCACGACTCAAAATCAAGATACCTATCACGTTGCTTATACTGATCATAGCAAGAAGTAAGATCACACATTCTGCACCGTCTAATATCCATAACGGGAAGCACTCCGAAAGGCTGTTTGCCAACACGAACTACCGGATAATAGCCGCGAGCAAGCAGACCATCACTATATACACTGCCGGTTAATTTTTCCCTTAGATCAGACAGTCTGTCATCAATCTTTCCACTTACTGCGGCACTCACAACCTCTGCCTTGTGAATCTCCATATTGTCAGAATCTGCGGCAAAGTTCAACGGACTCTTGGTATTATCGAAACCGAACAAGGCGTTCAGTCTCAATGAATCCGATTTGTTGCTGGTAAAAAAAACATTGCCTTTACCGTCCTCTTTCTGTCTGACCTTACAGGGATAGGTAAGATGATCACTGACAAAGTCGAAATACTTGTCCATCATCCTTGTTTCAGAGGTGTCGTAATCGGACTGGTCGTCTTCGGTGAGAATGTTCGTGGGCGTTCCTGTCTTAAGGAATTTCAGTCCGCCGTCTTCGTACAGATATGACGTCAGCATATCCTTAAGCTCTTTCTTCGACTTTGTGCCCTTGTTGTCATCGTCAATGACTCCGCTGACAATGATATGCTCAAATTCGTATGTACGGAGCATTTCCTTTCCGCAGTTGTTCTTATCTTTGTTCTCACGGTAGGTCTTACGACGATGCTTCATCTCGTCAAGCGGAATGGTCATTGCCATACCTATACGCTCCGCCTCATCAAAATCGGTCATCCATGCAAGGCCCTTATTGAGTTTCAGCCTGCCTTCATCGGTCTTGTCGTACATGTCGTCGCCGGATCGTCCCATCTCAAACATATTGAATCCCACCTGCAGCTCTTCCGGCAGACGGCGACCGATGAATGAGAAGTCATGACTGCGACGGGCGTCAAGCTTCAGCCTTGCGTTCAGAACGAAACGGTCGGGCAGCATACGTGTAACAGGAGTGACATTCTGGAAACCTTCGTTTTCTTCCTCTTTATAGTCCGACGGATTGAAATCAGACGCAGAAGCCTGGGCTACAATCCAGGCAGAACGGACTGCGCCATAGGTCTGACACATCAGACGCCACTTACCCCTTAGTTCATTCCATGGAAACTTGTTGCTTCTAAGCATTTTGATGTTTCCAAGATGTTTCTTCAGATAGACCGCCATTCTTATTCCTTCAATGGCCTCTTCACGAGTCAGCGGCTGCTGTGCTTGAGTTATGGCGAGGGTGTCAGGATAGAATCTTACAAGAAGACACTTCTCCGCTGTACGCTTATACTGTATTTTGCGTTTCTTGATATATCGGAACTTTCCACCTTCCTTTAAAATGTCCTTATAATTTATATCGACGATATCTCTAAGCCACTCCATCTCCTGATGATAATCGAAGTATGTTGCCTTGAGAACCTCAAGAAAATCATTAGAATAGACCGAGCTTTCGTCTGTATCCCAGAATCTGTTCTTGATAAGGACCGTAGCTGGATACGTGTAGCGATAGCCGGGACGAACCTTTCTTGACAGGACCGTCCTTAACTTATCCAAATCGAAAGAATCGAAGAAGTCTGATATCTTCCGTGTAGACTCAAGGAATTCCTTTAATGGCTTTTCTGCACGTTTGTTTCCAGTCAATAGTGAATCCCTTTGATATGCCTCTGCAATATACGGATACGGGCGCTCCTCCTTTTTACCTTTTATTAAGTGTATTCTCTGCGACAGCTTTCTTATGTGCTCCACATCTCTATATATGCAATCTGCTTGGTCTTTTGAGAAATAAGGTATTTCTTTAATTTCCTCATATATTCCCTCAAGAAACTTACGCGCATCATCGACATGCTTTTTCATTCTGCGGCATCTGATGGTGGAAGAGAATGCTCTATCGCCTTTGTTGCGTGCCTTGCCGCTAAAGGTCTTTCCCGCATTCACCTCATTGATACGTCTGCATACACGCTTCACCCTGTCAGCGAACAGTGTGGCACGGTTAGGTTTTGTTCGTGTCGTGTTGGAATATCTCTCAACGACAGCCCACATCTCTTCCTTTAAAGACCTAAGTTCCTTATCCTTTTCCTTCTGGTCTGACTTGCCAAGGCTGTCAGGGATTGACTCGATAATTTCTTTCAGATAACGGCAGTCTTGGGCATACACAACGTCCAAGTCTTCCATCATCCTAAGTATTCGCTGCATCTTTTCGATGCTTACGCCCTCGTCAGCCATCTGCCATAACTCCATTAATATGAATAAGACGGAATCAGGCTGGTTTCGCACAATCACCTTTCTGTTTTCGGCAAAACGGGTCTCTATGCGAAGGGGCAGGAGCATCAGTCCGTTACGGGCTGGAATCTTCTTTATCTGAACCTCAAAGTTTTTCTTGAGTATATCTTGATTCTTGTTCATAGTTACGCTGTTTTTAGTGATTCCTATTTCTTTACGATGCCACTTACCGGCAGTCCGAACACGGTGACATCCACACGATGATGCTTTGCATACATACCGCCGTTCTCAAAGTTGCATGTCTTGCCCTCATGACTCTTATGGCTGAAGCGTATAGAACGGTCAAGCTCCTCAAAGGTAAGATAATAGTTGATTATTTCTTTTTCGTTCTGCACATCGAATCCCACAAGGTAAGTATAGTCCCTTATCCATCCCATAATGCTCGGCTCCATGACATGAATGAGCTGACCGTTGCGATAAGACGAGAGATATACAGTGGTGTTAGGATAAACACGCATAAGATCGCCGTTCACCACAAACACCATCCTCTTGGAGTTCTTCATGTGGTTCTTTCCAAGACGGTCATGCCATTTATGCAGCTCCTTAACGTCAAAGTAAGTTTCGTCGATGGTGTCCGGATCTTCAGGAACGTCCCAGAACTTGCGGAAGTAAGATCCTCGCTCGTCCGTAGGATATTCTCTCCACAGAAGCTCCTTGCCCATCTCAGTGTTCATACCAGCCAGATATGCCTCTTCAAAGGCTGGATTGGTGTAGAAGCAGGAGATGGTGTTGTTCATCAGACTGTCCACTGATGGTATCATAAACCTTACTGACTGTTCCTTCAGATAGAAATATGTGGGGTCTGGCAATACGGGATATGCCATTACCGGATATTTCTCTGAGATTCTCGCGTCAAGGTCTTTTGTTCGTATGTTATAGTTTTTAGCTATTTCGTCACGTACATTCTCTGTAGAATATTTCTTTGCGCCGACTCGTTCCTTTTTGTAATTAATTGGTTTCAGTCCCGGCAACCTCTTCATATTCTCTATTTTCTTCTTCTCTGCAAGGAATTCTTTCTGACGTTCCATTATCCAAGAAGCATATCCGTTAAGCCATTTGTCGCCGTCAGCAAGCACCCAGGCACCGACAGAATACTTTCTGCATGTGAAAGCGTTCTTAGGGACGGAAAGCTTTGCGTTCGTCGGCAACCAGAAGTTTCTGTCTATGGTTGTTATCATGTCAATGCAGGCTTTGACGTCTTTGTTTCGTGTCAACTTGCACAAACTCTTATAGCCAGGCATATTCAGTAACGGACTGTTTGATCTTACTGACATATTGTTCGTCTCGTATCTGTTTGCCTCGTTAAGACACATCACATTAATGTTCTGATTTCCGCGTGATGACGGTGTGAAACGCTTTGTCTGCTTGTTGTAGGTTAGCCATGTTCGTCCCATCTTCAGCTTTGCGCCTGATTTTAGCAGATGACTCAGTGAAGTGACGACAAGGTAAGAGTCGGTACTGGCAATACGCGTTCTTACGAAAACATAATCGCCCTGTACGGCAGCATGCTTCGAGAACTCCTTGTATACATCATCATTAAGCACGATGCCAGGATATTCGTCATTGACATTCAGGAAAATCGGCATTCGGTTTTGGGCTTTCCTGCCTGTATTGCTTTCCGCTTTCGGATTGAGGAAATCCTTATAGCGTCTGACATTCTCCTCCAAAGCCATGTGCAATGCAGGAATGTCTGACTGCGTCACGGTATTGCTCAGAATCTTCAGATAGTTGTCCTTTCCGCTTATCTTGACTTCCGCTTTTTGTTCTGTCAGATATTCATGGGTTTTCGGTTCGATAACGAAAATCAGTCCCTGACCATTTTTTTTAATGCTGGTCTCTTTATACTCCAGTCCGCTAACACGCACAGCCAGTATGTCACGCAAGAACTCATATCCTTCGAACACGTCGAAATAGTCCTCCTTACCCGAAGCCACCACGATAAGAGGATGTCTTCTGCCTAAGTCTTTCTGCAGTTCGGGAATGCTGTTATAGTCGAAAAGGTGCTTAATCTCTTCGATGGTCTTGCCGTTCTTTGCATTCACATTTCCAAGGATGTCGTCTTCCATGCCGGGCACCTTTCTTACGAGCGTGTCCACATTCACCTCATTACTGTAAGCCGTCGAAAGATTGGTGACTCTCAATGCTGCATCAGAAAGCAGACCTTCGAAGCGCTCATCGTTCACACGTGATGCCTGATCCAGGTAACGGCTTCTGCCGCTGCGTCTTTCGTCAGCAGCCTTGTTCACCTTCTCCGCCTCACATGCCTCGCGTATCTTCTGGTTAGCCTTAAGAACTTGCTCCACCTGCTGCCATGCACGATTGACAAAGTCTTCCTGGTTATTACGTACAGCCTCAGCACCCATACCGGCAGGTATTCTGTTGCGGAGCTGCATGTTTAGTTCGTTAACGACATTCTGACTGTAACTCTCGTTAAGGACATCATCCAATACCAGTTTGTGTCTACCGCCATATACAGGAGGAACCACCCAAGGATCTTCATCCTCTGTATATGTCACTCCGGTCAGTTGGCTGGCGTTCTGTACAAAGACGGGACTCTTGCGCAACAGACCGCGCAAATCTTCCCTTACCTCCTTGCTCTCCACCTTCGTCACTTCATTATTCGTGGTTGGCATCAAGACAGTAGGCACTTGTATAATGGAATTTCCGCTTTTGTCGCCTTCCACCCAAGAGTGCTTTACGTTCATCAGTCCACAGCCTTCGATGTCTACATTCAGATGAGCCTGCAAGTTGCCATAGTCGGGGTCAGAAATGGGATTGAGACGTCTGGCGAGAGTAAGGAAACTTGCTTCACCGGACGTGAAGTTCCACCTGAAATATACGGGTAGATCAAGGCTTGACAAGCCTTCCGGATTTTCCCATGCCGCCTTCTGCACCGGCACATCGTCATACTCCATGCCAAGGCCTGCCAGCCTGCCCTGCTCGAAGGTAGGCACCACAAACGCCGTGTATTCGGTATTCGGATCCATCTGACGGTTGCACAACAATCTTGCTACGCCTCTCTCAGGATAATCTTCAAGGAATCTGCCTATATCATTCTTGTAGGAATTATTAAACAGATTCATCCTTGTGTCGTCGAAATTCACTTGCACATGGGCAAGCTCATACAGCTTTTTGGGATCAGGAACAATACCCTTCAAGCCGTTCGTAGATGATATTTCGACATATTCCTGATTGTTGCTTGTCCGCTTTATCTGAAACTCGTCCGCCTTAAGCACGATGATGGTGAGCCAAGGACGCAACTTTCCCTTACTTGTAGCTTTCAGGGGAGTATAGCGCCACGGGAAGTCTTCGTCCGCAAACTCAATGAACGGCATATACTCCATGCTCACTTTCACGAGACTGCCCTTTGGCGAATAGGTGACAATCTGCGCTGCATCCAGCCGTGTCACATCACTGGGACCTGCAACGGCAAATTCCTTCTCGGCAACAAGGTCACTGCCAATAGTATTGCCGACAGCTTTATCAGCATCAAATTCAACGCGGAACTTGATGACGGTAGAGGTCTTGCCATCAGAACTGGATTTGCCAAGATTGTCTTCCTCTAATATATATCTACTATATCCCTTGCGGAGATACGGTATGAAAAGCATCTTGTTTGCCATATCTATAGTTGTTTTTCTTGTTTTTTATACTTTGGTATCCAGGTTTTTCACATAGCGTCTGAACGAAGCCTTGTCATTGCGTATATGCAGGACGTTTCTCGATTTACGATTTCCAGACAGTTCTTTCTCGCATTCCTTTACATAGAACTTGGTTTGTGCCTCAACGAAATCGTTGCCGTCAAATGACATCACAGAGACAGCATTATTGTCCTTTGCCTCGAAACCGCTGGTAACGCTCTCATACGACGGATTGCTAAGTCGCTCTTCGTTGGACAGCTCCTTGTAAAGCGACGGTGCGAAATCGTTATTCAGACATGAAGTCTCAAGAGAGAATTCCTTATTGTCCGCAATTATCGACACCTTCTTGAGACGGAACGAGGTGAAGTCTTCCGGTAGGGCGTCATTACAGAGGCCCATCGGATAATCGAACGGCACAGCACTCTGATTGAACGAGAAGGTATCGTTGGGCTGAAGCGTCAACATCGCATTCACATCCTTTTCCTTACCGTCATTGTTTTGCTCCGCAGAAGACGTAATCCAGTTGTTGTCACGGAGAAGTTCTGGCAGCAGAACATCTTTCCATACAGCAATGGTGGCTCTTCTTTCTTCCTTAGGACTATCGCCCCATGCAAGGCTGAATTTACACTTGACTGGAATAAAGAGCACTGTGAAGTAAGCCTTACCCTTGACACGCCATTTCGCCGGGCCTTCCACAGACAATGCAAGGTCAACGCTGAACAGCTTTGCACTACCAACCATAACAGCTACGCCTATTTCCAGTGAGAACGAGAAGCGGAACGGCTTGAACACGAACAATGCGTCAAAGCCTGCATAACCGATGAGACCAAACTCCTCCCATCCCACATTCAAATCCAATCTTGCACCTATCTGGAAACTGTTGGACGTAACGGCAAGGTATGTCTCCAACTTTATCTTCACGATATCATAGTTGAGGCTCAATGACAGACGGCGCATATTGGGTGCAAACTTCAGTCCTTCCTCTGGCTTGTAAGCCGGATGGAAACCACCGATGGAAAGTCCGAAGCCCTTATATGGTCCACCCCAGAAGAGGCGGAACGCCATGTCGCCCTCAAGCTTCAAGCCGACAATCTCAGAGTCGACAATAGATGCGTCAAAGCGCAATCCCTTGTCAAAGTCGATTTCGCCGAAGAAATAGACGTTTATCTTTATCAGATTGGTGTCGCCAACTCTCACCTTCAATGCACCGACAATGCCGATGCTCATCGGATTCGGAGCCTGTATGAGCAGACCAAACTCGCACGTCACCACGGGCTCGAAGCAGATCTTACAGAGCACGCCCAGGAAGAACTGCTTTTTCTTTTCCGGGAAGAACTGCTTCACGGCTGTCTTCATCTCCGTGAGATGATTCATCACATTGTCAACAAAGAAGACGCTGCCGAACACACCGCTGCGCACTCCGCCGCTTACGGCGTCGGCGTCATACATTCTGTTCAGACCCAGACAGCCACCTACACCGTTCAACGAGAATCCCATGCCAAGAGGTATTCCGGGGCTGAACGAGGTGGATATGAGTGCCACCAGACTGAAGCAATGTCCGTCCTTAACGCCAAGGTCAGCATCGACGATACAGCCCACGGTGAACTTCTTCAGCACCTCAAGCGACAAGGCTGAGAACAATGTGCCTTCCGACTTGTCGTAGCTGATGAGGCCCGCTCCCTTAACCACTGGTGTTTCAATGCTGATGCCAATGCCGTTCGGAAACTTGAATGAACCTGAGAAGTCGTAATCGCCGAGACTTCCGTCAGGTTTAAGGAAATTGATGTCAAACGAGATACCGAGGTTTTCAAACGACATGGTGAGGCAACTGAAATCGAGCGCGAACGTCGAGCCGAGTGTCATGCCCAGATCGCCGAAGCTTCCCGAGAGGTTTCCGAGGTCCACAGAGAGCTTGTCGAACTTCACCGGCCCGATTTCAAGCTTGCTGATGTCGAAGTCGAGATGGAACTTCGCTCCACCGTCTATCTTAAGACCGTTCTGCATATCATACAGCAGAGAGGTGCTTATCTTCATTGTTGGGTCGTCCTTGAGGAACATCTTGAAGAAAGAATTTGCCGAGAGCTTCATCCTAAGCTCCAGATCTTCTATTCCTCCGTAGTAACCGAGAGTGAGACCATTGTCCTTATCCGTTGTGCTGCTTTTGCTATCTGTGTACTTTGCAGGATCGGAAGGTTTGCGTTTATAGCCCACATAGAACAGCTGAGGATAGTTGCGTATGCCGAAGTCAACATATTCGGTATTCACGATATTTACCACCGCAGACGAATCCTTCCTTTCAAAACGTACATAGAACAAACCGCCCATGTTGTCTACGTCAAGCAGACCATGGAATGTTCCTCCCTTTGTCAGACAGAAGCCCAAAGCCTGGCCCTGTGTAAAGTCAGTATTTTCCGAAACATTGTCAGTCATCTGCCCTACGCTGCCATTAGCTCCAAGACGCAGGACATGCTTTTGGCCGATGGGCACATTAAAGTCTGCCGAAGCACTGACAGCCGAGCAGAAATACAATGCTGGCAGCGACTCCTTGTCTTCACCGGGCGAATAATTGCCGACGAACATCAGCACTTGCAGCTTGCATGCTGCATCCACATTCTGATTCTTGTCGCTTGGAGTCTTGACGTCAAGCAGCGTGAAACATGCCACACGGTTATTCAGGTCGTATTGTGTGTCAATGCTCTTCACATAGTTCTTCAGTCCTTCGTTTACATGGAAGTCCGGCAGAGAAGGAAGCAAATCTGCTATCTCATCTTTCACCTCCTGCGGTATCGACTTATACAACGCTATGACATAGATGACTACATCACGCGTAGTCTTGTTTGAGGTGGTGAACCTAATGGTCTCCTCCAACACTTCCTTCATCCACAGCACGTATGTCAGCGGCACGCTGATTTCTATCTCTCCAAGGGCTTTTCCTGCCTCGTCAATTCCTTGGTTGACAAGCATTCTTACCTGCTTGTCCGCATACTTTCTAAGCTTCTGCGGCAATTCGGGATCGTTAAGCACCAGTTCTCTCTCCTTAAGTTCCTTGTCTATCTCGCGAAGCACTATCGATACGTTGTTCAATGACGGGAATCTGTCAGACAGACTCTTTACGGCATCATTGACAAGCCTAAGCAGCTTGTTGACAATCTGCTTTCTGACTATCTCGAGAAGCAGCTTCTTCAGATTGTTGATGACTGGCTCGAGGATTTCTCTTCTGATGTTCCTCCATACAGCGTTTACGAATCGTCTGATGATGGCGTCAATGTTCTTCACGTCATCCTTCATTTTGTCCTTCAGCGACTTTGCTGCATCCTCTATTATGGAGCGCAGGCTGGAATAGTAAGCCTTCGGATTAGGAATGACAACATCACTGACGCTCGAATACACAATATTCACATAGTCGTTGATGTCAAGCTCTTTCTTCAGATTCCTCATTGTCATGCCATGTTCGGTAAGCAGCTGTCTGGCTCCTTCCTTAGACATCAAGGCTCCAATCTTGTTAATGTCTTCCTTCATACACTTCTGCATGTCCGTGAGGGCAACTGCAAGACGCTGCTCCCAACTCTTCGGATTCACGAAGTTTACGACACTTGCCTTGACGCCGACAGCCCACAGATTGAGCTTGGGCTCGACCTCCTTGAACACCGCTTCGGCGTCTGAACCATACTTCTCGAGTTCCACCTTGAGCGTTTCGTTGTATGCAGGCTCAAGCACCAAGCTGTTAAGCTTCGTCTGGTCATCAAGGAGAGCGAACACCTTAGCAATAGCCCTTGCAGCCTGCACCTCAATATTCTTCAGCTCCTTGTCGATTGCACTAAACTCCTTGCCTATATCGTTTATTCCGCCCTTGACATCGTTGATGACGTCGAGCGCGTTACGCTCCACGACATCAGCTATATCCTTGACGCTGTTTTCGATTTCCTTTACCTTCGCCTCGATGTCCTTGGCAGCGTTGTCCAGTTCTGCCTTTATGGTATTATACACCTCACCGAATGTCTTCTGCAAGTCAGCGTAAACACCATTGATGACTGTCTCTATGTCTTCCTTCAGGCGCAAAGCCATCTCCTTAAGCATTTGGATGACCTGCTTGATGGTGGCAATGACGGGACGCACCTTTGCCCATACCTTCTTTGCCACTTCCTTGCCTTTGTCCGTCAGGAACTGGATGACACGGCGCTCCAGATTGCGCAGCAAGTCCTCCAGCATATTGCGCAGCGTGGAGAAGTCTGGTATCTTCGGAGTGATGGTATGTGCGATGTCAAGGATGCGCTTCATCACCTCCTGCACGTCATCCGCGCATTCCACGGGATAAAGCTCCTTGAAATAGCTGACAGGCTCGCTGAAGAGCTTCTCAAGCGAGCTCCAGCGTATGGTCTTGTATTTATATGTGTATGAGTATTTGCTGAGATATTGAGTTGTTTTTCCGCTTTTGTTCACAGCATCGTCCAGAATGCTGTTCACCTGAGCCAGCATTACGTAGTTTCCCGGGCTCATATCGAGCTGCTCCAGCTGTATGGGGAATTCCTCATTCAGCGTCTTGTATGCCTCGGTGGCTGTGATGGCATCCTTCGCTTCCTTAGCCACTTCCGACACCGTCTTTATGGCACCGTTGATGCTGCTGTCGGCATATTCTGTGGCAGACTTTTGTATGTCGCTGACTGTTTTAGCGAACTGTTCCTGAATGTCCCCATACACCTTCTGTATCTCCTTCGGTATCTTGATCTCAATCTCTGCATCGCCGATGATGCCGAGGAAGTCGAGCACGGCATATATGCTGTTGATGGTCCGATAAAACTTCAACAGCGCCTCTCTGTTTTCACGAGTAAATCCCTCCAGCTGTTTCCCAACGTTGGATTCCACCTTGCGCAAATCGCTCAAGGTGTCGTCCATAAACACCGTCATCTCCTTCTCCGCAATTCCCAGTTCATTACGCAGCTGCATCTTAAGGCTCTCCACAGTAACAGTCACTGCGGTCTCTGTCTGAGAAACGAGGTTTTCCAAATAGTCAATCTCATCCTTGAACACCACCTTGGCATTCTTGAGCAATGCGATGATGATATGGTCGAACAGTCTATGAAGCGTCTCCAACTTGAACACTTCCTCACCGTCCACCGCATCGTCCATCTCAATACGTCTGATCTCAATGTTCTGCAAGTCCTTATAGAAGCCGAGGATGTCCTGTGCCACACCTCCCGCATTAAGCAGGAATGTTGCCGTGCTTTCTTCATCGAACCCTTTATTGCTGGCATCATTGTATGATGACGCCAGATTGTCCATCTTGTCTGCTATACCGAGGAATAATTTCACGGTTCTCCTTAAGTCGGTGATGTTCTCATACTGAGAAAGGTCATAGCCCAACTGAGTAAAGATAGCATCCACCATCTTTTCTATTTGCTCATACTGGTCCTTGCGGGTTTTAGCGTTGTTAGTAGCCTCAGCCCCTTCAAGAAAAGCAGTCCGAATCCATCCGAACTCCCTTTCCACGTCAGCAACCAACGAATCCTTGGTCATTGCGAGGAGTTGTTGCAGCTTCTTTATTATAATCTCGCCTGTTGTCATAACGATAGATTTTTAGAAACTCGATTCCACAACTAAAAAAGAATGTAAAATGCCAGTTTTTGTGTTTATAATAAAAGTAACCTCAAATCCGCAACCTATAGGGTTTAGTGGGATTTTGCTTGCAAAGCGACAAA
>OLFZ01000166.1_pt1 | contig 76823 bp, 50 predicted proteins | sample 1604861 | NCBI WGS metagenome assembly OLFZ01 (sample SAMEA3888895, study PRJEB22519) | human gut metagenome | biome: human gut; feature: human-associated habitat; material: faeces | place: Denmark | collected 2011 | reverse complement strand
TTTTCACAGCCTCTTTCAGTGTCACAACTGAGAGAGGCTTTTTTGTGTCTGCGCACATCTGAGCGTTTGCGAATCTGCATATTTGCACTTCATCATCTGCGCATCCCCAAGCACAAAACGCTACCACTAATGGGGGCGACGCGTCTCGCGTCGGGTTAATGAAAGATCTACTAAATAATAGCTGCATCTTTTCCCGACGCGAGACGCGTCGCCCCCATTAGTGGTAGCGTCTTCAACTGAAAAATACTCGCGAGACGCATCGCCCCCATATCAGTGAGCATATCCACTCGCCATCTGCAATATTTTTTTTACCGCTTAGACATTTATTTCGACCGCTTAGGCCTTATCTGCAACCTCTTATGTCCGTGTGCGTTTTATGCCGGTTGAAATTTATAGCTTTTTTATATAACTTTGCCTGTATAGAGACGTGCAGCATAGTCTGCACAGCACGTATTGTTAAATTACAAAGTTATATGGTATGAAGCGTTTATTACTTGTATTTGCTTTCATGTTGTCTGCTTCATTTGGGCTGCTGGCGCAGAACAGAGACAAGAAGGTAACTGATATCGTATTAAAGAGTGTGATTGGTTATGACGGGCAACCAATTACGAGTGGCTATGTGTATGGCCTTGACATTTCTAAGGGCCTGCCGTTGAAAGTAACTGACGACGGGGGCTACCGGTCAGAGGTTGGTATGGATTTTACCTTGCCGGGCTATGAATCGTTCTATTATAAATGGACTTATGGCGAGTCTCCCGAAATTACCATTGACTTGCGGGAAGTAGCTCGGCCGGCCAAATGGAAGGTTGTGTCGCATGACGGTGCTGTGCTGCCGGGTGCGGAGTTGGTGTCGACCACATCGAATAATCCGAAAGTGACATTGGCTCAAACTGATGCGGAGGGTATAGCCAACTTTTACCTTGTAGATGATAGCAAAGCAAATTATAACCCCATGCAGATTACCGTGGTGCCACAAGCCAGGTATCATACTGCCTATGCTGTGCCATCAACCAAGTATGGCAAGACATATTATGCGTCGAACACGCTGATAGACTACTCAAAAATGCACTTGTTCCTTATGCGCGTCAAGGATTTCAACACAGATTTGCGCAAGCGTATGTTCAGCGACGAATTGACTACAAGCTACAATCTGTCGTATGAGACCGTGCGCAATGGACAGAGCACAACATCGTTTGTGCGTAGTGCTTATGTAGACGATGGCAGTGATCGTGTGTACTACAGCATGGTCTATAATGACGAGAATTGTCCTATTACAAAGGCTTGGTATCGTTTCTCATTCAGTGGAGACAAAAGTGTCAACACCTTCTCTTCATATCCTTTCTATCGTGAATATGACAAGTTGGAAGGTGATTACGAGTTCGAGCTCTCGCCTACCACTTGGCGCCCTGTGCGTATAAACGTAAAGGACGACCTCGGTACAGTACTTGTGCCAAGAAACTTGTGGGTAGACGGTGTGCGACCTGTCGACTATGATTATAAAGACCCAGTTGTTTGTTTGCCACAAGGTGAGCATGTGATTGATGTGTATGCTGCAACGGAGAGTGGTTCTGTTGTGTATGAAAATGACGGCCAAAAGTCATTGCGCACTATTGTGGTGAAAGATGCGATGAATGTGCAGGAATATGACAGAGTGTACAATCATGGTGATTATGCGGGGTATGAGGTGACAGCTGTTGATGCTGATGGTAATCCGGCACAAGGCGCGTACTTCTTCCTCTCTGGCAAAGATGGCTGGGCATTAGGCTCGGCGGTATTGGATAGTGCTGGCCGAGGTGTCGTATTCCACGAATATCCAGGTGAATGCTCTGGCTTTATATCGGGCATTCGTAACACGGCTAAGCTTACTTGGACTGATAATTCGCCCATTGGCATGCAGACTCACCATATTGACGTGAGCAAGGATCTCCGCAAGGTAAAAGTAACTGTCAAGCAGCATGAGCAGATGTTTGCAAACAAGTATGGAAATCCAGAACTCCATTTGTACCGGACAGCTGACAAATTGGACGCAATGCCAGACTTTCATGATGATTCATACATACGCTGTAATTGGGATTCGACGAGTGACACCTCACATGTGTTTACCGCAAACTTGTACATGCAAGATGGTTGGTTGTGCGGTTACCTTGTGCAACGTGACTTGAGAGATAGCATAGCGATGATGAAGGTATCTGATGCAAGTGAATTGAACTTTGATTATACAAAGTATGCCTATGTCAAGTATACGCTTGATGGCAAGCGGTTGCAGGCAGGATATAATTATGAAGGTTTGATGGCTGCACCAGTAGGCCAGGCACCAGTGGCGGAATGGAGCAGTGCGCTTGCGCCGGAGTTCTTGCTGCCAGGCAATTATTATGCATGTGTCGTGTCTCCGAATAATGCATTAGAATTGCCCTATATCAATGCGTACGTGCCGTCGTTCAAGGTTGAATGTCTGGCAGAAAATAGTGAAGTGGAAGTGGCATTGACTACATTGCCTGACGAGGATTATGTGCAAGTACCGCTAAAGCTTGATGGCATCTTCTTCTTGGCAGGTGCAAAGGCAGAGGCTGAGGTTAAATTCCTATATAATGGACAGATACCCTTGATTGTTGGTGGTGAAAACAATACAACGGTAAATACTGAGGTGCCTTTCAGAGTGTTGAAGGGTGATTATGACTATAGTGTGAAAGGACTCAAGTTTGACGAAAAGCACCATTACGTATTGGGGCATGAGCGCAAAGTTGCAGTAGGTGACGACACCAAGGCCGTTCAACTCGACCTTTCGGGTCTGCATTATTTTAATACCATCGGCTATTTTGATGCAGAGAGCAACGAAATTGACTGGCTCGATCTTTGGACACCGCTGCGTTATGCAAGCTTTTATAATGGGCAGGACTTTCTTGCAGAATGCTACGTAAGCAGTTATGAAGATGAAGGCTTGTTCATACCAGAGGGAGACTATGGTGTGAAATTGTTTGTGGGTGACTGGAGCCAGAAGATTGAGCACGATGCCACCTTGCATGTAGACAATCAAAGTGGCACCACGGCACGCATTGTGCTCGGAAAGCAGTTTACTCCAGTAGAGCAGGTGGTGGCTGAAAGCAATGGCTCAGAACTCAACATACGCTATGTCGGTGGGCAAGCTGTGGTGACAGCACCAGTGGCAACCCCCGTGAGAGTGGCTGTATATGCGCTTAATGGTACAAAATTGACATGTGCGAATGTGATGCCTGGCCAGCGGATAGATATGTATGCCCTTTCGAGAGGCGCATATATCGTTCGTTTGAGCCAAGGTAATGTGAACAGTGCAGTAAAGATTGTAAAGTAACAACCCTTGTACCCATTTGTTTGTGGCCCTGCCAACTATCCTTTGAGGCGAGTTGGCAGGGCCTTTTGCTTGTATCGTGTCCGCAGATGGGCGTAAAGTCAAAAGAATATATTCAGAAGCGCCATATTAGGCAAAGGATTTTGTAATTTTGCACCAATATTTACGTTAAAGCGTTAATTACCTTGATATGAAATTGATATGTGCTATATGCTTGTTGGCTGTTTGTGGCTTCTTTGTCGCTTGTGGATCAAAGTCACAGAGCGATGCCGTGTGTGACGACAGCACACAAGTAACCGAGGACTCCGTGTTGCAGCAAATGGCCAACGAGGGGCCTACCGAAGACGAAATAGCAGCTCTGACAGACTCGGCCAAGCAGGAAAAGCCCAAAGCCCTTGACGAGAAATACCGTGGTCTGCACATTTATGTGTCAAAAACGACCATGCATCTTTACGTGCTCGATGCCAATGACAGCGTTCTGTTTAATTGCGGCATTGCTTGTGGTTTGCGTCGTGGCAACAAAACTGCTAAGGGCGACTATCGCACACCTGAGGGCCAATTTCATATCTCGGGTATGTTTAACAGCACCGACTGGGTGCATCGCACTCGCGACGGGCGAGCGGTCAAGGGGTGCTACGGGCCGCACTTTCTGCGGTTGGCCACGGGACGCCTTGGAGGCATAGGCATACATGGCACCAATTCGCCTCGAAGCATTGGCAAGCGTGCGTCAGAGGGCTGCATACGTGTGAACAGTGCCAATATTATTACCCTGTTTAATGAATACGCCTATTCGGGCATGCCAGTCGAGGTGTCGGCCGAAGGTGCACCTTTGCCCGCATTCAAGGGACTTGCAGCCCCCAAAAAGGACGAGGACGAGTCTGTAAGAAACGAGCCAGTTAAGCACGAAAAAGACTCGCTGCACCGAAAAGAAGCGTCACACAGTGGTGCGGCAGACAACACGGAAAGCCATCATGAGCACCATAAGTCTGCCGATGAAAACAAGCACAAGCAAGAAGAAATGCAACGCGAGGCCGAGGCAGAATCCTTTTTTGAATAGACAAAGGGGTGGTCCTAAAAATTCTGTTTTAGAGTTCTGTTATTCTGAAATGTGATTTGCACGCTCTCGGAAGTGTATTTTTGAAAGGTTGTGAGGGAGTATAGCCCGCTATGCTCCCTCACAACCTTTCAAAAATACACTTCCGATAGCGCACAAATCCCTATTTCAGAATTATTATAACCACCCCAAAATGCCTTATTGCGCGCTTTGGCTTGTCGCACACATTAAATATATCTGTGCGAAATAGGGGTTGGCATGCTTATTGTATTCGCAAAAGTTCTTAAAACACTTGCATTTTGCTCCGAAATGTAGTAACTTTGCGAATGTTGATTTTGAAGAGCATTATTGCTGCTCGCTTGCCGTCGCGCAATCAGGGGAGATTGCATGGCATGGGCGGTGGTTCTTCAAAATGTGATGTAGAACCCATTAAACCATTAAGATAGTGCACATAAAGAAATATGCTGCGTGTGTGGCTATGGGCGTCATGTCATTTTTTACGGCAAATGCCCAGGACATTATGCCTGAAGCACTCCCGACACGTCCCACCGCAGAGAAAATCGTGAAAGAAGTAGCACCCGTAGGTGCTGTGCAGCAAGTTGCTGCTGAAGTAAAAGAGGCCTCAGTGCCCTATAATGCCAACTTTGGCGAAAGTGTAGTACAAACAGCTTTGCAATACCTTGGCGCAAGTTATCGCTCAGGCATGTCAGGTCCCTATGCTTTCGACTGTTCAGGCTTTACCAGCTATGTTTACCGCAAGCAGAATGTGTCAATCTTGCGCTCTTCGCGCTCGCAGTACACACAAGGCACCCCCATCGCCCGAATTTCTGACCTTAAGAAGGGCGATCTCGTGTTCTTTGGCGGTCGTGGCAATTCCCGTTCGGTGGGCCATGTGGGCATTGTAATGGACGTTGATCCCTCGGGCAACAACTTCTCGTTTGTTCATGCTGCGAGCGGTGGTGTCAAGGTGTCAGACTCCAGCGAGGCATATTACAGCCGCCGCTACATTGGTGCACGTCGCATTGTCGAAAACTAACGACAGAAATTTATCCATCGTACATCAGATACGAATATGAGGCAGATGCAGATGCTGCCCAACGCAGTTGCCGTTCCTTGCATAAGGGTGGCAACTGCGTTGTTTTTATAATCTCCCATAACTCTGATATGAATAGTTTGATATTATTGCAATCGCTGCCCGGTGTTGTCAACCAGGCCGTAAACGAGGTGAGCATATCGCGAATAGACATGCTGCTCGACAAGTTGTTAGCCCTTTCGCTCACAGCCGGCAAGCGCATATTAGTGGCAGCCCTCATTTACATAGCAGGCCGTTTTATCATCAAGATCATCAACCGCGTTGTGTCAGCCATGCTCAGTCGCCGCCATGTAGATGTGGGCGTACAGAGTTTTCTGCGCAGTTTGGTGCACATATTGCTCACCATATTGCTTGTTATCAGCGTAATCAGTGCCTTGGGCATCAACACCACGTCATTTGCAGCCCTGCTGGCATCAGCCGGTGTAGCAGTAGGCATGGCCCTGTCGGGTAATCTGCAAAATTTTGCGGGCGGTTTGGTCATACTGTTGTTCAAGCCCTATCGCGTGGGCGACCTCATCGAGGCACAAGGCACCCTTGGCCATGTGCGTGAGATACAGATATTTCACACCATACTCACCACCTACGACAACAAGGTAGTGTACATACCCAACGGTTCGCTCAGCACCTCGGTAGTGGTCAACCATTCGCGTGAGGACACCCGCCGTGTGCAGTGGCTCATAGGCGTTGATTATGGGCAGGACATAGACGCTGTGCGCCAAAAGGTGCTCGCACTTTTTGCCTCCGACCCGCGCATACTTCAGTCGCCCGATGCCCACAAGCCTTTTGTGGGAGTCGAAGCCCTGGCCGACAGCAGCGTCAACCTCGTGGTGCGCGTATGGGTCAAAACCGACGACTATTGGCCCGTGTTTTACCAGGGACAGCAGCAACTTTACGACATGTTCAACCGCGAGGGCATCAACATACCCTATCCGCAGCAGGTTGTGCATGTGGCAAAAACTTGAAAAGTCGAAGCCCCTGCGCCGCTTTATTCCAAATGGTTTGTACGACAATCACTGCCAAAGCACTCTGCAAAAGGCTTCGCAAATTCACATTGTTGCAGAAAATCAACACAAAAGTTTGTGCGTAATAAAATAAATGCGTAATTTTGCACCTCGCATAGAGTATGCAAAAACGCGTTGCTCAGCGCGCGTAAAAGTACGGCTCTTGCATCAAAAAATCACGCAATAAAGTAATAACAAAATAAAATCTAAACTCACAAAATGATCGTAGTACAGGTTAAAGAGGGCGAAAACATTGAACGCGCCCTGAAGAAGTTCAAGAGAAAGTTCGAAAGGACCGGTGTTGTAAAGGAACTCCGTGCCCGTCAGCAGTTTGACAAGCCCAGCGTATTGAAGCGTTTGGCTAAGGAGCACGCTGTTTACGTACAGCAGCTTCACCGCGACGAGGACTAATACAACAAATATTAGTTCCATAAAATCGCAACGCTTTTGCGACACAGAGCGGCCACCACATATAGCCGCTGTCTTAGCACAAGATAATACATAAATGTTCGTATAGACCGCTGCACAGCCACACGCTGTGCAGCGGTTTTGCATTTATCGCCCCGAGCCCGTTGCTGTGCATGGTAGCCATTTTATCCGATAGAGTAATGCGGTTATCACAAATTTCAGTGCGAAAATTTGGCGCATTCAAAAAAAGTTGCGATATTCGCTTTCGTAAAGAGAGACAATGATGAACGAGATAGATGATTTCATAAACTATCTGTTAGCCGACAAGGGTTACTCCAAGCTGACAGCCAAAGAGTACCGCAGCGCTTTGCAGTCGTTACAAATCTTCTATCGTTCGCTCGACAACCAACTCACCTGGTACACGCTCGATGCCGATGTCGTCAGACAATGGATGGCACGTGAGATGGCGCGTGGTGAGAATGCCCGCACCATATCAAAGCAACTGAGCGGTGTGCGCAGCTTCTACAAGTATATGCGCAGAGTGGGGCGTATGGACCACAGTCCGGTGACAGCGGTCAAATCGCCCAAGATACACCCAAAGTTGCCTTCCTTCCTGCGTAACAGTGAGGTCAACCAGTTGTTCGACGACATTGACTACCCCAGCGGCTACGAAGGCATGCGCGACCGCACCATACTCCTCACCTTCTACCACACAGGCATCCGCCTCGCTGAGCTTATCGGCCTTGATGTGGAGGACATCGACCTGAACCAACGTGAATTGAAGGTGACGGGCAAGCGCAACAAGCAACGCATAGTGCCATTCTCCGCAGAGTTAGCCAACGCGTTCAAAGCCTATCTGCCAGTACGCCAGGCGTATGTGAGCACCGATGCCGGCGCCCTGTTCTTCAACCGCCGCAAGTTGCGCATCGACCGCCGCAGGGTAGGGCTCATAGTCAAGCATTATCTGTCTTTAGTCACCACACAACGCAAAAAAAGCCCGCACGTGCTGCGTCACACCTTTGCTTCGGCCATGCTCAATAATGGCGCCGACCTTGAGGCCATCAAGGAGTTGCTCGGCCACGAAAGCGTAGCCACAACCGAGGTGTACACGCATACCACGTTTGCCGACCTTAAAAAACAATACAAACTTGCCCACCCCAGGGCGTAAACTAACAAAGGAGGTTACTATGGAACTCAAAATTCAAGCCATTCACTTCGACGCTACTGAGAAACTCAATGCCTTTATCGCTAAAAAGGCTGCAAAACTCGAAAAAACGTGTGACAATATAATCAAAGCAGAGTTTATACTGAAGGTTGTTAAGCCTGAAACAGCCAAGAACAAAGAAACTGCACTCAACGTGTCACTCCCTGGCACCGACCTTCATGCAGAAAAGGTGTGCGACACCTTTGAGGAAGGCGTAGACCTCTGCGTAGACACATTGCTTCGCCAGATTGACAAGTACAAGGAACGTCAAGGCAAATAAGCGCACATAGAATAATAATAGTAAATACAAACAGGTTAAACTGATAGCGGTCCGGCACATTACGTGTGCCGGGCCCTTTTTCGTATCAAATCCCCCCATTTCCACCGTGACAAGTAGTCGCGGCCATATACACTTTGCCAGGCAGTAGTCCTCACTGCCAAGCGAGTTATTGGCCAAAGTTTGCCGATGGTGAGGCGCCCGCAAACGTGTTTTGCCCAGTCCGCGCCACTTCACGCCCGTGCGCAAAGCCTGCGATTTGCCGAAGCGTGCCCTCCGTTTGAGCGTGTTCCAAGGCCATTTACAGCGCTGTCGGAGCGTTCAGACGGGTAAAAAACGCGCAATATATGCGATTTTTAGTCGAAAAGTTTGTGGGAAATGAAAATAATAGTACCTTTGCACTCGCAAAAACGAAAAACCTTACAGAGTTTTGCTTACTGGTGTGTTAGTTCAGCTGGTTAGAATACATGCCTGTCACGCATGGGGTCACGGGTTCGAGTCCCGTACACACCGCTCAGTCAGCAGCGCTCAAAGGTACATTTTGCATAACTGGTGTGTTAGTTCAGCTGGTTAGAATACATGCCTGTCACGCATGGGGTCACGGGTTCGAGTCCCGTACACACCGCAAACGCTTCCGAAAGTTCAATGCTTTCGGAAGCGTTTTGCGTTATACGTCATTTATATCTTAGCAAAATTCAAATCATGCTTTAACAGATTGCAGTCCGGCAAAACACAAACATGCAAACGGACTCAAGCCCAAGCGCTACCTCTAATGAGGGCGACGCGTCCCGAGGTTGCTGAAAAATACTCCGACGCGGGACGCGTTGCCCCCATTAGTGTTAGCGTTTCTTCAAGCACCAAACGCTACCACCAAACGCTACCACTAAGCGTTAGCTCTAATGGGGGCGACGCGTCTCGCGTCGGGAATTTTTTCAGCAGCCTCGTCTCGCGGGAAAGATGCAGCTATTATTTAGTAGAGTTCGTTTTTCCCTCCCATTTCTCTATCCCGACGCGAGACGCGTCGCCCCCATTAGTGATAGCGTTTGGTGCTTGAGTCCGTTTGTATGTTTACGTATTACCAGATACGGCAAAAGTCCCTTTACAAAGCCTTTAGTTCAGCAAGGTAGTCGTAGTGCTCGCCATCAGCCACCTTGCGTGCCACGAGGCCACATTGTTGGGCCGTGTGCTGCAGCGTGTCAAAGTCCACGTAAAGCCAGTCAAAAGGCTGACCCTTGCATTGCTTGTAAACCATCTGATAGTCCACCTCGCCATAATACCCCTCCGCAGGGTCCCAGTCAAAGTTTCCATCTTCGTCCTCAAACACATAGCGCAAGTCCGACGAGTCAGCCAGCACCCGTCCGCCCGGAGCCAGCAGCGCCTTGCAGCGGTTGAGCAATGATGGTAGACGGTCGAGTGTGCCAGCAATGCCAAGCCCGTTCATCAGCAGTACGATGGTGTCAAACCGCATGCCGTCCAGTTCATGGCCCCAAAAGTCGGTGCAGCGCGCGTCCCTTACGCCGCGCAAAGTGCGTGCGCGTGTCGAGAGCGGCGAAATGTCGATAGAGCACACCTCGATATCTCTGTTTTGCAGCGCCAGCGAGTGGCAGCCAGCACCGGCCCCCACGTCAAGCACATGGCCGCGGCACAGGTTGAGTGCCATACGTTCAAGCGGAGGCATTTGCAGTTCGGTGCGAAACAAAGTAGCCACGGGAATCTCGTCATCGTCAAACATCGACGACAACACCCGCAGCGTGCCGGCATGTCCGGTCGAGGCATAGTCCCAAATGGCTTGCCCCATGGGGTCGAGGGTAGGTGATAGGAGCATGATGATTGTAAAATAGTCAAAATGAAAAACACAAGCCATGCGGCATGCAGCCGGCACGGTGGTGCAAAGTTAGTTAAATAAGTAAGTGCTCAAAATTATTTTGAACACCTATTTAACTGCGAAGCCACTGCCCAAATCTTCACATTATCGAAATACACAAGTCACATCAACGTAATATGCCATTCAGAACTTTGCAACCGGTAAATAATATTGCAAAGAAATGAAACAAAAAACAATCGTGTTGGTGCTCATGGTGCTGCTTTGCACCCTGGCCAATACCGCGCGCTGCCTTTAATGCGCAGAGCAACCAAGTGAAAGAGGCCGAATATTACTACTCGAAGCGCACTACCTCTAATGGGGGCGACGCGTCCCGCGTTGGGATAGAGACAGGAGGATAATACGAACGCTACTAAATAATAGCTGCATATTTTCCCGACGCGAGACGCGTCGCCCCCATTAGAGGTAGCGTTTGTGGGGTGAGTACGTTTGCATGTTTACGTTTAGCGGACGGCAATCATATATAATCAAGGCAGGCAATTACCCACGTGGGTAATTGCCTGCCTTAGTTATGTAATGTGTGTGTCGTTTGTGGTGCAGCACTTTTGGGTGCGGCCACAAAAATCATGATGATGCAGCCTTGTTAGTCCTCGCGCATATTGCGCCAGATGGGGCTTTCCTGCTGCTGATTGTTGAAGTTCTTCTTATTAGACCACGCCTCGTTGCTGATACCCGTTGTTTCGTATGATGTGCAGCAGGCTGACAGCGGTTCAATGTAGGTCACGGGAGTGGTGGCCGGCTTGATGTATGTCTTTTTCATTATTGTCTGAATTGTTGTTGTTATACAATGTCGGGAGTTGTTACTTTGCTATGAACTTGCGGCCGTTCTTGATGTAAAGTCCGCCTTTGGTTACACGCATCACACGGCGTCCGCTGAGGTCATATATACATGACTTGCCGTTGGCGCTGTTGGTAATGGCGGTGCTGATGGCAGTAACTTGTCCGCCAAAGTTGAGCTCTAGTGCATTGGCTTTGGTTCCCTTGAAGAAACCGCGGTTGCCGTCGATGCTGTTGAGCGTTTCAGATGGGGTGAAGAAACCTACTGTTGTAGTGGTGGTGCCATCTTCAACCTTGCGGCCAAATACATTGTAAAGCGACTTGTCCTCGGCAGTGAGGTCGAGCGTTGTAAGTGTGCCCGTCATGTGGCTTGTCACATTGCTCTCGCCAATGGTAAGGGTAGCCGTGTTGCTGCCTTCGGTGCCTACTAACAGGAATCCATTCAGCTCCTTAACACCTGTTGTGGTCTCGTTCATGGTTACAGAGGTCTCGCCAGGTTGTTCGGCCACATAGACCTGTGCATTGGCAGCACTGATGCTTACGGGCAGGTAGGCAGTGGCGTAGGTCTTTCCATCGCCGGCAGCGTGCATGTCCACTTCGATGTCGCTGGCTTGGAGCAATTTCCAGATATTACTTTTGCCACCGTCAATAGTAGACCAGTTGTTGACGCGGAATCCTGCCCTATTATCCTCACCATTTATTTTGTTGCCGTCAGATGCGGTAATTGTGAAGAAACCGTTTTCGGCTGTGTATGTGGCTACGCTAAAGTTTTCGGCTTGTGCCAGATCCGTCAGCGCGGCAGTGTTTTTTGTGTTCCATGAGGGCAGAGTCGACAAGTATTTGTCAGCATTCAGATTGTATAATTTGAATGTGCTGCTGTTGTTGTTCCATTTGAACTTCCAAAGGTCGTTTACGGCTTTTTTCAGTTCGCTCTCGTTGAGAATGGTGGCACCGCTGGCATTGAACGACAGCACATTGTAGGTGCCGCGGCCGTTTTGTATGCGGTAAACTTGGCTTTCAACGTTTTTGGCTGCGGTGGTGAGCCATGCAGTCATGCGCTCCTCGGTAGGTGTTTTGTTGAATGCAGTTTGGGCTGCATTGTAGGCATCGTCCTTCACGTTGGGGAAAATGCCGAACAGGTTGTCAATGCCCTTTTCGTCGTAGGCGTTAAGAGCTTCGTAATCGGCCTGACTGATTTCTTGGATTTTCCAGCGGCTTGCTCCCCAAGTGTCGCCACCGTCAATTACGGAAGTGGCAGCGTTCGAGTGCATGAAATGCTCTCCTGTAAGTCCGATGGCACCAGCTGCATCATATAGGTTGGAACTGATCGTGATGTTCAGATCGGTGGCAGTAGCGCTTGTTACAAAATTTTTGGTGTGAGCTACGTAGGCTTCTGTTCCTACGTTTTTCATTTTATAAGTACCATCAGTTGAGCCATTCTCGAATGTCCATACAAATTGCTTGTATTTGGTGTTGCTGGTGAGTGTATTAAGTTGAGTGCCAGTGCTTATCGGTGCATACATGTAACGGCCTTTGTAGGCGTTCTGTATAGTGTAGTATTTGCCTACCTCTGGGCGGATCCATTGTGCGTCCACATCGGATTTGAATTTGTCAATAGCATTATAGACTTTGATCGTGGGTCCGTCGTAGTCGGTAATGGTGCCAGTGGGCAGACTGCTTTTGTAGGTGTCGATTACACTTTGTGGCACGCTGAACACTTGGCCCACTCTTTCTTCGTATTTTGTTACTATGGCATTCGCCTGGTCTAATGTTATATTGTATAGGTACTCTGGATCGTAAAACAGCATGGTAGATCCGCTGTTGTTGACAGCTTCATTACTAGCCCAATACGAGAAGTAGTTGTCTCTTTGATTGAAGTAGCGGTTCGTGGTGTCGCCCAGCTTAAAATAGTAGCTGTTGGCATTGGTTCCGTTGGTGTAGGTGAATGAGGTGCCGATGCCAGTATCGTCAGTAGAGCTACTTTCGGTAGTGGCATCATACATTTTTGCCTTTGATCCGCCGTAGGTGTTTGTGTCTCCCAATTTTTTGATGTTTGTCAAGCCAAGCACCTTTCCAGTTCCCGCACTCTTGTTGTAGAATTTGTAGCCGCTGGTGTTGTCACCCACAAGGCACCATTTTGCTTTGTCGCTAATGGGAGCTCTCGTGACGGATAATTTAAGTCCATTGTCGTCGGCGTCATCGAGTGTGACATACTTGCCGTCAAGTGTTATGTAATACCAATGAGTGTCAGTGTGCCATGCCCCGTTGCTTGGAGCTTCTGACGCTACAAATGCCACTTGTGCAGCGGCATTGAGTCCCCATAGCAAAGAGAGCATGAGGAACGCAAATAATGTAGTTCTTCGCATGTTAATTGTGTATTTAAGTTTGCTTTTAGTCTTTTATTTAATCTCTTTGTTCAGTCTTTTAGTGCACTTTTAACAATAAGTATGTACTAATATGCTGCAAAAGTACGTCTTTATAGTTATCAAATCAAACTGGGGGGGTAAAATATCTTAAAATACTAAATTTGCTGTCTATGTAGGTTGTGCAAGGCTCGTAATGGGCTTATGGTGTTAACTATTTGGTGTCGTGGTTCGTTCGCATGGTCACGTTTTAGTGGACATACGAACGTACCCCAAGCACCAAACGCAAGCACTAATGGGGGCGACGCGTCCCGCGTCGGGAACAGAAGCAGTTATTATTTAGTAGAGTTTGTATTTTCTCTCTTTTTCTGTTCCCGACGCGAGACGCGTCGCCCCCATTAGAGGTAGCGTTTGTGGCTTGCGTTTAGTGCTTTCGTTTGGTGTTAGCGTTTTGTGCTTGGTGCTATTGCTGAATGGCATAAATCAAAAAAACGCATCCCACTCGTCCGCAGTGGGACGGGTGGGATGCGTTGGTTATGTAAGGCTCAGAGTTGAGCCTGATGGTTCAGTGCTTGCAGGCAGCCAGGCTGCTTACTGCGCCACGTGGAACAACTTGTGTACGCGGTGGCCGTTGGGGGCGTCAATCTGCAGCAGGTATGAGCCAGTGGGCTGGCCAGCAATGCTGAGACTGAGCTGTGTGGCAGGTGCTGAGGCCTTGACGCTGCCGAGGCTGATGCCGCCTATGTTGTAGAGGGTGGCAGTGGTGCCAGCTTCGATGCTGCCGCTGATGCTGACGGTTTGAGCATTGTGGCTCACCTTCAGTGCATCGGTGCTTTGAACTGCGGGGCTGATGGCTGTGATAGAAGCATCGGCTGTGGTGAAACGCAGTGTGCAGCTCTGTGTGCCGCTGGTGGGCGCACAATATTTGCTGAGTACATCGGGACCGCAGCTGCCAGAGCCAACACCACGCTGTGCACAGTCGAAGTGGGCGTAGATGGTGCGGTTGGCGGGTTCGTCATCGATGGTGAGCTCCCAGTTGTGGCTCTTGGCCTTGAGTTCCTGGTCAGTCCAGTAGAGGGTAGAGAAGGCCACGTTGCCCTCGGTCTCAACATAGATGGTGTTGCCCTTGTTGTCGGCCAATGCCAGCTTGCGCAAATCCATGCGGTTGCCCATTGACTGCGGACGCAGGTAGTACTCGTTCATGTCCCACACGGTGGTGGTGTACTGTCCGAGGTAAGAACCTGTGCAGCGGTCGTTGTAGTTTTCGAGCGGACCGCGGGCGTAGTAAGTTACATTGCCAAATTCGCCAGAGAAGGGTATCTGTACACCAAGACGGCGAATGGCGCGTTCGAGAGCGGTAGAGGGCTGCGTAGGTTCATATTGTGTGTTGAGGTCAACTGTACCATCGGCATAGATGGTGTATGTGTAGGTAAAGTTGGCCAGTGTGCCCTTGGCTGTGACAGTGGCTGTTGCGCTCATGCCATCGTTGGCAATGGCAAAGGCAGCGGAGCGTGATGTGACGCAGTTGCCCTGAGTGTATACGGGGTCGCCACCGTAGGGCGCGTCATTCTCAATCCAACGGTAGTTTTCATAGTCGGGGAACTTGGCGTCTTTCTTAACCTTGATGCCGTTCTGTATCCATTCGGCCACATTGCCGTTGTCGTTTTTGAAGGTCATTGTCACCTTGTCATTGCTGATGGTGGTGCTGCCGTTCTTGCTGGCAAGTGTGAGCTTGCTGGCACCCGTAGTGCTGACTGCGGGCAGTGCGGCACGTTCGGCCAGGGTGAATTGTGCAGTAGCGATGGTGTAACCTGCATCGGCATAATCAGTAGCGGCATCACGTGTTACCTCAATGTTGAGCAGAACCTCCTTGCCTTGTGCCTTGGCTTCAGTCAAGTCGTAGTTGGCAGGTACGGCTACCTCGAGCGATTTGGCAGGTGCAATGGTGGGCAGAGTGGTTGAACCCTTGGCCACTTGTTTGCCATCAACCAATATCTGGGCGTTAAGGGTATAACCGCTGCCGAGTGTGGTAAAGTCATAGCAGTTGTTAAGTGCTACAGAGTTGTTGCCGGCATTGTAAGTGAACTTGATGTACTGGTACACCTTTTTCAGTTCGTCGAGCTTGGCGCTCCATGCACGGTCGGCACCGATAATACCATTATTTACGAAGTTGCCTTGGTGGGGTGCATCGGGCCAGTCGTAGCCTGTGCGGTACTTGTTGAAACCATTTTGGGTGAGGTTGCCTGCCTTGATGTCGGCAGCTGAGACGATAGCTTGGTCAACCCAGTCCCAAACGCAGCCACCGATGCCGTATTTGCTTGATTCAATCACGTCCCAGTACTCCTGGAGGTTGCCCAGTGAGTTGCCCATGGCGTGGTCGTATTCGCACATGAAGTAGGGCTGTGCTGCCCAGTTGCTGTTAGCTTCGCTTTTGATGGGTTTTGATGAGCCTTCGATAGAAGGGTACATCTGGCTCCAGAGTTCTGTTACGTCGTTCTTGCCGGCGTTAGTGGCTCCTTCGTAGTGAATGATGCGGTTGTCGAGTTGCTTCATGAGTTTGAACTCAGCCACATGGTTGCTGCCGTAGCCGCTCTCGTTGCCGAGGCTCCAGAAGATGATAGAGGGGAAGTTGCGGTCGCGCAATACCATGCGGCCCGCGCGGTCGAGGTAGGCAGCTTTCCAGCTGTCGTCAGCCGAAATGCCAGTTGATGTGCCACTGTTGTAGCCTGTGCCGTGGTCGCCCCAGTTTTTGTGACACTCGATGTCGGCCTCGTCCATGACGTAGATGCCATAGTAGTCGAACATGGCGTTCATCTTGGCCTGACGGGGGTAGTGGCTGGTGCGTACAGTGTTGACATTGGCCTGCTTCATCAAGGTGATGTCCTTAATCATAGTGGGCACGTCGATGCTGCGGCCGCGGGTGGGGTGGGTGTCTTGGGTGTTGACACCCTTGAAGTATACTTGCTGGCCGTTGATGTAGACGCGGTGGTCGTTGTCGGGAATTTCGATGTGGCGGAAGCCGTACTTGGTGGCAAAGGCTTCTTCTTCGGTGCCATCAGCATTGAGCTGTGCCAACTCTACGGTGTAGAGGTTGGGGGTTTCGGCCGACCAAAGTTGCAGGTCGGTAAGGCCGTCGAGGGTAACATTTTTCACCATGGTGCTGTCGCCATTGGCTGTGAAGGCAAAGTCGACGCTCTTTTCGGCTATTTGTGTGCCAGCCGGATTGATAAGGCGCACGCGTACCTGCTTGTTGGTGGCTTCACGCTCCTTGTTGGTCATGGTCAGCTCAACATTCATGCTGCCGCTCTTGTAGTTGCTGCCAGCATCGAGTGTGCTGGTGATGTAGTGGTCGCGCAGGTAGGTCTTGGGTGTGGCAAAGAGGTAAACATCGCGGTGAATGCCGCTCATGTGCCAGCAGTCTTGGCCTTCGAGGTATGAGCCGTCGGTGAAACGGAACACCTGTACGCTGAGGTTGTTGTCGCCCTCATGTACGTATGCTGTGATGTCAAATTCGGCATCGTTGTTAGAGCCTTGGGTGTAGCCAACCTTTTGGCCGTTAACCCACACGTAGGCTCCGCTGTAGATACCATCGAAGTGGAGGAAAATGCGCTCGTTGTTCCAACCCTCGGGCAGGGTGAAATTGCGGCGGAGTGAGCTTACAGAGTTGTAGAGGTTGCTCTTCATCTCGATGTAAGGCGGGTTGTCGAAGAATGGGTATTCAACGTTAACGTACCAGGGGTCGCCGTAGCCCTTCATTTCAACGCATGAGGGCACTTCGATGTTGTCCCATGCCGACACGTCTACGCTGTTGCCATAGAAGTCGGTTTCGCCCGGTCGGTCGGCGGGGTCCTTTACAAAGTTAATCTTCCATGTGCCGTTGAGCGAGAGCCAGCGGCTGTTGTTGGCGGGGTCGAGCCAAGGCTTGTCGTAACGTGCTTTGTCGGCACGCAGTGCCTTGGTGTTGGCATAAGGCAGGTAGGCGGCGTGGCCTTCTTCCTTGTTAACCGCAAACACCTTGGGATTTTCCCAATCATTGTAGACGGGCACGTAGGCGTCGGTGTATTCGAGCGTGAAGTAGGTAGTTTCGTCATTGGCGTCTTCCACCATTTTGGTGTCGCCTTTGCTGTCGGCTGCCATGTAGTAGGTTGTGTTATTGTTGGTGTAAGCTATGCGGTATACACCCTCCTGACCTTCGACGGGTACGAAACTAACTTGCTGGTTGGCGTTGCTGCCATTGAGTGCATATTGCAGAGGAACCTTTGTGGTGTTAATGGCTGCATCAATGGCATATTTGTATTTCTCGTTGTATAACACAGCGGCGTATTTGGTGTTATTGCCACTTTTGTATTCTACATTACGATATTGCCAGTGTTGTCCGTACTGCCCCTCTTTGTAGGGCTCGGTGTAGATGAAAGATTCTGAGTTGCGGCTCTCATTGTTGCTGAGCACCCAGCCTGTGTTTTTGTTGCGGAGCAGGTAGGTGTAGCCCTTGATGGGTGTGTTGATGACCTTGTCGGTGGCTTGCAGCGTGAAGTAGCTGCTGGCCGCGGTGAGGTCCTCGTCCATGTAGATGTCGCCATTGGCGCGGCGCGTCATAACACGCGTGCCGTCGGTGTTGAGGAATTGGAACTCGTCGGTGCCAACCTCCTTGATAAGGAACTGCTGGTTGGCGTCTGTGAAAAACTTGGATTCCCATTGCAGCACGTGCCAGTTCTCTTTAGCACTCGCTGCCATGTCGATAGCCATGTCGTAGTGTGGATTGTAGAAGGCATAGATGCCGTCGGCTGCGGATACGGGTACAATCACCCAATCCTGTCCTTCAGAATTGTTGTCGATAGCAGCGGTGCTGAGGTAAGTGTCGTGTGCACTTTGATTGCCATTGGTCACGGCCTGGCCGTTGGACTTGTTGACAATGCGGTACACAACACCGGGCTTGTTGATGTCGATGGCATGGGCAAAGCCTGCCAACAGGCTGAACAAGCATACGAGCCATACGCTGCGCTTGAAGTGTAAGTGATTCATTGTTGATTTGTAGTTTTATGATTTATATGTTAGGTGTTTTCGATGTATGTGGCAACTATTAAGTAGGTGCTCGAATTTGGCATCAAATATGAGGCCGTTTGAGGGGATTCTATTCGTTGCTATTGCTGTTAGGTGAAAAGTAAACATGCGAACGGACTCAAGCACCAAACGCCACCTCTAATGGGGGCGACGCGTCCCCGCGTCGGGAAAAGATGCAACTATTATTTAGTAGAGCTTGTATTTCCCTCCTTTCTCTATCCCGATGCGGGACGAGGCTGCTGAAAAAAACCGACGCGGGACGCGTCGCCCCCATTAGAGGTAGCGTTTTCTTGACATCATCGGCTGCGGTTCAGCAATTCGAAACGAGCTTGATTGTATTCGCCTTGCACGATGATTTAGCCCGCACTTGCAAAATCCTGAACTTGAATTAGTAATTTCCTGTCCAAAGATGTGCTTGAAACCCCAATCTGTGAAAGAGTTGATGTAACGAGCCATGGTTGTTTGTATTACATGGTTTAGATAATGTTAGTGCAAATATACTTACATTCTGCTAATGGCACAACTTTTGTTGCTTGTTCTGTGCGTAAAGAAGGCTTTTTGTGTGAAATATAACAGTTTTAGTAGGTTATATTGCTCTTTTGGCTTGTGTATGGGGCTCGAACGTTTTGTTGCAAAACAACAAAAAACAGGAGGTAAACACCATGAGGCATGGTGTTCATCTCCTGTTAGTTTGTAATTGAAAGTCCGTTATGTAGGACTTAGGTATTTACTTACTTAGACTCGTTGATGGTGCAGATGCTTACGCGGTTCCAATCGTCCTCTGAGAACATGTTGCCTACACCCTGGCCTTCGGCGTTGATGCGGCTGGCAGCAATCTTGTACTTGTTAACGAGGATAGACTTAACAGCTTCGGCACGGGCCTTGGCAATCTTGGCGTTGATTTCGGCGCTACCTTCGGGTGAAGCGTAACCCTTGATGTCAACGGTGCTGTTCTTGTGGTTCTTCAAGAATGTAGCAACGCGCTCAACGTTGGGGAGCTGAGAAGCGTCGACAGTGCTCTTGCCCTGACGGAATGTAACGGTTTGCTCGAGTGAAGCAGAGTTCTTAGTTATAGTCTGAACAGCGGGCTTCTGGTTGCGGCAATCATTGAGCTTCTGCTGGAGGTCGCGGTTGTCGGCAGCGAGTTTGGCAAGCTGAGCGTCCTTGTCGTTAACCTGAGCGCGGAGATCGTTAACCTTTGCGTTCAAACCGTCAACTTCGGCCTGGTCGTATGCCTTAACGAGGGTCATGTAGTTCTTGCCGTTGTTCTTGTTCTTGAAGTGGTAAGTTACACCGGCGAGGAGCTCGATGGCACTGTTGTTAACGTTGTAAGCGTTGTAGCTCTGCTTGCGGTCAGCCTCCATGTTGTAAACGATAGAGGGCTTAACAGCGATGGTCCAAGCCTTCTTCTCGCCAACGTTGAAATTGAAGTTGAAGCCGAACTTAGAAGTGAAGTAGTTGGCATCTTTGCCATAGCTCTTGTTGATGTAGTCGTGGCCCCAACCTGCACCTACAACACCTTCAACCTCGAACAAGCGGGGCTGGCCGTTGTAACCACAGAAAAGGTTTGAGAAGTTAACCTTGCCGAGGAGGCTGAGGTTAGACTGGTCAAACACTGTGCGGCTGGCAGTTGTGTTGTTGTTGGCAAGGAACTGGCCACCGAGAGCGAACACTGGAGTGATTTGCTTTGTGAGTTCAACACCATAAGTGGCGCGGAACTTGTCGAATGAGGTGTGAGTGGTGGGGAGAATGCCGCCACCAACGAGACCTACTGACCAATTGTCAAAGAAACCTGCACCTTGTACAGATTTCTGAGCACCAGCTGTAAGTACAGTTGCGCCCAAAGCGATGATAGTAAAAAACTTTTTCATTTTGTTGTATTATAAATGAATTGATAAATAGTTTACAAAGTCTATTTGTGGCAACCATAATTGTGACAACCGCAGGACTTGTTGGTTGTTAGGGATTTTGTCACTCTTTGTTTTTCTGTGTGCAAAATTAAGTATTCTTTTAACAAATTGCTAATGATCGCAATGATAAAACGCGCAAATGGCATGATAAAACGGAAAAAACGCCCATTTTCTTTGGCTAATCCGATGGTTGGGCCTATATTTGTGCTGCGAAAGAGGTTTGCAGGGCATCTTGCAGACTTGATATACGCATATAATAAATATATAGTAACACCATAAACGAATTATTCCCCATGGAAAATCAAGAACAGAACGACGGACAGTTGAAGATTGAGCTCACTCCCGAAGTGGCTGAAGGCATTTATGCAAACCTGGCAATTATCACTCATTCGAGCGCTGAGGTTGTAATGGATTTCATTCGCGTATTGCCTGGTGTGCCCAAGGCAAACGTAAAGAGCCGCATCATTTTGGCTCCCGAACACGCAAAGCGCTTGCTCTTTGCTCTTCAGGACAATATCCAGAAGTATGAGAAGGCTTTTGGCCCTATTAACCTTCCTGGTGCAGCTGAGGCTCCTCAGGGTGGCCGCACAGCCACTCCGTTTGGCGTGCCCGAGGGTAACGCATGATAGCCCCAATATCTTCAGTTTGAAGTTATCTCAATAACAAGGTCTGCAGAAAGCGATTTCTGCAGACCTAAAATTTGCCACTTATGCACGGTTTTGTACCACTTATGCATTCGTGCGCCGAAAGGGGGTTGCGTGCGTCAAAAAAGATGTTTAACTTTGCGAATAAAGTGTGCAAATAATGCCGCGATTAGAACAACCCCTAACAATATTAGCTATGAAGAAGCATTTTATTTACATGTTGGCAGCAAGCCTGGTATTGGCTGCGCCAGCCGTGACCTTTACCTCGTGTGGAGATGATGATCCAGAAGAAATTACTGGAGGCGGTGGTGGTGACGCAGATGTGCCTAACGAGCCGTCGGCCCAAAACCCATTGACGAGCCATGAACAGAAGCAAAAACTTGAAGCGATAGCTAAAGGCTTTATGGCACAGGTGCCTTCAAGTGACTTTAGTGGCTTGGCAGACCTGTCAAGCTATATCTACAATCATTATGTGGATAATGACCGTTTTGACCATAGCGTTGTAACGAACTGGTTTGACACGGTACTTAAGGGCATGACAAAATTTGTGACTAACAAGAAAGGAAGTGATGGATATGGGTGGTTGCAGGACTGTAATTACTACAACCGGCTGATTATGCTCTCAGACTTTAAGGGACATTTTACTGCGGGTGCAAATAAGTGGACTCGCACAGAGGCCAATGACTTGCAGTTTATATTTACGGACCAAGACGGGAAGCAATGTGTGCTGTCGGTAAAACAGGAGGGCAGCGTTAAGAAGGCCTATATTACGGATGACGAAGGTTACAGAGACTATGTTTACGATAGCAGTACGGGTACTGGTGTAGAGTATGTGGATAAGTACAAATACTACGTTAATGTGCCAGAGCGCGTGATAGTAACGCTAACGCAAGATGGTGTGACCCGTGTGAACTCTGTGACAAAAATAGACCACAGCAAGTTTAACGGCCCGGAATATGACCTGAGCCGCGATGGCGTAGATGTAAGCACGACAACCAGTGTGAACGACTACTCTTGGATAATAGATCGTGCTGGCTACTCTGCGCAAGAGGGTAAGGTGGCTGTAAAAGGCTGCATGAAAAAAGGCAATGTGACACTCATTTCGTTTGAAGCCAGTGGCGCAGGCCTTAAACTGACTAATGATGATGTGCAGAAAGTGGGCTCGGTGAATGTCAGCGTAGACGTGATGGGCAAAATGCAGATAAAAGCCACTTGTGCAAACGCTATGGATTTTAATCGCTGGATAGAAGAAGCTTACGATAACTGCGAGAACCAGCGTAAATTTGAAAGTTGTATAGCACAGGCTAACAGCTTGTTAGATTGCAAGGTGTACTACGACGGAACCAAGGTGGAACAGGCTTCTGTTAAATTGGAAGTGTTTAAGGAATCAGACTATTACGAGGACTATTGGGACTTTGAGCCAGCTATCTATTTCAATGATAACAGTTCGTATGGCATAAGTTTTGAGGACTATTTCGATGAAACATCTTTCAGATCTGTGATAGATACCTTTGAGAGCCTGCTCAGAGGTTATGAGAAACTGGGCAAGAAGTTCGAATATTAAATTAGAACCACCCGAGTACGTATCTGATACAAATAGCAGGAACTGGTTTGGCCAGAGTGCGAAATCGGTTCCTGCTTTTTATTATCTAAGGGAGTAGTGGTTGATGGGGTGACATACGGCCTTTGCCCATAAAGCCTGGGATTATGTTTTTCATTGTCTGCAGATAGTGGCGTATGAAGCACATTTGCTTGTAGATTTGTCAAACTGTCAACCAGCAAGTTGACAACGCTGCTAAGTGTGTGGCTTGGCTAAAGTGCTATGTTGAAATTTATACCTTATTATATATATGTGCTGTTGTTGGGCGTGCATACAAGTATGGTTGTGCATGCTCAGCATGTTGACTCGCTACGTCAGGTTGATATAGCGGGAGAGGCGTCGGTGACGGCATGGCGAAACCGTTCGCCTTTGCGTGGAAGCTCGGCGGGACGCATACATTGGGAGATGAAGCAGTTGCAAACTTTGCCCCAAATTTTAGGTAATGCAGACCCCTTGCGGTATGTGCAGAGCTTGCCTACGGTGCAAACTTCGACAGAGTATGATGCCGGATTGCATGTGCAAGGTTGTGATATGGGGCAAAATGCTTTTATGATGGGAGGTGCAACAGTGTTTAACCCCTCGCATCTGTTGGGCATATTCTCTGCGTTCAATGCAAGTCATTTTGACACGTTGGATTTCACGGCACTTGCTGGCGCAGCCCAACCTAACAGACTGGGCGGTGTGGTGCAGATGCGTCCATTTGCAATAAAAGATGGTGGCGTGGATAGTCTGGTACACCGCGAAAGGAAAGTGGAAGGGGCAGAGTTGAATGTAGGTCCGATGTCGTCGCAAGGCACGATACGTGTGCGGCCTAATGGCAAATTGCTGTTTGTGGCTTCGGTCCGTCAAGCGTACATGAACTTGCTTTATGGCAAGTGGCTTGATTTTGACGGGTCGCCGCTGCGGTACAGTTTTGGCGATTATAATGTAACGCTGAGTTACAGGCCTTCGATGCGGCACAGGTTTGACTTAAATGCTTATTTTGGGCAAGACAGAGCCTCGTATACAGAAGGTGCACATCTTATGCACGTACGACTAAACTGGTTGAATTATGCTGCTGAGGCCTCTTGGAGGGTGATGGACAAAACGTGGCAACTGACGCAGAGATTGGTGGCCTCGGGGTATCAGAATGATTTTAGATTGCGTCAAGCAGGGCAGAAGATGTCTTTGCCCTCGCATATTCGTCAGTATGGCTATCAGGCAGAGTGGAGCTGTAACTCATGGCAAATAGGAGGCTCGTACAGCTTGTATCAAATACTGCCGCAGTCGCCGCAAATAGAAAGTACCTACACGCAGATAGAGACTGACAGACAGGAAAAAGGCGTGGCTCATGAGGCAAACGTCTATGCTGGTTGGCAATATGGCTGGCATGATGGGCAATGGGTGCTGAAACCAGAGGGACGCGTGACTTACTATCGTGATGTAGATCAAAAGAACTGGTTCTCAATTTCGCCTATGCTGACGCTGTCGTGGCAGGCGGCTCCGCAGCATCGCTTGGGCGTGCAACTGTCGTTGGCCAATCAGTATGTGCAGCAAACAGGGTTTACGTCGTTAGGATTGCCCACAGAATTTTGGTTTTCGGCGTCGCGCGAACTGAAACCGCAGCGTGCAGAGGGGCTGTCTCTGTTGTATGATGGACAGACACCAAATAATGCGTGGGCATTTACAGCAAATGCCTATGTAAAACGATTACATCATCAAAAGGAATATAAGGATAATGTGCTTGACCTGATAAATGAGGCATATTCTCTCAATAAGTCCTTGTTACAGGGGCGGGGCTTAAATTATGGCTTCGGTGTGCAACTAACACGTCAAAGTGGTCCTGTAACCGGTTGGGTGGGATATGCTTTTGGCCGCTCTTTACGAAAATTCCCAGAGTTGCGGGAAAGAAGTTCTTATCCTGCAAACCACGAAAGAGTGCATGAGTTTAACCTTGTGGCCACCTGGCAGGCACTGAAGCGTGTGACCTTTACGTGCTCGGCAGTGTTTGCCTCGGGCACCCCCTTTACGTCAGCTAACGAATTCTATTTAATGAATGGCTATGTGGTAGCACAATATGGTAAACATAATGGGTGTCATCTACCGTGGTACAAGCGTGTGGATATGGCTGTAAATGTGGATCTTAAGCAGAAGAGACAGAGACACTTTAGACATGGATTTAACGTGTCGCTGTTTAATGCCTTCGGCTTTAATAACCCATTGTTCTATCGGCTGCGAATACGCAGAGATGGTAATTTTAGGTTCGCTCCAGTGTGTTTCCTCAAATATCCGTTGCCTTCGTTCAGTTATTATATTAAATATTAGCCGTATGGTAGTGTTGTGTAAAAATGCGTTGCCCCTGCTGGTGGCAGCGATAGCTTTAGCCTCGTGTGTGGAAGATCCTTACAGCCATACTCAACCCCAGCTCGTGGTAGAGGGCTGGATTGATGATGGCGATTTTCCGACGGTATTCGTAACTACCAGTCTGCCGTTTACGACCAGTGACACTACAGATGTCGATCTTGTGCAACATGTGCTAAAGTGGGCTACGGTGACTGTGAGCGACGAGGAGAAGTCTGTGGTGCTAACGGGGCGCGTGATGAAGCATCAAACACCTCCGTATGGCTTTACCACGACGCGTATTATGGGCCGTAGCGGACATACTTATAAATTGACAGTGGACTGTCCGCCCTATCATGCTGAGGCTGTAACTACTATTCCGCCTAAGGCAGTGGTAGATTCCTTTACTGTGACACCATGCTTAGAGAATGATACGCTCTACCAGGTGATGGCGCATGTGTCGCAGCAGCTGGATTTACCACAGGGTGGGGGATATAAGTTTTTCGGCATCAGCAAATGCCGTGATGTGAATTACAAGTCGTGCTATATGGGGTTGTATAAGCCCGAGAATATCAGCCCGCATTCGGCGCTTCCGGTTTATAATCTGCATCGGCCTGATAATAGGCATTTCTCGCCGTTTTTCTCGTATTCAGATACACTGAAGATAAAGTTCACCACGTTAGATGGCCCCTCCTATGCTTTTTGGGATAGCTTTGAGGACGATGTGTCGCTGTCGGGCAGTCCGTTCTTCTCAACCAATAGCAATCTGCGTGGAAATGTCAGTGGAGGCCTTGGCTATTGGTGTGGTTATGGCTCTTCGGTATATTATTTACTGCCACCTAAAAAGCCGTAGTGGTGCGTAGGGATTTAGCTACTCGAGTTTCGAATTTAGCGAGTGCGGGCTGAAAGCCCAATGTAATGAACGGACTCAAGCATCAAACGCTATCACTAAACGCTACCACTAAACGCTACCTCTAATGGGGGCGACGCGTCTCGCGTCGGGAAAATAAATAAAGACTCACAGATAGCACTAATTACACTTCTGTCTGTGAGCCTTTGTCTCAAATCCCGACGCGAGACGCAGCTATTATTTAGTAGAGCTTGTATCCTTTCCTTTCATTATCCCGACGCGAGACGCGTCGCCCCCATTAGAGGTAGCGTTTGGTGCTTGCGTTTAGTGGTAGCGGGAACTTTACCATACTACAAAAACTTTACTTGCCGAGTATCTTGCATCTTACACTAACACACTACAACTCATTGACTATCAACACTTTACTTAGTGTAAGATACTACCAACACCACCTACACGCATCCTACACACACCACACGCCGCCACACGGCACGAGCACGGGAGGGCGACATTACGGCATAGGGGAACAGAAAAGTCTGTCGCTCCGACAGATTGTTCTACGTCCCTATGTCGTATTATCTACTGCATACGTCCAAACCGACTGCGAGGCAGCGGGGTGGGGTGTGTAAGATGTATGCAGGGGGGTGTAAGATACTTTGAACTTATCTTACACTCTTGAAACCTCTGTATATCAACTTGTTACGCTCGAAAAGTGTAAGATGGCAGAAAAAGCACACACATTCATTTATATGTAGGCTGACGGGTAGAGAACAAATATTTGTGTACAAATTGTACACTTTTTTTGTGGGGTGCAATGCCTTGGTGTTACCTTTGCAGCACTTTACTTTTGTACTAAACCAAATTGTATTGACTACCATGAAACAAATGCTTAACAGAATGCTGCGCTATGCCGATGCCATTGTGAAACGTGGCGTTGACAAACTGATAGACGCTATCGCGCATAGCGTGGAACCACAAAGTGAAAACACTGAAAAACCCCAGCCGCAAAAAAGCATGGGCAACAGTACTGACTGCGCATCGCAAACAACTGACAACACCACGGACTGCGGTCTGACCGAACAATCCATCACCCTTGTGGACGAGATGTGCGACATTCGCTATAATGTGCTTGACCGCACGCCCGAAGTGCAACGGCACGACCAGGCGGACAAAGGGTTTGTGCCTGTGAGCAAACTGGTGCGCAACACGATGGTAATTGACCTGCACAAACGGGGCTGCATGGTGTGGAACAATGATGTGGACCGCATTATGGAGTTAAATAAAGCGTGCCGTGCGCGGTGTTGGACAGGAGTGCAGCTGCAAGTTCCGCGCCGGCACAACAGCAATACTATATTATATTGCGTGAGGCGCAAGCATGATAAGGGCGTTGATTTTTCAATACGCGCCATCACATAGCGCATAAAGAAAAACGACGAATTATGTCATTTGATTGGGTGACGCATTGGCAAAGTCAGGAAAAAGTACGTTTTTGAGAAAAAAAACGGGGAAAAGTTTGGAGAGAAAGAAATAATGCCTAACTTTGCACCCGTTTCCGAGAGACATCTGCTCTAATGCTTGCGGGCATGGTGCTGATAGAAAAGGGAATACGGGCAAATACCAGAGTGGCCAAATGGGGCAGACTGTAAATCTGCTGGCTTACGCCTTCGGTGGTTCGAATCCATCTTTGCCCACAACCTTAAAACGGGTATGCGGAAGTAGCTCAGTTGATAGAGCACTAGCCTTCCAAGCTGGGGGTCGCGGGTTTGAGCCCCGTCTTCCGCTCACAATTTTTTATTGCTGTTATAGCTCAGCGGTAGAGCACTTCCTTGGTAAGGAAGAGGTCGCGAGTTCAAGTCTCGCTAACAGCTCACTTATTGTACAGATCTTTTTTCTTAAAGATTGAAGAACAAGAATTTCATTCAAATAAAATAAAACAGCTATGGCTAAAGAGAAATTTGAACGTACCAAACCGCATGTTAACATCGGTACAATTGGTCACGTTGACCACGGTAAGACTACTTTGACTGCCGCTATTTCTAAGGTTCTCCACGAGAAGCTTGGTACTGGCGAAGATGTTAAGTCATTCGATCAGATTGATAACGCTCCTGAAGAAAAGGAACGTGGTATTACTATCAATACTGCTCACATCGAGTATGAAACAGAAAAGCGTCACTATGCTCACGTAGACTGTCCGGGTCACGCCGACTACGTAAAGAACATGGTAACTGGTGCTGCTCAGATGGACGGTGCTATCATCGTAGTTGCTGCTACTGATGGTCCTATGCCTCAGACTCGTGAGCATATCCTTCTCGCTCGTCAGGTAAACGTTCCCCGCCTCGTTGTATTCTTGAACAAGTGCGATATGGTTGAGGACGAAGAAATGCTCGAGCTCGTAGAAATGGAAATGCGCGAACTCCTCGAACAGTATGACTTCGAAGAGGATACTCCTATCATCCGCGGTTCTGCACTCGGTGCTTTGAACGGCGTTGCTAAGTGGGAAGATTCTGTAATGGAGCTCATGAATGCTGTTGATAACTGGATTCAGGAACCTGTTCGTGACGTAGAAAAGCCTTTCTTGATGCCTGTTGAGGACGTGTTCTCAATCACTGGTCGTGGTACTGTTGCTACTGGTCGTGTTGAAACTGGTGTCGTAAAGGTTGGTGACGAAGTTCAGATCCTTGGTCTTGGCGAAGATAAGAAGTCAGTTGTAACTGGTGTTGAGATGTTCCGTAAGATCCTCGACGAAGGTGAAGCTGGTGATAACGTAGGTCTTCTCCTCCGTGGTATCGATAAGTCTGAAATCAAGCGTGGTATGGTTATCACTCACCCGGGTGTAATCACTCCGCACAAGAAGTTCAAGGCTTCTATCTACGTATTGAAGAAGGAAGAAGGTGGCCGTCACACTCCGTTCGGCAACAAGTATCGTCCTCAGTTCTACCTCCGTACCATGGACTGCACCGGTGAGATCCACCTCCCCGAAGGCACTGAAATGGTAATGCCTGGTGATAACGTAGAAATCTCTGTAGAACTCATCTACGCTGTAGCTATCAACGTAGGTCTCCGCTTCGCTATCCGTGAAGGTGGTCGTACAGTAGGTTCAGGTCAGATTACTGAAATCCTTGACTAATCTTCTTGTAGATTAATCATTATAATATAATAGGTTCTTGCCTTGTGCAAGTGAGGCAAGGCCTATTCTACGGGAATAGCTCAGTTGGTAGAGCACTGGTCTCCAAAACCAGGTGTCGGGAGTTCGAGCCTCTCTTCCCGTGCTAAACGACACATATATGTTCCAGAAAGTAATTGCATATTGCAAAGATTCATACGACGAGTTATCTCATAAGACCACTTGGCCTACGAGAAAGGAGTTGACTCACAGCGCAATTGTTGTGCTAACAGCTTCCATCATCATAGCAATTGTGGTGTATCTCATGGATACGGTATTCGAGTCAATCATGCAACTTATCTATCCTCAAATTTAATTCGATATGGCAGCAGAAATGGCTTGGTACGTTTTGCGTGCTGTAAGCGGAAAAGAAATGAAGGTAAAGGAGTACATTGATGCCGAAATTAAGAATGGCCGCCTTGGCGGTCATGTTTCGCAAGTACTCATTCCAACCGAGAAGGTTAAAGCACTCCGCGGTAACAAACAGGTTATCAAGGAACGTCTGTATCTTCCCGGCTATGTTCTTGTAGAGGCAAGATTGGTTGGTGAAACCGTACACGAGTTGCGTAACACGCCTAATGTGTTGGGCTTCCTCGGTGGTATGGATAATCCCACTCCTCTTCGTGAGAGTGAGGTTAACCGTATTCTCGGTAAGGTTGACGAACTCGAGAGCGAACCTCAAGAGGTTGAAATACCTTACATCGTGGGTGAAAGCGTAAAGGTTGTCGATGGACCATTTAGCGGATTCTCTGGCGTGATTGAAAAGATCGACGAAGAGAAGAAGAAGGTGACTGTCACTGTTAAGGTGTTCGGTCGCAGTACGGGCCTGGACCTCGGTTTTATGCAGATTGAGAAGGAATAATCTGGGAGTGATGTTACGTACTCTCTCTTAATGAATTCCTCGTCACTTTTTAATTTTTAATAAACAACAATGGCTAAAGAAGTTGCTGGATTAATCAAATTACAGATTAAGGGCGGCGCTGCAAATCCATCACCTCCCGTTGGCCCTGCTTTGGGTTCAAAGGGTATCAACATCATGGATTTCTGCAAGCAGTTCAACGCCAGAACTCAGGACAAGGCTGGTAAGGTATTGCCAGTTGTCATTACTTATTTTAATGACAAGTCTTTCTCTTTCGTAGTTAAGACTCCTCCTGTAGCAATTCAATTGCTGGAAGCAGCCAAGAAGAAGAGCGGTTCTGCAGCTCCTAACCGTACCAAGATCGCTGAGATTACTTGGGATCAGGTTAAGGCAATCGCAGAAGACAAGATGCCCGACTTAAACTGCTTCACAGTTGAAAGTGCAATGCGTATGGTAGCTGGTACTGCCCGCAGCATGGGTATCACAGTTAAGGGTGACTTCCCTGGTGAATAATTTAACTTCAAATTTGAACAATGAGTAAACTGACAAAAAATCAGAAGTTAGTCGCTGACAAAGTTGAAGCAGGGAAGGCTTACACATTGAAAGAAGCTGCATCTTTGGTAAAGGAAATCACTACTACCAAGTTTGATGCTTCAATCGATATTGACGTACGTTTGGGCGTTGACCCTCGTAAGGCTAACCAAATGGTTCGCGGTGTTGTTTCACTGCCGAATGGTACTGGTAAGACTGTACGTGTGCTCTGCCTCTGTACGCCTGATGCTGAAGCTGCTGCTAAAGAAGCTGGCGCTGACTATGTAGGTCTCGATGAATATATCGAGAAAATCAAGGGTGGCTGGACAGACATCGATGTTATCATCACTATGCCTGCCATCATGGGTAAAATTGGTGCCCTGGGCCGTGTACTCGGTCCGCGTGGCTTGATGCCTAACCCCAAGAGTGGTACGGTTACCATGGATGTAGCCAAGGCTATCCGCGAGGTTAAGCAGGGTAAGATTGACTTTAAGGTTGACAAGAGTGGTATCGTACACACTTCAATCGGTAAGGCTTCTTTCTCTCCCGAGCAGATTTTTGGTAACGCCAAGGAATTTATGGCTACTATTATCAAGCTGAAGCCCGCAAGTGCTAAGGGTACTTATGTGAAGAGTATTTATCTTTCTTCTACCATGAGTAAGGGTATCAAGATTGATCCTAAATCTGTAGAAGAAATCTAAACTGAATTACAATCATGAAGAAGGAAGATAAAGCTATTATCATCGAGAAGCTCGGTGAACAGATTAAAGAATATGCACACTTCTACCTCGTTGATGTGACTGGCATGAATGCTGAAGCTACTTCAGCTCTCCGCCGCAAGGCTTTTGGTGCTGGCATCAAGATGGTAGTTGTAAAGAATACTCTTTTGCACAAGGCTTTTGAAGCATCTGACGTAGATTACTCTGCGCTTTATGGTTGCTTGAAAGGTACTACTGCAGTGTTCTTCTGCGATACAGCTAACGTTCCTGCCAAGTTGATTAAGGAAACTGGTAAGGAAGGTGTGCCTACGCTGAAGGGTGCTTACGCTGAGGAAGGTTTCTATGTTGGTGCAGACCAGCTCGAAACACTCTGCGCTATCAAGAGCAAGAACGAGGTTATTGCCGAGGTTGTTGCTTTGCTGCAGTCACCTGCCAAGAATGTTATCTCTGCACTTTCGGGTGCCGGACAGACCATTCACGGTGTGCTTAAGACTTTGGGCGAACGCCCCGAATAAAATCCCGGCGTAAACTTAAACTGGCTGGGTAACCCCAATTAACTAAGAAAACAAACAAAAAAATACATTTAAGAAAATGGCAGATATCAAAGCTATCGCTGAAGAATTGGTAAATTTGACAGTGAAGGAAGTAAATGAGTTGGCAACTATCCTGAAGGACGAGTATGGAATCGAACCCGCTGCTGCAGCTGTTGCTGTTGCTGCCGGTCCCGCAGCTGGTGGTGCTGCTGCTGAAGAGAAGACTTCTTTCGACGTTGTTCTCAAGAGCGCAGGTTCAGCTAAGCTTCAGGTTGTTAAGGCTGTTAAGGAACACTGCGGCCTCGGCTTGAAGGAAGCAAAGGATCTCGTTGACGGCGCTCCTTCAAAGGTTAAGGAAGGCGTTGCTAAGGAAGAAGCTGAAGCACTCAAGAAGGCTCTCGAAGAAGCTGGTGCTGAGGTTGAACTCGCTTAATAAGAAATTTCCCTTCAAGGGTTATGGTTATGAATCTTCTGGTAGAGGGTTCATAACCTTTTTGTGTCTATACATTTCGAAATGTGACACGTCTCTTGGCTTATGAGGCTGAGGGGTAGTTGGTTATTGGCTTAGCGAGTTAATGCGTCGGGGCTTTACGCTTTGCTAAAATTTTTTGATGCATCAACTCCCTAACCCTTTGACCTCCTAACCCAATCTCGTAACATTTCTTTCATCTCAACATTTTCGACGAATGTCTTCTACCGTAATAAATAACCGTGTAAACTTTGCGTCCGTAAAGAATCCGATGCCTTATCCTGATTTCTTGGACGTTCAGTTAAAGTCTTTCAAAGATTTCTTGCAGCTCGACACACCAAGTGAATTGCGTAAGAACGACGGCCTGTACAAAGTTTTTGCTGAGAATTTCCCTATTGCTGATACTCGCAACAACTTTGTATTGGAGTTTATCGATTATTATATCGATGAGCCACGTTATAGCATTCAGGAGTGTCTGGAGCGCGGACTGACTTACAGTGTGCCTCTTAAGGCTAAACTGAAACTTTACTGTACCGACCCCGACCACGAGGATTTTGATACTGTTGTTCAGGACGTGTTCTTGGGTTCTATACCTTACATGTCTGACAATGGCACATTCATTATCAATGGTGCAGAGCGTGTGGTTGTGTCGCAGCTTCACCGTTCACCGGGTGTGTTCTTTGGCTCGAGTGTGCATGCTAATGGTACGCAACTTTATTCTGCACGTATCATTCCGTTCAAGGGTTCTTGGATCGAATTCGCTACGGATATCAACAATGTGATGTATGCTTACATCGATCGTAAAAAGAAGTTGCCCGTAACGACTTTGCTCCGTGCCATAGGTTTTGAGAGTGATAAGGATATCCTCCAGATTTTCAATCTTGCAGAGGAGTATAAGGTCAACAAGACCAACCTGAAGAAGTTGCTCGGTCGCAAATTGGCTGCACGTGTTAACTCTACAACACTTGAGGACTTTGTTGATCCTGATACTGGTGAGGTGATGTCAATGGAGCGTACAAAGGTGTTGCTTGATCGTGAGAGTGAAATTACGCCTGAGAACGCTGACATCATTCTCGATTCGGGCGAACAAACTATTTGGGTACACCCCGAACAGGGCTCTTCAACTGATTATTCTATCATTTTCAACACACTTCAGAAGGACCCTGCCAACTCTGAACAGGAGGCTGTTAATTATATCTACCGCCAATTGCGTAATGCCGACCCTGCAGATGATGCATCGGCACGTGAGGTTATCAACAACCTTTTCTTCTCTGAGAAGCGCTACGACTTGGGTGAGGTTGGACGTTATCGCATAAACAAGAAACTGAATCTTGATACAGACATGGACGTGCGTGTGCTGACACGTGAGGACATTATCGAGATTATCAAGTATCTTGTGGAGTTGATTAACTCAAAGGCTACGGTAGATGATATTGACCACTTGAGTAATCGTCGCGTACGTACCGTTGGTGAACAGCTCTCAAACCAGTTCGCTATTGGTTTGGCCCGTATGAGCCGCACTATTCGTGAGCGTATGAATGTGCGTGATAATGAGGTGTTCACACCGACTGATTTGATTAACGCCAAGACTATTTCGAGCGTTATCAATTCATTCTTCGGCACCAATGCCTTGTCACAGTTTATGGATCAGACCAATCCTTTGGCTGAGGTTACGCACAAGCGTCGTTTGTCGGCCCTTGGTCCTGGTGGTTTGTCTCGTGAGCGTGCCGGTTTCGAGGTTCGTGACGTACACTATACGCACTATGGTCGTCTTTGTCCTATTGAGTCGCCTGAAGGTCCGAACATTGGTCTTATATCTTCACTCTGTGTATATGCTAAGATTGATGACCTCGGATTTATTGAGACTCCTTACCGCAAGGTGGAGAACTCAATGGTTGACCTTGACAATAATGACATTGTATATCTCTCTGCTGAGGAGGAGGAAGGAAAAATCATCGGCCAGGGTAATGCTCCGTTGAATGACGATGGTTCATTTATCCGCGATAAAGTTAAGTGCCGTCAGGATGCCGATTATCCTGTAGTGCCACCCTCACAGGTTGAATTGATGGACGTTTCGCCGCAGCAGATCGCTTCAATCGCTGCATCTCTCATTCCGTTCTTGGAACACGATGATGCGCACCGTGCGTTGATGGGATCGAACATGATGCGCCAGGCAGTGCCCCTTATTCGCAGCGAGGCTCCTATTGTAGGTACAGGCATCGAAAAGCAGGTATGTGAGGATTCGCGTACGATGATTACTGCCGAAGGCGATGGCGTGATCGAATATGTTGATGCTGATGTTATCCGCATTGCCTATGAACGTACCGAAGATGAGGAATTTGTAAGTTTCGAATCCAATGTAAAGGAATATAGAATTCCGAAGTTCCGCCGTACCAACCAAAATATGACCATTGACCTCCGTCCTATTTGCAACAAGGGACAGAAGGTGCAGAAGGGCGATATCCTTACTGAAGGCTATGCCACAGAAAATGGTGAATTGGCTCTTGGTCGTAACTTGCTTGTGGCTTACATGCCTTGGAAGGGTTACAACTACGAGGATGCCATTGTGCTTAACGAACGTATGGTTCGTGAAGACATACTTACTTCTGTTCATGTAGACGAGTATTCGCTCGAAGTACGTGAGACGAAGCGTGGTATGGAAGAGTTTACCAATGATATTCCTAATGTAAGTGAGGACGCAACCAAGGATTTGGATGACACTGGTATTATACGTATTGGTGCGCGTGTAGCTCCTGGCGACATACTTATTGGTAAGATTACGCCGAAGGGTGAGAGCGATCCTACTCCTGAGGAGAAATTGCTCCGTGCCATCTTTGGTGACAAGGCTGGTGATGTGAAGGACGCTTCGCTTAAGGCTAATCCTTCGTTGGCTGGTGTTGTCATTAACAAGCGTCTTTTTGCCCGTGTGCAGAAGTCTCGCACAGAAAAGGCTGCTGACAAGGTTACGCTTCAGAAGCTTGACGACGACTTCCAGAAGGACACCAACGACTTGAAGGCTTTGATGGTTGACAAGTTGCTCTCTCTTATCAGCGATAAGGAATCGCAGGGCGTTAAGGATAACGTAGGTTCTGAGGTTATTGCTAAGGGTATCAAGTTCAACAAGGCTGTGCTCAGTGCGCTTGATTATGCTTCTGTCGAACTTCATGAGTGGACTGATGACGAACACGCCAACAAATTGATCCGTCAGTTGGTTATCAACTATTTGAAGAAGTACAACCAGCTCGATGCTATCTTGAAGCGCAAGAAGTTTGCCATTACCATTGGCGATGATCTGCCCTCAGGAATTATACAGCAAGCCAAGGTTTACATTGCAAAGAAACGTAAGATTGGTGTTGGTGACAAGATGGCCGGTCGTCACGGTAACAAGGGTATCGTGTCAAAGGTGGTGCGTCAGGAGGATATGCCGTTCCTCGCAGATGGTACTCCCGTCGACATCGTGTTGAACCCGTTGGGTGTGCCTTCGCGTATGAATATCGGACAGATTTTCGAGGCTGTACTCGGTGCTGCCGGACGTAAACTCGGTGTCAAGTTTGCAACTCCTATCTTTGATGGTGCCAAGCTTGAGGACCTTTGCGAATGGACTGACAAGGCTGGTCTGCCCCGCTACTGCTCAACGCAGCTCTATGATGGTGCTACGGGTGAGGCTTTTGACCAGAAGGCTACAGTTGGTGTTACCTACATGTTGAAACTTGGTCACATGGTTGAGGACAAGATGCACGCCCGTTCAATCGGTCCGTACTCACTCATCACGCAGCAACCGCTTGGTGGTAAAGCCCAATTCGGTGGTCAGCGTTTTGGTGAAATGGAGGTTTGGGCCATCGAGGCATTCGGCGCTTCGCATGTGCTTCAGGAAATCCTCACCATCAAGTCTGATGATGTTACAGGTCGTGCTAAGGCGTACGAGGCCATTGTCAAGGGTGATCCGATGCCCACTCCGGGTATCCCCGAATCACTCAACGTGTTGCTTCACGAGCTCCGCGGCTTGGGCTTGAGCATTACGCTCGACTAAGGTTTTTAAGTTATAGGGTTATAAGGTTATAAAGTAATCCCGTCGTGCTAAGCCTGATGGTTTTCAGGCAGAGGTGCGGGACCATTATGATATAAACTTCTTAGCCTTATAACCTATAAACTAAAAACTACACAACATTCCCACTCTCAATCATTTCTACAAAAATGGCATTCAAAAGAGATAATAAGATAAAGAGCAACTTTACGAAGATTACCATCGGTCTGGCTTCGCCTGAGGAGATCATGGCAAATTCGTATGGTGAGGTGCTTAAGCCTGAAACCATCAACTACCGTACATATAAGCCAGAGCGTGATGGCTTGTTCTGCGAGCGCATTTTTGGTCCGACAAAGGATTACGAGTGCCACTGCGGCAAATACAAGCGCATTCGTTACAAGGGCATCGTGTGTGACCGTTGTGGTGTTGAGGTGACAGAGAAGAAAGTGCGCCGTGAGCGTGCAGGCCACATTCAGTTGGTCGTTCCAGTGGCTCACATTTGGTACTTCCGCTCACTTCCTAACAAGATTGGTTACTTGTTGGGCATACCTACCAAAAAACTTGACTCTATCATCTACTACGAGCGCTATGTGGTTATCCAGCCGGGTGTGCTCGCTGATGATGTGGCCGAGAATGACCTTTTGACCGAAGACGAGTACTTGGATCTTGTAAAGAAGTTGCCGAAGGAAAATCAGTACCTTGAGGATACAGACCCCAACAAGTTCATAGCTAAGATGGGTGCCGAGGCCGTATACGACCTGCTCAAACGCATTGATCTTGACAGCCTCTCATACGAGTTGCGCGACCGTGCTAACTCAGACTCGTCGATGCAACGTAAAAACGAAGCGTTGAAACGTCTGCAGGTTGTAGAGTCTTTCCGTACAAGCCGTGACCGCAACAAACCCGAGTGGATGATAATGAAGGTTATCCCTGTCACTCCACCCGATTTGCGTCCGCTCGTACCGCTCGATGGTGGCCGTTTTGCCACTTCCGACCTTAACGACCTCTATCGTCGCGTGTTAATACGCAACAATCGTCTGAAGCGCTTGCTCGAAATCAAGGCCCCCGAGGTTATTTTGCGTAACGAAAAGCGTATGTTGCAGGAGTCGGTTGACAGCCTCTTCGACAACTCGCGCAAGTCATCGGCCGTGAAGAGCGACAGCAACCGTCCTCTCAAGTCACTCTCAGACTCGCTTAAGGGTAAGGCTGGCCGCTTCCGTCAGAATTTGCTTGGTAAACGTGTCGACTATTCTGCACGTTCAGTAATTGTTGTAGGTCCTGAACTCAAAATGGGCGAGTGCGGTCTGCCTAAATTGATGGCCGCCGAACTTTACAAGCCTTTCATCATACGTAAGCTCATAGAGCGTGGTATTGTAAAGACTGTAAAGAGCGCCAAGAAGATCGTTGACCGTCGCGAACCTATCATTTGGGATATCCTCGAACACGTTATGAAGGGACACCCCGTCCTGCTCAACCGTGCGCCGACACTTCACCGTCTCGGTATTCAGGCTTTCCAACCCAAGATGATTGAAGGCAAGGCCATACAGTTGCACCCGTTGGCATGTACCGCATTCAACGCCGACTTCGATGGTGACCAGATGGCTGTTCACCTTCCCTTGAGCAATGAAGCTGTGCTCGAAGCACAGATGCTCATGCTCCAAAGCCACAACATCTTGAACCCCGCTAATGGTGCGCCTATCACAGTGCCCTCGCAGGATATGGTGCTTGGTCTTTACTACATTACCAAGTTGCGTCCAGGCGCAAAGGGTTCGGGCCTTACATTCTATGGTCCGGAAGAGGCAATCATCGCCTTCAACGAGCGTCGTGTTGACGTGCACGCTCCTGTCAAGGTGATGGTAGACGACATCGACGAGCGTGGTGCAAAAATCAAGCATCTTGTCGAGACTTCAGTCGGTCGTGTCATTGTAAATGGCATCATTCCCGATGAATGTGGCTTCATCAACTGCGTTGTAGCCAAGAAGTCGCTTCGCGACATAATTTCAAAGGTTATCAAGACCGTAGGTATGGCACGTGCTTGCGACTTCCTCGATGGTATCAAGAATCTTGGTTATCGCAAAGCATACGAAGGCGGACTTTCGTTCAACTTGGGTGATATCATCATACCTGACGAAAAGGCCGACATTGTAAAGCGTGGTAACGAGGAGGTTGAACAAATCACCATGAACTACAACATGGGTTTCATCACCGACAAAGAACGTTACAACCAAGTTGTTGATACATGGACACACGTAAACACCGACATCAAGAAGACATTGATGAAGCAGATGACCGAGGCCGACCAAGGTTTCAACGCTGTGTTTATGATGCTAGACTCTGGTGCCCGTGGTTCTGCCGACCAGATTGCACAGCTTGCCGGTATGCGTGGTTTGATGGCCAAGCCTCAGAAGGCAGGTGCAGAAGGCGCACAGATTATTGAAAACCCGATCCTTTCAAACTTTAAGGAGGGTATGTCAGTGCTTGAGTACTTCATCTCAACCCACGGTGCTCGTAAGGGTTTGGCCGATACCGCTTTGAAGACGGCCGATGCCGGTTACCTCACACGTCGTTTGGTTGACGTATCTCACGATGTGATTATCACCGAAGAGGACTGCGGCACATTGCGTGGCCTCGTTTGCACAGCCCTCAAGGACGGCGACGAAGTAATATCTTCACTTTCAGAGCGTATCCTCGGCCGTGTGTCTGTACACGATATAATTAACCCCACAACAGGCAAGCTCATCGTAGCAGCCGGTGAGGAAATAACCGAGCCCATCGCAGCCGAAATCGAGGCATCACCTATCGAGAGCGTTGAAATACGTTCAGTGCTCACTTGCGAGAGCAAGCACGGTGTCTGCATGAAGTGTTACGGACGCAACCTTGCCACCAGCCGCATGGTACAAAAGGGCGAGGCCGTCGGCGTCATCGCAGCACAGTCAATCGGTGAGCCGGGTACCCAGCTTACACTCCGTACCTTCCACGCTGGTGGTATCGCTTCGAACGCTGCTGCCAATGCCACAATCAAGGCCAAGAGCGACTGCCGCGTAGAGTTCGATGAACTTCGCACAGTAGAGTCGCACGACGAGGAAGGCAAGGCATGCAAGATTGTTGTCGGACGTTTGGCCGAAGTACGTTTCGTTGACGAAAATACAGGCATCGTACTTTCAAACCAGAACGTGCCTTATGGTTCAGAACTCTTCGTTGATGAAGGCCAGCACGTTGACAAGGATACCGTCGTTGCCAAGTGGGACCCCTTCAACGCTGTAATCGTAACCGAAACAGCCGGTAAGATACAGTTCGAAAACGTGACAGAAGGTATCAGCTACCGTGTCGAAGAAGATGAGGCAACTGGTTTGCGTGAGCGCATTGTGATTGAGTCAAAAGACAAAACACATGTGCCAAACTGTAACATACTCGACGAAAATGGCGATATAATTCGCACCTACAGTTTCCCCATCAACGGTCACATCGTGGTTGAGGACGGCCAGTCGCTCAAGGCTGGTGACATCTTGGTCAAGATACCGCGTGTTGTAGGTAAGGCTGGTGATATTACCGGTGGTCTGCCCCGTGTAACCGAGCTCTTCGAAGCCCGCAATCCGAGCAACCCTGCTGTGGTGAGCGAAATCGATGGTGAGATCAGCATGGGCAATGTAAAGCGTGGCCACCGTGAGATCATTGTAACCTCAAAGCTTGGCGAGGTGAAGAAGTATCTTGTGCCCCTGTCAAAGCAGATACTTGTACAGGAGAACGACTTCGTGCGTGCTGGAACCAAACTTTCAGATGGTTCAATCACCCCGAGCGACATTCTCGCTATCATGGGCCCCACGGCTGTACAAGAGTACATTGTCAACGAGGTACAGGATGTTTACCGTCTGCAAGGTGTGAAAATCAACGACAAGCACTTCGAGGTAATTGTGCGTCAAATGATGCGCAAGGTACAGATAAATGAACCTGGCGATACCCGCTTCCTTGAGCAGCAGATTGTAGACAAGCTCGATTTTGCCGAGGAGAACGACCGCATCTGGGGCAAGAAGGTAGTCGTTGACGCTGGCGACAGCGAAACGATGAAGAAGGGTATGATTGTAACAGCCCGCAAGCTCCGCGACGAAAACTCACAGCTCAAGCGCCGTGACCTCAAGCTCGTCAAGGTACGCGATGCCGAGGCCGCCACTTCAACCCAAATCTTGCAAGGTATCACCCGTGCAGCCCTCCAGACCAAGAGCTTCATGTCGGCAGCTTCCTTCCAGGAGACTACCAAGGTGCTCAACGAGGCTGCAATCAGTGGCAAGACCGACTACCTCGAAGGTATGAAGGAGAACGTTATCTGCGGTCACCTCATTCCGGCCGGTACAGGTCTGCGCGAGTTCAACAAGATAGTCGTTGCCGACAAGGAAGAATACGAGCGTGCTCAAGCAGCCAAGGCCGCTGCCGACGAAGAAGAGCAAGCTTAAGTTCGGTGCTTTGATGCACACTTGTTAGCATAACATATAACGTAAAACGCCCGCAAGCGTTCCATTCGAGGAGCGCACGCGGGCGTTTTTTGTGTGCAAACGTCACAAGCAATGTGTTATGATTTGCGCAAGAACGGCAAAATACGTACATTTGTGCAATAAAATGTAAGACAACACGTTATGACAAACTACATACGTTTTGATTGGGCCATGAAGCGCCTGCTGCGTGACAAAGCCAATCATTCAGTGATAGAAGGTTTGCTCACCTCGTTGTTTGGTGAGAAAGTTACGATCGTCAAGTTTCTTGAGAGCGAATCGAATCAGGACGCTGGGGACGACAAATTCAACCGTGTCGACATATTGGCCGAGAACGACAAGCAAGAACTCATAATAGTAGAAATACAGAACACGCGCGAGCTGGCTTATTTCCATCGCATGCTATATGGCGTGTCAAAGGCCATCACCGATTACATAGGTTTAGGCGACGACTATGACAAGGTGCGCAAGGTCTACTCCGTAAACATTGTCTACTTCGACCTTGGACAGGGCAACGACTATGTGTACCATGGTAAAACAACATTCCATGGCTTGCATGAGCCGCATGATGTGCTAAAACTTTCCGTGCGTCAAAGCCAGGCCTTCTTTGGCCAGGACGAGGGTGAAAGGTTCGAGCGCAAAGAGGCTGGCGACCTCTTCCCCGAATATTATGTGTTGCGTGTTAACGATTTCGACAAAGTGGCCAAGACACCTTTGGACGAGTGGATAGCCTACTTGAAGACGGGCGAAATATCCGAAAGTACAACAGCCCCCGGACTTCAGCGTGCGCGTGAGTGTATGCGTTTCGACGGCCTGTCGGCAAACGATCGCAGTGCCTACTTGCGCCACATGGAGGCTGTGCGCACCCAACGCAGTCTGCTCGAAACGAGTCGTTTTGACGGTTATCAAGTTGGTCGAGCCGAGGGCTTTGCCGAAGGCATAGCCCAAGGGCGCGAAGCGCAACATCTTGAGGACATGTTGCAAATGGCTGCCAAGCTAAAGCAAGCCGGCATGGACACACAAAGCATAATGAAAATAACCAACCTGACCGAAGCTCAAATAGCATCAGTACAATGATACGTAAAGTAACCCCCGATGATGCCCAGGCCATTACCGACATCTACAACCCCTTCATAACCCACACCACCGTCACCTTCGAAACAGAGCCCGTGAGTGTTGACGAGATGCGGCGCCGCATCGTCACCCTTTCGGCCGATTATCCCTACTACGTTTACGAGCACCAGGGCCAAGTGCTTGGCTACTGCTACTTGCACGCCTGGAAGCCCCGTGCCGCCTATGCCCGCACCCTCGAGGTCACCATCTACCTGGCCCCCGAGGCACAAGGTCATGATGTAGGCCGCAGCATGATATCGCGTCTTGTGGCCGATGCCCGCCAGCTTGGTGTCCAAGCCCTCATAGCCTGCATTACCGAGGAAAACACCCACAGCATGGCCTTCCATCGCGCCATGGGCTTCAAGCAAGTATCCCATTTCGAAAGCGTAGGCTACAAGTTTGGCCGCATGCTCGATGTGGTCGACTTTGAGCTGCTGCTCGTGTAAGGGTACACACTTAATATGCCCTATTTGTAGGTGGCGTGCGATAAATAACGCTTTTATGGTTATCAATCAGGAATAATTGGGCGGGTAAGAAGTATTTTATTAGCTTTGCATCGCAATAAGAGTGTAAGTAAGGAAAAATAAATAAATTAACAAGGTTCTAACTAAGCCTTACAGAAGTCAAATGAAAAAGAAGTATCTCGCCCCCACGTCGAATGCCATTCGTTTTGAAATGGGAAGCAACATTCTCAACAATATCTCACCAAGGTTGACTTTTGAAAATACAAAGTCAGACAAGCCCCAACTCTCGAACCCGAAAGCATGGTGTAGTGATAACTGGACAAACACTGATGGGGAATAGTTTGTCCTTTTGCAAGCTTCCCATGCAGACCGTATAGTTTTATATTTGTGTCCGCCAAAACGTAAACATGCGTCCGGACAGTTGTAAATATAATTTATGACGAGATAGTGCAAAGCGTCCCGGCTCGCAAAAGTGTGAGCCGGGACGCTTTGCATCATTGTGATATAGTGTGTAGGGGGTGATGTATAGTGTGTTGAGTGTTGTCGTTACAGCATCTTGTCGTAAACGGGCGAGGTTGTCACACCGTGCTTGGCAAATGTTTCGGCTATGTAAGCCTGCTGCTCGGCGTTGATGGGCTTTTCGCCATTTTTGAGGTGGTAGTAAAGTCCCTTTCCAAAGTGTTCAACTAAGTCTTGTTTGATGGCTGAGGCAACCGATGTGCTAACTTCGTCGTAAATGTTAGACATGCCTTGGGCCAGTCCCTCGTGTGTTTTGTTTGTATTATTTGCGTCCATTTCTGTGTTTGTTAATATAAAAGTCGTCATACCCTGGCATTTTGCTGCAGCGGTTAGTTTAGCATCGCGTGCAGTAGCCGTATGTCGAAATCAGTGCGAAAGTAATAAAAACTTTTGAGTCTGCGGCACTTGTCATGCCGTTTTTTTAGAACGTGCTTTTAGTGCGATTGCTCCGTCTTGAACTTTTTGATAAGGAAACTTGGCGACAGGCGCAGGTATATGCCCGCTGCAAAGTCGGTGGTGCGGCGTCCCGTTTCAATCATATTCTCCGTTTTGCGGGTGATGCTGCTTGCGTTGTGCACATTATAGTCGAGGCGCACGCCCCAGGCAAATCCGCGCCCCAGCTGTTGGGCGTATTCGGCCCGCAGCATGAGCATGCGCGGGTCGTGCAGTGTCACCCCCTCGGCGCTTGTGCTCATGGCGCTGAATAGCGGACTGCCATACACCGGAATATACTTGTGCGCCCACCAGTAGCCGGCCGACAGTCCGAAGTGCCACACGCGGGCTTGCACGCGTCCGAGCAAACCCTGACCACTGTTGTAGGGCAACACCGTGCCGCTCTGCTGGCTGAAGTATGCGCCCAACACCTCGCCACCCAGGGTTACGGGCAGTTTGGTGCGCAGTGGCACATTCAGTCCCACGCCAGCTGCGGCGTTGAGCCATGTCTTAATCATGCGGTCGGGTGCCTCGGTGTTCACCTCGCCGCCAATGTGTTGCATGAGCAGTTGTACGGGCAAGTACCATTGGCGGCGTGCAGCCTTGCGCGATGGGTTGAAACGGGCCGACAAGCCGTAGACAAAGCGCTCCTGATTGTCGTCATTCTTAAATATAAAGTCCTGCCAGTTAACCCACGTGTCAAAGTGCAGCCACGAGTTGTGCCATAGCACCTGCACCCCCGTTTCGGGGTCGGAACTGATGTTCATCTCGTCGTTGTAGAGCGGATCGGCCAGCCCGTGTGCCGTTTTGCCATACAGTGAGCCAAGCACGACGTTGACATTTGGTGTAAGCTGCATGTTGGCTCTGAACACCGGCACACAGTGAAAGGCTTTGGTAGTGTTTTGTGCCTCGGCGCGTTCAAGGTTGGTATAGTTGGCGTTAGGGTAGCGGTTGGCTCCCCAAAAGTGTATCATGTAGGCTCCCAACTCCAGTTTGAGGTTGCGCAGGGGCTGGTAGCTCACGCTGGGCTGCAGCCACACGCCCGGTAGCGTGTAGCCCTTCACCGCGTCCTTGGTGTTATATTCGTTGTCGCGGAAAAAGGCCATGCCGTCTACGTTGATACGCAGTTCGTACCGTTCGTCAGCCACGATGGTCGGGTTGTCGGTGTTGTAAATAAGCGAGTCGATTTGTGCCGTGGCCTTTAGTGTTGTGGCAAAGGTTATGGCCGTTATGAGCAATAAGCGGGTCAGATAATTCATTTTTGTGTTGTTGTCTGCGCAAATGTACAAAAAAGATGTGATAAAGCGGCTCCAATGTGGTGCGCCAGTATGTGGTCGGTGTCGGTTCAGCGTTGCGCCAGTTCGCGTTTCATCTCCCCGAAGGCAGTCCATGCTATGGGCACGCAGATGGCAAATGAGCACACGTCGCTGCACGCCTGACACATTTCAACCCCCATCAGCCCGAAGTAGCGTGGCAAAACGATGACAAGGGGAATAAAGAAAAGTCCGCTGCGAGCTACTGCCACCAGGTTGGCGCGTATGGGCTTGCGTATGGTTTGCATCAGCATGTTGGTCAGGCCGATGGTGGGCAGTAGCACAAAGGTGACCATTTGCCACCGCATGGCCGCTGAGCCCACTGCCACCACCTCGGGGTCGTGGCGGAACATGGCCACAATGTCGGGGGCAAAGGCAAAACCCGCAATGGCGCACACGGCAAGAAAGCATGTGCCGATTTTAATGCAGTAGGTAAAGCCCTCCTTGACGCGGGCGTAGAGCTTGGCGCCATAGCAAAAGCCGCACAGGGGCTGAAAGCCCTGGCCCAGTCCGATGATAATGGCAAAGATGAAGAAACAGAACCTTGTGACAATGCTCATGCCGGCAATGGCGGCATCGCCATACACACCGGCCGAAAGGTTGAGCGCGATGGTAGAAATGGCGGCCAGACCCTGGCGTGAAAGTGAGGGCGTGCCGCCAAAAATTATCTCCTTGACGTATGAAAGCTTTGGGGTGAAATGCCGCAGGTTGATGCGTATGCCGCCATTTTTGCGTGTCATGTACAGCAGTATGCCAAAGCTGCAACCTTGGCTGATGACGGTGGCCCATGCAGCTCCGGCAATGCCCATGCCGAAGCCAAATATCAGCAGGGCGTCGAGTGCCACATTCAGCACGGCGCCAGTCAGTATGCCGTACATGGCATAGGCCGCATTGCCCTGAAAGCGCATTTGATTGTTCATGGTGAGCGATGCCGTCATAAAGGGCGCTCCGAGCAGCACAATGCCCAAATATTGCTTGGCATACGGCAGAATGGTGGGTGTGGAGCCCAGCCATACGGCCAGGTCGGTGAGCAGCAGATGGCCTGCGATGGCTATGAGCACACCAAACGACAGGCTGTAGGTGAACCCGGTGGCCGACATGGTGCGTGCCTCGGCAAGCTGGCGTGCCCCCAGTTTGCGCGACATGAAGTTGCCCGAGCCGTGACCAAAGAAGAAGCCTATCGCCTGAATTACCGACATGATGGAGAACACAATGCCCACTGCTGCGGTGCATTGTGTGTTGATTTTGCTCACAAAGAAGGTGTCGGCCATGTTGTAGAAACTTGTCACCAACATCGATATGATGGTGGGCACGGCCATGGTGAGTATCACTTTGTGAACGGGGGCTTGTGTCAGAAATATGTAATTGTTGCGCTGCTTCATGTTAATGTGGCTAATGTGACTCGTAGGCGGAATTATTGGTTGACGGGTTGACGGGTTGACAGGGTGACGAGGCTGCTGAAAAAACCGACGCGGGACGCGTCGCCCCCATTAGTGCTTGCGTTTCTTCAAGCACCAAATACTACCGCCAAACGCTATCTCTAATGGGGGCGACGCGTCTCGCGTCGGGCTAATTTCCTGCAGCCCCGTCACCCCCGTCAACTTGTTTTACTAATTCTAATGTGTCGCCATCACGCATTGTATATTTCGGACGGGTGTACAAACTGCCCGTGTGTGGCGGTGTGCTTGCCATATTGTATGGCAAAGTGGGGGCAGTGGTGCAGACACCGCAGGCAGGCTGCGCATTCGCTCTTTTGCCAAAATGGGCGTTTGTGGCAGTTCATGGCTATCGCCTTGGTAGGGCATTTGCGCGCACACAAGCCACAGCCCGTGCAGCGGTCGTCCATCACACTAAAGTGGCGCGTTTGGCGTGCCTTGGGGTAGAGGCGGTATTCAAGTTGGGCCAGCAGGTGCGGCAACTCTGTCCAGTGGCGGGAGCCAGCTTCGTGGTGCTCTATCTGCAGAGCCACCTTGTCAATTTGTGCCTCGGCCTTTTGTGTGCGTTTAAGGCATTTGTCGTGGTCCGATACATCGAACATGGGCGTCCACACATCAACCATGCGCACCCCGAAGAGTCCGTCGAGCGCCATGCCCTTCAGCCCGAGAGCCTTGCGCAGTTGGTGGCGCACCTCACCCATCGAGGTGCCGTAGGTTGCCACACCATAGGTATATTGCGGTATGCCGTCGAGTTGCAGGGTAGCAATGAATTCTGCCACGATGGTGGGTAGTCCCCAAAAGTAGACGGGGAAAACAAAGCCCACGCTGCACGCCTCGTCCACGCTGAATTTGTGCTGCCCCTCAAGCAAGCAGGTGTCCATCGGCACCAGTATGCCGCCGTTGGCCATTTGCAGGCATTGGGCCACGTGGCGGCTGTTGCCCGTGGCCGAAAAGTAAAATATCAGGTTGTTGCCAGTCATTGTCACTTGCGTTCCAGGTCGGCCAGTTCGGCCATTTTCTTCTTCTCCAAAAACTCGTAAATGCCGCACAAATGCTCGCGCACTTGTCCGCCGCCAAACTCATATACGCGTGTGATCAGTCCGTCGAGGAAGTCGCGGTCGTGGCTCACACAGATGAGCGTGCCGTCAAAGTCGGCCAAAGCCTGTTTCAGCACGTCCTTGGTGCGCAGGTCGAGGTGGTTGGTAGGTTCGTCAAGAATGAGCAAGTTGACGGGTTCGAGCAGCAGTTTGAGCAACGCCAGTCGGGTGCGTTCGCCGCCCGACAGCACCTTCACCTTTTTGGTGCTTGCCTCGCCGCCAAACATAAAGGCGCCGAGCAGGTCGCGTATTTTGTTGCGCACCTCGCCCTTGGCCACATCGTCGATGGTTTGGAACACGGTGAGCTCGCCATCGAGCAGCGAAGCCTGGTTTTGTGCAAAGTAGCCAATCTGCACGTTGTGCCCCAGGGTGAGTGTGCCCTCGTGTTCGAGTTGTCCCATGATGCACTTGACCATGGTAGACTTACCCTCGCCGTTGCGGCCCACAAAGGCCACTTTGTCGCCGCGCTTGATGGTGAACGAGGCATTCTTGAATATTTGTTTGCCGTCGAAGGCCTTGCCCACCATGTCGGCCGTCACGGGATACTGGCCGCTGCGCGGGGCGGGCGGAAATTTGAGGCGCAGGGCCGAGGTGTCCATTTCGTCCACCTCAACCAGTTCGAGCTTTTCAAGCATTTTGACGCGGCTCTGCACCTGGAAAGTCTTTGAATACGTGCCTTTGAAGCGTTCAATAAAGTCCTTGGTCTCCTGTATCATCTTTTGCTGCTCCTCGTACTGCTTCATTTGCTGCTCGCGCCGTTCGGCACGCAGCTGCAAGTAGTGCGAGTAGTTCACCTTGTAGTCGTAGATGCGCCCCATGGTCACCTCGATGGTGCGTGTGGTGATGTTGTCCACAAACTTGCGGTCGTGGCTGATTACCACCACCGCCTTGCCGTTGTTGATAAGGAAGTCCTCGAGCCAGCCGATCGACTCGATGTCGAGGTGGTTGGTAGGCTCGTCGAGCAGTAGCACGTCGGGGTTTTGCAGCAACATTTTGGCCAGTTCGATGCGCATGCGCCAGCCGCCCGAAAATTCGCTTGTTTGTCTGTCGAAGTCAGTGCGCTCAAAGCCCAAGCCGAGCAGAGTCTTTTCCACGTCCTCCTCAAAGTGCGTCATGTCAATGGCATAGAACTTTTCGCTCAGCGTAGCCACCTCCTCAATCAGTGCCATGTAATCCTCACTCTCATAGTCGGTGCGTTCGGTCAGTTGGCGGTTAAGGTCGTCAAGGTGAGCCTGCATTTCGTGCAGGTGGGCAAAGGCCTGGCTTGCCTCTTCAAACACGGTGCGCCCGTCCTCGGTCATGAGGTGCTGCGGCAGGTAGGCTATCACAGTGTCTTTGGGGGCCGACACCGAGCCACGTGTGGGCTTGCGCACACCGGCCAAAATCTTGAGCAAGGTGCTTTTGCCCGCACCGTTTTTGCCCATCAGGGCTATGCGGTCGTTGTCGTTGATAACGAATGATATGTCACTGAACAGGGTGGTGCCGCCAAACTCTACGGCAAGTCCATCAACTGAAACCATTGGCTTTATTTTGAATTGAGAGTGAATGATGTGCGTTGGCGGTGACGCTTTTGTTCGGTCGTGTCAGCCTGGCAAGAGAACGGTTGGCCGGCTGACGGTCCCTCCAACGGGTATTTAGGTGCAAAATTACACATAATTGAACGTCTGCCCAACATCTTGGCCCAATCTTACTCCGTATGTCACATTTTCTTATTACCTTAGCTTGCTAAATTGGACAGGTAGGGGCCAATGGCCCGTGGCCGAACACCACGGCGTGCGCTCCCGCATCAACATATAGCACGTGCCAAGCAGCCGGACAGGGCAATTTAACCGGGCTGCAGCAAGTGGCACGTGCCACGTTTCTACACTCAGCAAAATAAAAAATGACATATAAGCATGAACTACAAATGGAACTACGAGGCTCCCGACCCGGCCACTGCGGCTGCCGAGGAAGAGCTTGCCCGCCAGGTGGGCATTCACCCGGCCTTGGGCAAACTGCTCTTCGATCGCGGCATACGCACCGAGGCGGAGGCACGCCACTTTTTCCGGCCGCAGCTCACCGAATTGCACGACCCATTTATGATGGACGACATGCAGGTGGCGGTGGACCGCTTAAATTTGGCTATGGGGCGCAAGGAGCGCATACTCGTGTATGGCGACTACGATGTGGACGGCTGTACGGCTGTGGCGCTTGTGTACAAGTTTTTGCAACAATACTACTCTAACATCGACTACTACATACCCGACCGCTACGAGGAGGGGTATGGCATATCAAAGAAAGGCATCGACTTTGCCGCCCAAACGGGGGTGGGGCTGATTGTGGTGCTCGACTGTGGCATCAAGGCTATTGACGAGATAGCTTATGCCAAGAGCCTGGGCATCGACTTTATCATTTGCGACCACCATGTGCCCGACGCCCAGCTGCCGTGCGCGGTGGCCATACTCAACCCCAAGCGCACCGACAATCACTATCCCGACACACACCTTTCGGGGTGTGGCGTGGGCTTCAAATTCATGCAGGCCTTTGCTGCCAGCAATGGCATAGAGTTTAACAAACTTATGGCCTTGCTCGACCTTTGCGCCGTGAGCATCGCATCGGACATTGTGCCGGTGATGGGCGAAAACCGTGTGTTGGCTTATCATGGGCTGCGGTGTCTGAACTCTAACCCCAGCATTGGTCTGCAGGCCATTATCGAGGTGTGCGGATTGGCTGATCGCGAGCTGACGATGAACGATATCATCTTTAAGATAGGGCCGCGCATCAATGCCTCGGGACGTATGCAGAACGGCAAGGAGGCTGTGGAACTGCTCGTGGAAAAGGACTTCCAGGCTGCGCTCGAAAAGGCTGGACGCATCAACCTGTACAACGAGGCTCGCAAGGACCTTGACAAGCAGATGACAGAGGAGGCCGTGGAGCAGGTGAAGGATCTGCCCGAGCTTGACAACCGCCGCAGCATAGTTATCTACAATGAGGCGTGGCACAAGGGCGTGATAGGCATTGTGGCCTCGCGCCTGACGGAACAATACTATCGTCCGGCCGTGGTGCTGACGCGCTCTGAGGGCATGGCCACGGGGTCGGCCCGCTCGGTGTCAGGATTTGATGTGTACAAGGCTGTGCAGAGTTGCGAGGATTTGCTCGAAAACTTTGGCGGCCACACCTATGCTGCCGGACTCACCTTGCCCGTTGAACACGTTGAGGAGTTCAGCCGGCGCTTTGAGGCGTACGTGGCTGCACACATACTCGATGAGCAGACTGAGGCGAGCCTCGACATTGATGCCGTGCTCGACTTTAAGGATGTCACCTTCCGCTTTTACCAGCAGTTGCGCAAGTTTGCGCCCTTCGGGCCGGGCAATGCCAAGCCCATCTTTTGCACCAAGCGTGTTTACGATTATGGCACAAGCAAGGTGGTTGGCCGCGGACAGGAACACATCAAACTCGAATTGGTGGACAACAAGAGCAACAATGTAATGAATGGCATTGCCTTCGGACAGAGTTCGCAAGCGCGCTATATTAAAACCAAACGTGCTTTCGATATTTGCTATACGATTGAGGAGAATACCCACAAGCGCGGCGAGGTGCAACTGCAGATTGACGATATCAGGCCCTGTCAATGATGCGCTCGCTTTGCTCGCAGACGCGTCATATTAACACATTGCCACATTATCATGACAACAAGTAACAAACAATCCACTCCCGTAACGCCCACTGCAGAGGGGCGCGGCGCGGAGTGGATTGCCATTTTACGCCAATATTGGGGCTACGACAGTTTCCGCGGCATACAACTCGACATCATCAACAGCATAGCTTCGGGCCACGACACATTGGGACTCATGCCCACAGGGGGCGGCAAGAGCATCACCTTTCAGGTGCCAACCATGGCCATGGAGGGGCTGTGCCTGGTGGTCACCCCGCTCATAGCCTTGATGAAGGACCAGGTGCAGAACCTGCGGCAGCGCGGCATTATGGCCGCTGCCATCTATTCGGGACAGACGCGCAGCGAGGTGGTGCAGCATCTTGACAATGCCATATTTGGCGCTTACAAGTTTTTGTACGTCTCACCCGAACGCCTGTCCACCGAAATATTCATGAACAAGGTGCGTCGCATGAAGGTGTGCCTTATCACGGTGGACGAGGCACACTGTATATCGCAGTGGGGCTACGACTTCCGTCCGCACTATTTGCGCATAGCCGAGGTGCGCAAGCTGTTACCCGGAGTGCCCGTGCTGGCTCTGACTGCCACAGCCACCCGCATGGTGGTGGACGACATTCAGCAAAAGTTGGCTTTCGTGGACGGGCAGGTGTATAAAATGAGTTTTGCACGTCCCAACCTGCACTACATTGTGCGCCCCACGGGCGACAAGTTTGCCGAATTGCTGCACATCTTGCAGTGTGTAGACGGGTCGGCCATTGTGTACACCCGCTCGCGCAACGGCACCCGCGAGGTGGCCGACAAGCTCAATGAGGCTGGCATTACGGCCCTGCACTATCATGCCGGACTCACCTCGCTCGACAAGGACACGCGCCAGCAGGCGTGGCAGCGCGACCAGGTGAGGGTGATGGTGGCCACCAACGCCTTTGGCATGGGCATTGACAAGCCCGATGTGCGGTTGGTGGTGCACATGGACGTGCCCGACTCGCTCGAGGCTTACTTTCAGGAGGCCGGACGCGGCGGACGCGACGGACAAGTGGCCTACGGCGTGCTGCTGACCGATGGCGAAGATGCCAAACGCCTGTCAATGCACTTGACACAGGCATTTCCCGACCGCACATACATACGGCGCGTGTATGCCGATTTGGCCTCGTTTTTCCAAATAGCCGAAGGCGAGGCCGAGGGGCGCACTTTCGACTTCAACATGGAACGCTTCTGCCACGTGTTCAAACATTTCCCCGTGTTGCTGGTCAGTGCGCTTAATCTGCTCACACAGGCCGGGTACATACATTTCAGTCTGGAGGACGAAAACTCCTCGCGCGTCATTTTCCTTGTGCGGCGCGACGAACTTTATGGCATCGATTACCTCAACTCTGCCGAGGAGCGCGTGCTCAATATTATCATGCGCAACACCTGTGGCATTTTTGCCGACTATGTGCCCGTTGACGAGGAACGTCTGGCCGAAAAGTGTGGCATGACGCGTGAGCAGGTGTACAACCACTTGCGCCACCTCACCCAACTGCGCGTGCTGAATTATGTGCCACACAAGGATACGCCGCAAATAACCTACACTTGCCGCCGCATCGATGCTGACCAAGTGCAAATTATGCCCGACATCTACGAGGTGCGCCGCGACCAGTACCGCACGCGAATTGATGCCATGATACGCTACTTTACCGAGACCGACATGTGCCGCAGCCGCTTCTTGCTCCACTACTTTGACGACGACGGGCCCGATTGCGGCTATTGCGATGTGTGCATAGCGCGCGAGGAGGAGACGGCCTCCATGCCGCAGTCGCAACAGGTGGACGAGGCTGCGCATCATGTCATGACCGTGGTTGAGGCTGGACGCACCTATCCGCTGGCCTATTTCAAGGAGTCGGGCTTTGCGCATGGCGTGTTGCTTCAGGCCCTTGCCCGTTTGCAGCACGAAGGCAAGATAACTTTCGACGGTGTGAATATTGTGGTGGGGTAGCGCGCTCGCCGGTGTGCACAAATGGCGAAGTGTGCAATTTGCTAACAATAAGCCAAAAAAAAGACTGTTGCCGTGGCATTACTCTAAAAAACACGTATCTTTGTGGCGCTTTTTACAAATACAAAACATAATAACTGACAAAATGAAGAAAATACGTGCAGCCGTAGTAGGCTATGGCAATATTGGCCACTACACTCTGCAGGCCCTTGAGGCTGCTCCCGATTTTGAAGTGGCAGGTATCGTTCGCCGCAAAGGTGCTGAGAATTGTCCTGAGGAGTTGAAGAAATATGATGTGGTAAAGGACATTCGCGAACTCAAGGACGTGGACGTGGCTGTGCTTGCCACTCCCACACGCAGCGTTGAGGCTTACGCCAAGGATATCCTTTCGCTCGGCATCAACACTGTCGACAGTTTCGACATTCACACACAGATTGTTGACCTCCGCCGTTCGCTCGACGCTGTGGCCAAGGAGCATGGTGCAGTGAGCATCATCTCGGCAGGTTGGGACCCGGGTTCTGACTCGGTAGTACGCACACTGTTGCAGGCCATTGCCCCCAAGGGCATCACCTACACCAACTTTGGTCCGGGCATGTCGATGGGCCACACCGTGGCTGTCAAGGCTGTTGAGGGTGTGAAAAAGGCGCTTTCAATGACCATTCCTACGGGCCAGGGCATTCACCGCCGTATGGTGTACATCGAAATTGAGGACGGTTACGACTTTGACAAGGTGGCTGCTGCCATCAAGGCCGACCCCTATTTCGCATCAGACGAGACTCATGTCAACCTCGTACCTTCGGTTGACGATGTAATCGACATGGGCCATGGTGTGCACCTCACCCGCAAGGGTGTGAGCGGTACCACGCAGAACCAGCTCTTCGACTTTGTGATGCGTATCAACAATCCCGCCCTTACGGGTCAGGTGCTCGTGTGTGTGGCCCGTGCCACCATGCAGCAGCGTCCTGGTTGCTACACCATGGTTGAGGTGCCGGTGATTGACTTGCTGCCTGGCGACCGCGAAGAGAATATCAAACATTTGGTATAAGACTTGTTGCTGTCCGGCAAGACGTGAACACGTGAACGGACTCAAGCACCAAATGCTACCACGAGACGCAAGCACGAAACGCTACCACTAATGGGGGCGACGCGTCTCGCGTCGGAATTTAAGGCAAAGGCTCACAGACAGGTGTGTATTTAGCGCTGTCTGTGAGTCTTTATTTCGTGTATGATCATTGCATTTCTCCGATGCGGGACGAGGCTGCTGAAAAATGCCCGACGCGAGACGCGTCGCCCCCATTAGTGCTTGCGTTTCCTATCAAATTTACAAGCTAAAAAGCAAATTTGAAGCCATGTAAAGGACTGTTGTGCCAGGGCATTGCGCTCTAATGGGGGCGACGCGTCTCGCGTCGGTGATAGTGCAGCAGTTATTTAGTGGGGGGTGCCTTTCCTTTTTATTTTCCCGACGCGAGACGCGTCGCCCCCATTAGTGGTAGCGTTTGGTGCTTGCGTTTTGTGCTTGCGTTTGTTCGCATGCTTGCGTTTCACCAAAAAGCAATAAATTACAAAAGGTACACGATGAAAAAGTGGTACTTGGTACCTTTTACCATACTACAATAACTTACACACCGAGTATCTTGCATCTTACACTAATACGCTACAACTCACTGATTATCAATACTTTGTTTAGTGTAAGATACTGCCAATTTTACCTACACACAACCTACACAACCTGCGCGCTGCCACATGGCACAAACACGGGAGGAGGATATTACGGTATAGGGGAGCAGAAAAGTCTGTTGCTCCGACAGATTCTTCTACGTCCCAGTGGCGTAAAACCCACCGCATACGACAAAACCGACTGCGAGGCAGCGGGGTGGGGTGTGTAAGATGTATGCAGGGGAGTGTAAGATACTTTGAAATCATCTTACACTCTTGAAATAGCTGATTATCAACTTGTTACGCGCAAAAAGTGTAAGATGGCAGTAAAAGCACACACACTCTTTTACAAGAGGGATGACGGGGAGGGAACAAATATTTGTGTACAAATTGTACACTTTTTTTGATGGGAACAATGCCTTGGTGTTACCTTTGCAGCACTTTACTTTTGTACTAAACCAAATTGCATTGACCACCATGAAACGAATGCTTAACAGAATGCTGCGCTTCTACAAAATAAAAGCTGCATCTTTTTTCCGACGCGTCTCGAGGCTGCTGAAAAAACCGACGCGGGACGCGTCGCCCCCATTAGAGTTCGCGTTTTCTATCAGATCGACAGGTTAAAAAGCGGATTTGAAGCCATGGGAAGAACTGTTATGCCAGGAAATTGCGCTCTAATGGGGGCGACGCGTCTCGCGTCGGGATTTTTTCAGCAGCCACATCTCGCGTCGGGCATTTTTCAGCAGCCTCGGGACGCGTCGCCCCCATTAGAGCTTGCGTTTTTTCTTGATTTCATCACTTTCCTGCACCATTTGATTGGGTGGCGCATTGACGAAGTCTGGGATGTACGTCCCCCGTTGTTTAGTACACGTGCCGCAGTCTGCCATTTACAGCAGGCTTTAGCGGTCGCAGCCAACAAGGGGCATACATCAACATAATGATTGATGTATGCCCCTTGGTCGGCATATAACAAATAATATGTGTATCTTAGTGATTACTTAATCACCTTGCGGCCCGTGTTGGTAACGTATACACCATGTGAGGGCTGGCTCACGCGGCGGCCTTGCAAGTCGTAGTAGCTTGTGGGCACGATTGCGGGGGCAGTAGTAGTGTGTACACCTGTGGCAACGTTTGAAACTTCAAATGTCCAGATTGAAGCACCGTAAGTTTTGGGCTTCAATATGACATTGTTCTTCCAGGCGCCAGGATTTGTATACCAGCTGAGTTCGCCATTGGCAGTGATAATCTGAATACCTGTTTTGCCTTCGTCGCAAGTGTATTCGTTCAAGCCCCATTCGTAGGGCGAACCAGTCTTCAAGTTCGTACCCTCGGCTTCAGTGTCGATGTAGGCAGGCTTGCCTGTCAGCTTGCTGATGATGCTCACCTTGTCGCCTTTCTTAACAAACTGCCACAAAAAGCTATCGCCCTCGCCCTTAGTGCGCGGTGCAATGGTGCCATCGGCCTGTGCTTCGGCATAATAGGTGTCGAAGAAGGCATTGCGAATGTAGTAGTAATATGATTCGTCAATTCCACTGATGGGCGATACGCGTGGCATAGCTAAGTATTGTGCGTAAACCTCCTGATATTGCTTGTAAGCAGCTTCGCTCACACTGCCGGCAGCTACAGCTGCAGTGGCAGGTGCGATAAGGTCGTTTGAAAGCAGGGCAATGGCTTCTTCGGTAGGTTCGCCCATTGCGCCGGGATTGCTCTCGGCCACAATGCGGTTAGCCTTCTTTACCAAGCCGTTGAGTTGAGCTGTAAAGTCAGTCACCTCTTCAAGGTACCAGGTGCCCTGGTAGCAGAGTGCTGCGTTAGTGCCAGCCTTGACAAGACCTGTGCAGTCGGCTGAGAGGAACTTGCCGTTGGTACCAATATTCAGCGCACCGGCCACATAGCTGTACTTGCCAGAGGCTACCGTAGCTTGAGCAATGGTGAGTGTGGTGCCAGCGTCGGCCAGTGTGATATTGGCGTTGTTGTTGGCGGGCATCACAACCTGCTTGCCAGTGAGCGCGTTTGTCATGACATAGCCACCGTCCTTGGCCGTGAACTGCCAGAGTTCTTCGGGTTCAACCTGCGGTGTGTAGTGGAAACGGATTTGCGAACCATCAACATAGGCTGTTGAGCCAACGTATTTAGCCTTGTAGTAAGTAGAGGCTGAAACGAGTTTGTATGTTTTACCCTCAACAGGCATGGTCACAGCAGCCGTTTTGTAAGCTGCGATGGCAGCCTTGAGAGCAGCCACGTCGCCAGTTGCACCGTTGTCGGCAATGAAGGGAGCGTAAGCAGAGCTCAACTTGTCGTATTCCGTTTGTGAGGGATAGCCCACCTTGCCGGGCTTGGCGTTCTCGAGCAAGCTTGCAGCTTCTGCTACGGCAGCCTCTTGTTCTGTCAAGTCGGGCTCGTCAAAATAGTGAGTAGCGTAAGTAAGGCCCTTGGCATCGAGAATGTCGCGGTTCTTTTGCAGACGTATGTAGAAAGAAGCAAAGTCCTTCTTGGCAGCAGGCAGCCAGCCCGTTTCAGAGAGGGCAAGCATACGCGGCAGCAGCTGGTATTCAACCTCTACGCTGTCGTTGCAGGTTTCAGTCCACATATTGCCCTGTACACCAAGGCAGAAGTCTTCCTTGCCGCTAAGGCTTGCCACAGGGTTAACGCCATATACGGTTTCAACGCTGTTGACCCAGTTGTCGCCCCAACCGCCTTGATACTTTTCGTTAACGTCCACTTCGCTCAAGGGCACCTGCATCATGTCGAGGTAAAGCGACTGGTAGGGCACAACAATGCTCTTAAAGCCCTTGTCGGCAGCCTCCTTGCTCTTGTTGATGTGGTTCCAAGCCATGATAACGGGCTTCACAGTGTTGTCAGACTTCCAGTGAGCCAAGAGTTCGTCCCAGCAGATGATGTCCTTGTTATACTTCTCTTTGAGGTAGAGGCCGAGTTTTTCAACCAGCCACGATTGCAATTCGTTCACACCAGCCAGGCCTTCGTCCTTTACACGCTTCAGGCAGTCGGCATTTTTGCTCCATTGGTCGGTGGGGCATTCGTCGCCACCAAGGTGAATATACTTGTAGGGGAATATTTCGGCCATGTGGCCGAGCACACACTTCAAGAAGTCGATTGTCTCGTCCTTGCCAATGTTCAGCACGTCCTTTGATATACCACCGTCAATGCGCACTTCGTACTTCTTGGTGGGGTCGCAGCTAAATTCGGGGTATGCTGCCACGGCAGCTACCATGTGGCCCGGCAGGTCAATTTCGGGAATAATCTCGATGTTGAGGTTCTTGGCGTAGGCCACGATTTCGCGCAGGTCGTCGAGTGTATAGTACATGCCGCGGCCATATTCGGTATCGTCAAAGAACTTTGACGAGCCGCCGGCGTTAACAAATGAGCCTTTGCGCACAGCGCCCACCTGGGCCAGTTTCGGATATTCGGGAATGTCGATACGCCAGCCCTGGTCGTCTGTCAAGTGCCAGTGGAAGCGGTTCATCTTGTAAGTGGCCATGATGTCGAGAATGCGCTTAACCTCTGTCTTCGAGAAGAAGTGGCGTGCCACGTCGAGCATGTAACCACGGTGGCCGAGCTGCGGTTGGTCAGCTATTTCCACACAGGGCACGGTCCAGTCAATGGCGGTGCTGGCGCCACTGCGGTTGTATATTGCGTGTGGCATGAGCTGCTTCAGCGTCTGAATGGCGTAGAAGAAACCTGTAGAATCGGCAGCTGCAATATTGATGCCTGCTTCATTCACTGTGAGTTTGTATGCCTCGTGTGCCAAAGCGGCGTCCTTGGTCATAACCAGACTGGTGGCAGCCGTTGTAGGATTAACGGGCACCTTGATGCCACTTGCCTTTTCGAGCTGTGTGGCAAACTCCTGTGCATAGCGTGCCACGGCTTCATCGCCAGCAGGGGTGGTGATAGCAGTGAGCTGCTTGAGGTTGAATGTGCCCTCGTTGCGCGTAAGGTTGGCGGGGTAGGGTATGAGGGGAAGCATGTTTTCAGCTTCGCCGAGCAAATCCTCAGCCTTTACAAAGGCAAGAGGTTGGTCTGCGCTTGCCTTGTCGTCCCACAGACCAAGCGATTTACCAGCGCCGGCACCGCCCCATTGGTTCATGTATACGCCTGTGTTGGCCTTAGGCGAAAGCACCCAGCCATCGGCATAGGTTGTGTTGGTTGTGGCTTGCCACACAAAGTGGGTGTTCTCGTTAGGTGTGTTACCTGCCTTGAACTTACCTTCCTTTGCAGTTGTGGTGGTATAGAGCTTCATGCCGTTCTTACAGGTCAGCGTGTAACCTGTAGTGGCATTGCCTTCAATTTTCCACAGCTGGTTCTTGTTGCCTTTGAAACCGGCAGTTTTAACTTCGGCACCATCGCCTTTAGCTTCGAGTACATTGTTCTGGTTCAAGAATTTGAGCACGTACCAATGCACTTGATCGCCCGAGCTCACCTGTGGTTCGACGGGGGCTGCATTGAGGTGCAGCACTGTCATCACCAGCGTGAGCAGTGTCAGTAATCTTAGTTTCATAGATGTGTAGTGTTAAAGTGATATATAATATTTACTTGTTGGTTGACGGGGTAACGGGTTGACGGGTTGACAGGTTAACGGGTTGACGGGGTAACAGGTTGATGGGTTGACTAGGCTGCTGAAAATGCCCCGACGCGGGACGCGTCGCCCCCATTAGAGCGCAATTTCTTGGCATAACAGTTCTTCCCATGGCTTCAAATCCGCTTTTTAACCTGTCAATCTGATAGAAAACGCTACCACTAATGGGGGCGACGCGTCCCGCGTCGGTTTTTTCAGCGGCCTCGTTGACGGGTTGCCCCCTAATTCCCTCCGATGCTTTGTCGTAAGCAGATGTTAGTAAAAAAAAGAGGGTAGGAGAGCGGGGCACATCATGTTTGTGTTCCAGTCTCCTAACCTCTTGCTTTATTCTTTATTTATTACCAAATGTCCTCACCAGTAGGAGAGTCGTAGACTTCGCTCGGGCAGAACTCGAAGTAGTCGAGGAAGAACTGCGAGTTGGGGTTGTCCACAGCGCATTTGAAACGTATGTAATATGTCTTGTCCTTGTCAAAGTATTGACGCTTGACAATGTAGCGCAAGTTCGGACCATAACCGCCGCCTTTGTAGTGCTCGCGCACGGTAGTCTTGCCCTTGCTGCCATTTAAGCACCAGTAGTTCGGGCCTTTGAGGTAGCCCATGTTGCGCAGGTTACGGTCGCACTCGCGACACATGGCCTCGTCAAAGTTGTTATCCTCGTCCTTCACCCATATTTTGCCGGGCCAGTCAGTAGCAGCATTTTCACGCTGGTCGATAGGTAGCGAGGTCGGTGTGACAGGGTAGCTGTTGCCCTCGTCAAGGTAGCACTGCACCATTGAACGATGGGTGTTGTTAACCACACCCATGCGCAGCTCGTAGCTACCGCTCTTGGGCACGGGGGGCAGTTTCATTACAAAGTTGTACGCACCAGTCACCAGGAACTCGTCGCCTTGTGCGTCCTTCCAGCCTGGGCCACCGGTCGATTTAGAACTCAGATAGAATATCTTAGTGTTCTGTCCCTCATTCAGAATGTTGCTGAAATAGCCCTTCGGGAAGTATTGGTAACCATCGCTGATGCGCAAGTCGTTCGACAGCATTTCGGGCAGCATGGTAGTTACATCAAATCGAATGCGCTCCGAGCCCAGTGCCGTGTAAGTGTCCTTGCTGTTGACAAGAATGTGGTTAATGGTGTAGAAGTAGCCGTTCAATGCGTTGTTGGGGTACACCTTGGTGTCGCCATTCTCGTCGGCCACCTCGTTCTGCTCCATGATGCGCACATTCAAGCCGTTTGCCACCGAGTTAGGCGTATGGCCAAGTTCCTCGTAGGTGCCATTAAAAGAGTCGTCGTATCGGCTGATACGGTTTATAAAGTAGTGTGTGGCATCTTCGCCAGCAGCCATGTTGTAATCCGAGCCGCCCACTTGCGTCACCTTGAGCAGTGCGCGGTGTTTGCCAATGGTCGTGTAGTAGTCCCAAATGTTGACGGCAAGCTTTTTGGTTTGCGGGTTTTTGGTGTCAGAGCCAAGGTCGTAGCCAAATTCGTTGTAGTGCTGTACGATGCCGTTGAGCGGCATGCCGCCTTCAAGAATGTGGTAAGCCACAAAACGGTTGAGCGTATTGTCCTCGTTGGTGTAGTCACCCTTTGCGGTTTCGCCCATCACAGCCTCACACTTGCTTTCCAGCGCCTGCAGTATGGCGTCCCAGTTCTTTATCTTGTTGTCGCTGTTAGCGTTCTCGTCATATTCGGGCAATGGAATACCCCACTCGTCGTGCAGCACCTGGTCGGGCTCAACAAAGGCCGTGTAGCGCACGCGGCGTTTTGACATGAAGGGGTATTTGCCACCTTCGCCCTCAAAGTACTCTTTAGTACCAATGCGGCCGGCGTAGTCCTTCAAGTACTTATCTTCAGCGTTAGTACTGATTTTGGTGTCGAGCTTGTCCTTCCAACCTGTCAAGGCCATTAGTTGGCCCATGATGCGGGTGTTGGGGGTGCTGGCCACGATGTCGGCCACGCTCTGTGTAGAGGGATATATTACGTGGTCAACCGTGTGCAACATACCATTGCTGGCTTCCGCGTTCGATTTGATGATTTTGGCATCAGCGTTGATATAGTAGTCACCGCTGGCCTTTTGTTCGCTGGTCAGTCGTCTGTCATCGAGTGTGGCATAGCCAAATGTCGTACCGTTAGCCGGGAAATCGGCCAGCTCATAGGCGGCATTGTCGCCGTTGTCGATGACGCAGTTGTAGGCAATCATCTTCTTCTGCTCGTCGCTCAGCTCGTTGATGCTGTTGAGCTTGAGCTCGTCATGCAAGAAGGTTTTGAACGCCTCGTTGGTAGGTGCAAACACAGTGTAGTTGCCGCGCGACGACAATACGCTGATAAGCTTTGAGGCATTGTCGGAGGTGCCCAACTTGACATCGGACAGAATTTTGATAAAGTCCGAATACTGTGCAGTGTCGCTCTTGAGAAGTTCTACAATCTGCTTCTTATCGGCGATGGCATAAGCGCTTTCGTCGATATTCTCTTTGCAACTGTAAAACGTGATAGGCGAGAAAAGTGTGGCCATTGCAACAGCTGTGCTGCATAACCATTTTGCTGTTTTCCCTGTTTCCATATGTTGTATTGTCTTATATATTCCATGGTACAACTTGCCGGCCCTTATATCTGCCCTCAAGTTAGCACTTTCTGAAAAGTGTGTTATTCAGCGCAAAGGTACTTATTTTTTGAGATAACCGAAAGGAATGCAATGCTTTTGTAACAAAAAGGTGTATTGGCGGGTGAAAACGGGGAATATGGGGGTTAGGGGGTTAGTGGGTTAGGGGGTTAAAAAGTTAGTGAAGGTTAGGGGGTTAATGGGTTAGGAGGTTAAAAGGTTACCCGTTGGCGGAATTTCAGGTTAACGAGTTAACAAGTAGACAGGTTAACTTGCTCACTAATTCAGCCAAAGCCTCAAGTCTGTATGCAGACGTGTTATAGTAATTGTTCGCGCGTACGCGTCAGACGTTTTACACCTTTTTGCCTGCACTCTGTACAAATCGTCCGCACTATGTTGATTATCAGTGTTTTCGGTGTTGTAGAGGTAGACGCACTTTTAGCGTGCACTGGTGTATTCGTCAGCACGCGTGGTCTTGGCACATGGTTGGGCGAATGTGCAATGATGGGCCAGAGAGGTAAAAATAATATTTTTGCGCACGAGCTTAACCAAAAAATGCCAAGTTAGCTTTGCAAGTTTCGGTACAACTTTGTACCTTTGCCTTGAATTTTCAGAAATCAAGTTACAAATGGAGACGTTTTTCAAATCGCACGCCTATCTGATGGAACATTTCAACGCACCGGTGCGGCGCTCGTTGATGGACACCATCGACTGGAGTTACCGTTTAATAGGTATTAAAGGCCCGAGGGGCGTGGGACGTACTTCCTTCCTGTTGCAGTATGCCAAAGAAAACTTTGACGTACGGCTTCGTCAGTGCCTGTATATCAACCTCAATAGCTTTTACTTTCAAGCGCACGGCATAGTCGACTTTGCCGGACGTTTTATGGCTGAGGGAGGCCAGGTGTTGCTCATCGACCAGGCTTTTAAGTTGCCCGATTGGCGTGAGCAGTTGTGCGAGTGCTACCACAAGTACCCCTATCTGCGCATTGTGTACACCACCTCGTCGGTGAACATGGGCGATGGGGAGGACGAAACAGAATTGTCTTCGATTAGCCGCACCTACGTGTTGCATGGTTTCTCGTTCCGCGAATATATCAATCTTGAAACGAACGAGAACTTTGACGCTTATACATTTGACCAACTGCTCTCGGACAGCGAACAGATACTTAAAACCATACTGCCTAAAGTACACCCCTGGCATTATTTCCAGGATTACTTGCAGCATGGCTATTACCCGTTCTTCCTCGAGAACCACAACTTTACCGAAGCTCTGCTCAAGGCCATGAACAATATGATTGAGGTGGACTTGCTGCTTAATAAGCAGATAGAGCTGAAGTATCTGTCGCGTATCAAGAAGTTGCTCTATCTGTTGGCCATTGGCGACCCTACTGCTCCTAACGTGAGCAAATTGGCTCAGGAGATTGGTACATCACGCGCTACAGTGATGAACTATCTGAAGTATCTTGAGGAGACGCGCCTTATCAACATGGTGCACCACCCGGGTGAGACTTTCCCAAAGAAACCTGCTGCCATTTATTTGCACGATGCCAACTTGATGTATGCGCTCTACGAAAACTGCATGACGGAGCAGACCATTATGGAAACTTACTTTGTAAACTGCCTGTGGCGCCATCACACAGTGAACAAGGGCAAGCGTCTTGGCATGTTCCGCATCAACAATGCCACAAATATTTGTGTGTGCGATCGTGCCCGCCGTATCCGCACCGCCGCCGACACGATATATGTGAAGTATAATACTGATGTCGGACGCGAAAATGAAATACCGCTTTGGCTCTTTGGCTTCCTTTACTAAGTCAATGTGCTAAAGTGTTAATGTGACGCTCGCTTCGTACGCTAATGTGCTAATGCGCATTATAACGTCGGCCAAGCTGAAACTAAAGCAAATCAAGAACGATAATACTGGACTAAATAAAGCTACATAACATCATTTCTATTTAATAAGTAGTGTTTTGACTATGCTGATAATGCAAGTGGGTTGATACTACGTATTGTAAGGGTGCGATGACGTCAATGAATTGGCTATGAAGTATGACTCCGATAGCTTAATGATGGCGTCAGCTCATTAGCATATTGACACATTGGCATATTAGCATATTAAGAACCTCGCAAAATTACAATTATGGCTAACAAGAAGTTTATTACTTGTGACGGTAATCAGGCTGCTGCGCACATTGCGTACATGTTCTCAGAGGTTGCTGCCATTTATCCAATCACGCCGTCATCACCTATGGCAGAGCACGTTGACGAATGGTCAGCACAGGGCCGCATCAACCTCTTTGGCGACACTGTAAAGGTGCAGGAAATGCAAAGCGAAGGTGGTGCCGCAGGTGCCGTGCATGGCTCACTGCAGGCAGGTGCACTTACCACTACATTCACAGCTTCACAGGGCTTGCTCCTGATGATCCCTAATATGTACAAAATTGCTGGCGAACTGCTTCCTTGCGTGTTCCATGTGTCAGCTCGTACATTGGCCACTCACTCACTGTGTATCTTCGGCGACCACTCTGACGTGATGGCTTGCCGCCAAACTGGTTTCGCCATGTTGTGCGAAGGCTCAGTGCAGGAGGTTATGGACCTCTCGGCTGTGGCTCACCTTGCCGCACTCGACACACGCGTGCCTTTCATCAACTTCTTCGACGGTTTCCGCACTTCACACGAGTATCAGAAGATTGAGGTGATTGACCAAGAGGAAATCCGTCCGCTCGTGCCTATGGACAAGGTAGCCGAATTCCGCAGCCGTGCCCTCACTCCCGAGCACCCCGTGGCACGCGGTATGGCCGAGAACCCCGAAACATTCTTCGCTCACCGCGAAGTGTGCAACCCCTACTACGACTCAGTGCCCGCAGCTGTTGAAAAGTATATGGCCGAAATCAGCAAGATTACCGGTCGTGAGTACAAGCTCTTCAGCTACTATGGTGCCGATGATGCTGAACGCGTGATTATCTGCATGGGTTCGGTAACCGAGGCTGCCCGCGAAGCCATCGACTACCTCAACGCCAAGGGCGAAAAGGTGGGTATGGTCAGCGTACACCTCTACCGTCCGTTCTCGGTTAAGCACCTCCTTGCAGCTGTGCCCAAGACTTGCAAGCGCATCGCTGTGCTCGACCGCACTAAGGAACCCGGCGCCAACGGCGAACCTCTCTACCTCGATGTGAAGGACGCCTTCTACGACGTAGAGAACCGTCCCCTCATCGTAGGCGGACGCTATGGCTTGGGCTCTTGCGACACGACTCCGACCATGATTATCTCGGTTTACGACAACCTGGCGTTGCCCGAACCCAAGGATCACTTCACACTCGGCATCGTGGACGACGTGACCTTCCACTCACTCCCCTTGGAGAAGGAAATGGCTCTCGGCGGCGAAGGCATATTCGAGGCCAAGTTCTATGGTCTTGGTGCTGATGGTACGGTAGGTGCCAACAAGAACTCTATTAAGATTATTGGTGACAACACCGACAAGTACTGCCAGGCTTACTTCTCATACGACTCTAAGAAGTCGGGCGGCTTTACTTGCTCACACCTCCGCTTTGGCGATCACCCCATTCGCTCTACATACCAGATTAAGACTCCTAACTTCGTGGCTTGCCACGTACAGGCTTATCTGCACATGTATGACGTGCTCCGCGGTTTGCGCGACAATGGTACCTTCCTGCTGAACACCATTTGGGAGGGTGACGAACTGGCAAACAACCTGCCTAACAATGTGAAGCGCTACTTTGCCGAGCACAACATCACTGTTTACTATATCAACGCTACCAAGATTGCACAGGAAATTGGCCTTGGCAACCGTACCAACACCATTCTGCAGTCTGCCTTCTTCCGCATCACAGGCGTAATTCCTGTTGACCTCGCCGTAGAGCAGATGAAGAAGTTCATCGTTAAGTCGTACAGCAAGAAGGGTCAGGACATCGTTGACAAGAACTACCAGGCCGTTGACCGTGGTGGCGAATATAAGCAACTCACTGTTGACCCCGCATGGGCCAACCTGCCCGAGGACGAGAAGGTGGTTCGCGACGAACCCGCTTTCATCTCAGACATGGTACGCCCCATCAATGCACAGAACGGCGATCTTCTGCCCGTGAGCGCATTCAAGGTGTCGGAAGATGGTACTTGGCAGCAGGGCACTGCCGCTTACGAAAAGCGCGGTGTGGCAGCTTTCGTGCCCGTATGGCACAAGGAGAACTGTATACAGTGTAACAAGTGTGACTTTGTTTGTCCTCACGCTGCTATCCGTCCCTTCGTATTGACCGACGACGAGCTCAAGGGCTTCAAGGGCGAGACTATCGAAATGAAGGCACCCGCCGCCATGAAGGGCATGCACTTTGTACAGCAGGTTGACGTGATGGACTGCCTCGGTTGCGGCAACTGTGTTGACGTATGTCCGGGCTTGAAGGGCAACAAGGCACTCGAAATGGTACCGCTCGAAGGCCAGGAGGCTGAAGCCGAAAACTGGGCTTACTGCACCAAGAACGTGACCAGCAAGCAGCACTTGGTTGACATCAAGCTCAACCCCAAGAACTCTCAGTTCGCTACTCCGCTCTTCGAGTTCTCAGGCGCTTGCTCTGGTTGTGGTGAAACACCATACGTCAAGCTCGTCAGCCAGCTCTTTGGCGACCGTCAGATGATTGCCAACGCCACGGGTTGTTCATCAATCTACTCAGGTTCTATCCCCTCAACACCTTATACTACCAACGAGAAGGGTGAAGGTCCTGCATGGGCTAACTCACTCTTCGAGGACTTCTGCGAGTTTGGTATGGGTATGATCCTTGCCAACAAGAAGATGCGTGCACGCATTCAGAAGTTGCTGCAAGACGTTATTGCCACTGCTGAGGCTCCTGCCGAATACAAGGCCGCTGCTCAGGAATGGATTGACGGTCAGAACGATGCTGAGGCAAGCCGCGCTGCCGCTCTTAAGCTCGAGCCTATGATTAAGGCTGGTGCCGAGAAGGGTTGCGACACGTGCAAGCAACTGGCCGAACTCAGCCACTTCCTTACTAAGCGCAGCCAGTGGATTATTGGTGGTGACGGTGCCTCTTACGATATCGGTTACGGTGGTCTCGACCACGTGCTCGCCAGCGGTGAGGACGTTAACATTCTCGTGCTCGATACTGAGGTTTACTCTAACACCGGTGGTCAGGCTTCTAAGGCTACTCCTGTTGGTGCCATCGCACAGTTTGCCGCAGCCGGTAAGCGCGTGACCAAGAAGGATCTTGGCCTTATGCAGACTACTTATGGCTACATCTACGTGGCTCAGGTGGCTATGGGCGCCGACCAGGCTCAGTGCCTCAAGGCCATCAAGGAGGCTGAGGCTTATCATGGTCCTTCGCTCATCATTGCTTATGCACCTTGTATCAACCACGGTTTGAAGATCAAGGGCGGTATGGGTCGCAGCCAGGCTGAGGAAGGCCGCGCAGTAGCTTGTGGTTACTGGCACTTGTGGCGCTTCAACCCCGAACTCGCCGACCAGGGCAAGAACCCCTTCACTCTCGACTCTAAGGAGCCCGATTGGGACAAGTTCCAGGATTACCTCGACCACGAGGTGCGTTTCCTCTCGCTTAAGAAGGCTATGCCCGAACAGGCTCAGGAACTTTACGACGAGACTAAGCGTGCTGCACAACGTCGTTACGCCTCTTACGTGCGCAAGACTAAGGAAGACTGGTCTTTGCCTCAGGAGTAAACGTTTGATACATAAATTTCAAGTCGCACCCACGTGTGGCGTGTGACTTGAAATTGCAAAATAAAAAGCGCATTCCGCATGCTCGAACGAGCATTTTTGGAATGCGCTTTTTTTGTTGTGGCGATGGGGATAATCAATCTCTGATGGGGCGACCAATCTCTAATGGGGGCGACGCGTCCCGCGTCGGTGAAAAGTGTAGGGTTCAACTCTTTATTCCTTCTTTTCCCGACGCGAGACGCGTCGCCCCCATTAGTGCTTGAGTTTTATGCTTGAGTTCTGCGCTTGAGTTCTGCGCTTGAGTTCTGTGCTTGAACTTTGTACTTGAGTTTTACGCTTGAGTTCTGCGCTTGAGCTTTGCGCTTGAGTTTTGCGCTTGAGTTTCGTGCTTGAGTGTATTCAGCCTTTGTGCTGCCTCTTGGCACATTGGGGACACAGACCTTTGATGACGAATGAAAAGTCGTGGGCACAGAAGCCTTCGGGCAGGTTGAAGTCGGGCAGTTGCACGCTGTCAAGGCAAAAGGAGCGTTGGCAGTGTTCGCAATAAAAGTGCAGGTGGCTGTCGTGGTGGTCACAAGTCCCTTGCTCGTTGCACAGTTCGTAGTTGATAATGCCTCGTCCGTCCTCAAAGGCGTGCACCACGTCGTGTTGTAAAAAGAGCGATAGCACTCTGAATATGCTCGACTTGTCCATAGTTGGCATCATCGCCTCTAAGTTGGTAAGGCTTAGGGGCGATGCTTTTTGGCAAAGTGTGCGGTATACCAATATGCGGTTGGCGGTAGGTTTGATGCCTTTATGCTGCAATCTTAAAATGGTCTCTTCGCTGTTCATGTAGCGTGCTGTGGTAAAGATGGAAATATTTTGTTGCAAACTTACGCAAAAACTGCCGTTGGCAAGCTGTGTACGTAACAAAAAAGCAGTCAACCAACAGGTGTTGATTGACTGCCTTACACAATTCAGTCGGGGTGACTGGATTCGAACCAGCGACCACACGCCCCCCAGACGCGTACTCTAACCGGGCTGAGCTACACCCCGAATTGCGAGTGCAAAATTACGTCTTTTTATTTTACTTGCAAACAAAACGCGGCTTTTTTTGCGTAGATATGGCTTTTTTCTGCATTTCGGCGTAACTTTGCGCCCGTTAAACGTATAATTTATGAATATGAGCCAACATCTTAAGGGCTACCTGTACGGTTGCATAGCTGCTGTGAGCTATGGCGTGAACCCCATTTGTGCCAAGTATTTGTATCAAGACGGTTACAACTCCAACAGCGTGTTGTTTTACCGTTTCTTGTTCGGGTCGGTCATGCTTGGCCTGCTCATGCTGGTGCAGCGCAAGAGTTTTGCCATCACACGCAGGGAGGGCAAGGTGTTGAGCCTGTTAGGTGCGGTGTTTGCCGTGTCGTCGCTCACCTACTTTTTGAGCTTTCATTACATGTCGGCAGGTGTGGCCGCCACCCTGGTGTTTGCCTACCCAGTGTTTACGGCCATGCTGATGGCCTTCTTTTTCAAGGAACGGCTCAAATGGCCTTCGCTGCTTGCCATGCTGCTTACGGTGGGCGGCATAGCCTTGCTCTACAAGGACGACAGCGGGCGCGCCATAGCGCTGATGGGCATTGTGCTCATACTCGTTTCGGCCCTCAGCTATGCCATTTACATCATAGTGGTCAACCGCAGCGGCATTGTGATGTCGAGTGTCAAACTCACCTTTTATGCCATGTCGAGTTGTTTGGTGTGCCTCACCCTTTACGCCCTGCTAACCCCCACGGGCGAACTGCAAATGCTGCACACGCCCATGCAATGGGGCATGGCCCTCACCCTCGGTTTGGTGCCAACGGTCATATCGCTCGTGTTTATGGCCATGGCCATACGCTGCATAGGCTCCACCCCAACGGCCATAATGGGTGCGCTCGAGCCGGTAACTGCCGCGGTGCTGGGCATAATGCTGTTTGGCGAGGTGATGACCCTGCGCATAGCTTGTGGCATAATGCTCATATTGCTTTCGGTTATCATGATTATACTCGACGACAAGTTGCGCCGTGCCCTGGCCAATGTGAGGGTGGTAAGGCGCGGAAGGCTCATTATAAAGAAAATAAGGTGGCGCTAACGCCCTAATTGACATATATATCACTACCTTTGCAACATTATGAGTACACAAGATAACATATATCCCATATTCGACCGCATGCTGTCGCGCCAGGACAAAGAGCAACTGCTCGGGCAAAAAGGCGTGATGCTGTGGTTTACCGGGCTTAGCGGCAGTGGCAAGAGCACTGTGGCCATAGCCCTGGAGCGCGAGTTACAAAAGCGCGGTCTGCTGTGCCGCATACTCGATGGCGACAACATACGCACTGGCATCAATGCCAACTTGGGTTTCTCGGCCGACGACCGACGTGAAAATATACGTCGTGTGGCCGAGGTGGCCAAACTCTTTGTCGACACCGGCATCATTACCATAGCGGCCTTTGTGAGTCCGACAGAGGACTTGCGAAATTTGGCGCAGCACATCATTGGCAAGGACGACTTTAAGGAAATATTCATATCCACCCCGATAGAGGAGTGTGAGCGTCGTGATGTGAAGGGCCTTTATGCGCGTGCACGCCGTGGCGAGGTAAAGAACTTTACGGGCATATCGGCACCCTTCGAGGCCCCGCAGCACCCGGCACTGAGTCTCGACACCTCAAAACTTTCGCTCGAGGAGAGCGTGGCGCAGTTGCTGCAACTATTGAACATAAAATAAGTAGTGTAAATATATAACATAAGGAATTATGGAAATCAAAATAACGTCGCTCAACGACATTGACAACGCGGCCAAGGCTTTTGTCGAGGCCATGGACCAGAATACGGTGTTTGCCTTTTACGGCAAAATGGGTGCTGGCAAAACCACATTTATAAAGGCAGTGTGCGAGGCTCTCGGGGTGACCGAAGTGGTAAATTCGCCCACCTTCAGCATTGTCAACGAATACCGCTCAGAAACTACTGGCGAACTCATTTATCACTTCGACTTTTATCGCATCAAGAAACTTGACGAGGTGTACGACATGGGTTATGAGGACTACTTCTATTCAGGGGCAGTGTGCTTTATAGAATGGCCCGAACTCATTGAAGAACTCCTGCCGGGTGATGCCCTGAAAGTGGAGATCGCCGAACAAGAGGACGGCAGCCGCATTGTAAAATTCTGATATTGAAAACCTGCTAACCCCACATACCATTTGCTTATGAAACGATTACTCACACTGGCCATGTCGCTGCTGTCGCTCTCGGTGGCGGCGCAAACTGTGGCCGGCATGAACGAACTCAATGCTGTGCAAAAGGCAGCTGCCACCAATGTCAAGTTGATTGGCAAACTGTCGACTGGTGGCAACTCCGACTTTCGCCAGTTACGCGACTTGTGCTATCAATTACGCAGCATCGACCTCGGTTCGGCCGATTGCGAGGCCATACCCAATAATGCCTTTCACTCGCGTCATGTGCTCGAACAGGTAGTGCTGCCCGAAAATGTGCGCACTATTGGTTCGCAGGCTTTCTTTGCTTGTACTGCACTCAACAGCATCGAACTGCCCAAAACGCTAACCCGTGTGGGCGATGCAGCCTTTTCGGGTTGCACCAAGCTGCGCGACATCACAATTAACGGCACCCCCACGTTGGGCGAGTTTGCCTTTGCCAGGTTGAGCGGACTGCGCACGCTGCGTGTCAACTCGGCCGTACCCCCTGTAGCTTCGGCCTCCACCTTTGAAGGCATAGACCGTAAAAAGGTGAAGCTCGTTGTGCCGCGTGGCAGCGAAATGAAATATCGGCGCGCCGAGGGCTGGAACCGTTTCTTCGGCACGCCCGACAATGACAACCGTTTGTGCAACCCTGCCGAAGCACTTGTGCCGGTGCCCGCCCATCTTGAAATGACTGGCGGCAACCCCCTCAGCGTGAACCGCCTGTGGGAAGTGATGGCAGCCGATGGGTTGGCCAACGAATGCGTGCAGGCCGAGCGCTTGCTGCGCGAACGCTTGCCAAAGGTTAAGAACCCTGTTATAGCCGGCAAGGCCACCCTCACACTGGGTATAGACACAAGTTTGGCAGACGATGAGGCTTACACGCTTGTAGTCAGCGAAAAGGGAGTGACTATTCAAGGGCGCACGGCGCGTGGCGTGTTCTATGGCCTGATGACTTTCGACCAGCTGCTGCGTGGCAACGGCACATCGGCCTGCTGCGAGAGCATTCCGCAGTTGCGCATAGCCGACCAGCCGCGCACCCACATACGCGAACTGATGCTCGACCCATGCCGCACCTTCATACCCTTTGATGAGTTGAAGGCATTCGTGCCCGAGATGGCCCGTTACAAGTACAACACCATTCACCTGCATCTGACAGACGACCAGGCATGGCGCATCGAAATAAAGAAATATCCCGAACTCACGGCGCAGGCTTCGGCCCGTGTGGGCATGGACGACATGATGGTGCCCATATCGGGATACTATACGCAGAAGCAGATGCGCGAGTTTGTAGATTACGCCGCGCAATACCATATACAGGTAGTGCCCGAAATCGAAATGCCCGGCCACGAGGTGGCAGCCATTCACGTGTTTCCAGAGCTCACCTGTGGCGCCAAGCAAGTGCCCATACGCACCACTTGTGGTGTGTCGAACGAATTGCTATGCCCTGGCAGCGAATTTACTTTCGAGTTCCTTGGCAATGTGTTCAAGGAGCTGGCCGACATTTTCCCGTCGCCCTACATACACCTTGGGGGTGACGAGGCAGGCAATCCCGCACTCAACTGCTGGACAGACTGCCCCAAGTGCCAGGCTCTGAAACGCCAGCTCGGCATAACCACTACCGACCGCTCTGAAAATTGGCGCTTGCAGGAGTACATGTTTAACCGCGTGATTGACACCCTGCGCACCAAGTATGGCAAGACACCCATGTTCTGGTACGAGACCGATTTCAAGAAGATACAACCCGGCTGCGTCACCTTTGCTTGGCGTCACGGGCTGACCAAGCGCGCGCTCGAGGCTGCGGTGGCTAATAATGCCAAAATCATGCTTTGCCCCGGCGAGCATTGTTACTTCGACTATCCCATGGCGCCGGGCGATATGCCCGAGGTTAATTGGGGCATGCCCATCATTCCGCTCAAGCGCACCTACGAGCTCGACCCGGCCTGGGGCATGGGCTCTGACTTCGAGCAGAACAATCTGTTTGGTGTGGCAGGCACATTGTGGAGCGAGTGCATCAACACCCCCGAGCGCATTTACTACCAGGCCTATCCACGTGCTTTGGCGCTTGCCGAGGTGGGTTGGAGTCCTGTTGCATCACGCTCGTGGGAGGGTTTCCTCAAGCGCCTCTCGCCTGTGCTCAAGGACATGATGCGCCGTGGCATCACCTTCTCTATGCAGTATTGATCAGCTGCTTCTACCACATTAGTTGATAAGATATACCCCATTATCCCCTCATATCACCCCATTGCCGGGTGCTATGAGGGGATTTTCATTACCCATTGCTTGCGGCCGGCTTTCCCATTCGGCATAGATGCCTCTCGCGCACACCTCCGTCAAAAAATGCCACGTTTGTTCGTATTTCCCCTTGCTCTTATTAAATGCCTGATTATCAACGTAGTACGACATAACGCGCAAAGCGCGTACGCCAAGAATAGTAGCGCAAATGAAAAATATTACAGCGTTTTTTTGAAATACGCAAGACAAAGTACTATATAGAGCTGTGAGCAAAAACAAAATTAATCGTTTATGACAAGATTTCCTAAGAACTACGAATTGTTTAGAAGAAGCATATATGTTTCAAAAGCATGGCAGGCGCATTCAACTTTTACCCCCGAGGAGGTGGCCCATGTAACCAAGCTTAACAAGCGGGTGGCGGAACTTACGGAATGTTCGCTCGAATATGCTGTGGCTGAGGCATTGCGTGCGAGACGAAGATACCAAGAGCGGAAATCTGCCTTTCTACGCCGATACATTATAAAGGGCACTGTAAGTTTGGGATTTGGTATACAAGACATGTTAAAGTCCTGTCCCGAATTTGGCTGCCTCTATCCCGACGAAGCGTGCAAACTTCACCGCGAAGGTGGCAAATATTGCTTGAACGAGATGTTAATGACCCGGCGCCAAGTCACAACCGTCATTCTGCACGATACCCACTTCCGCAAGTGCGAGGACCAACTGCGTAGCGAAGCAGCAGATTGGGGACACACCATGTTAGAGTCCGATGAAAACTTGAATGATAATTGGAAAGAGCTGCGTCAGCAGTACCACCTGCCAATATGTTGGTCATTTATGGACTTGATGGAAGATTTCACAATGGACGAAATTATGCGCATCACGCCCAACCTGTTTGAGATGAACGTGAATTGTGAGCACTAATACTTAATACAATCAAATAACATGACAAACAACAATCCAGTAGTGTTCGACCCCCAAAATCAGTGGGCAAAGGAGTTAGGAGCCTCATTTATAGGCAGTATGGCAGTAATCTATTTCCGCGATCATTGGCATTCTCCACAACTCGATTACTTGAAGCGAGAAGAGGCCATTCAGAATTGTAAAGACTATTGTTGCTTGATGCGCAGTATGGGCTACGTGGCATTTGTAGGCTATTCGAGCGACGATGACGAGCCACAAACGGTTATTGTATGTAATGTGCCGATAGATTTGTTGTTTGGCACCTGTACGGTATTCGACGGCTATGTGATAGCGTATCATACCCCGTGCAATAACAGCGTCAAAGTCGTGTCATGGTCGTTGAGGCTTAAAACGGTGCCCAATGAGCCTTTGCTGCAGAGATCGTATGAGCATTTGGAAACGAAATATGAATACGAGGATTGGGACATTGACGAATTCCTTTCTTTGTCAAGAGATTTGTCGCAGTGCACTATACGTGGCTGTGAGTTCTGCATAAACGATATTGCAATTCTTTCGGGGCGTATAGAAGAGGTGGTGCAACAGCATTGGCCCGATAAGGACGAAGATGCGTTGAAGTCGCTTTATGCCCAAGCACTCAATAACTTGCAGTCGCATCGTGATGAGCTGCGCCGTAGTCTGAGTAAACCAATCAACGACTTGATAGACGAGGGGCTGATTGACCCTGACCCAAATACAGGGGGAGATGAGGACGAAATGGAAGATTGGGACTAAATGCACGAATTAACGCGGGTTACATGGATTTAATTATCCGTGTAACCCGCGTTACAAATTTAGGGTGGGGCGACGCGTCTCTTCAAGCACCAAGCGCCCAAACGCAACCTCAAAACGCTATCTCAAAACGCAAGCTCTAATGGGGGCGACGCGTCTCGCGTCGGGGATAGTGCAGCAGTTATTTAGTGGGGGTGCCTTTCCTTTTTATTTTCCCGACGCGGGACGCGTCGCCCCCATTAGAGCTTGCGTTTCTTCAAGCACCAAGCGCTACCACTAAGCGCAAGCACAAAACGCTATCTCTAATGGGGGCGACGCGTCCCGCGTTATCGGGAAAATATGCAGTGATGTCTTACAAATATCAGTGCTCGTTGAGCAAAACCTTGCAGATGCTGTCGGCATCGAGTCCCACGATGTGACGCAATTCGCCCACGCTGCCATGCTCAACAAACTCGTCGGGCAATCCCAAACGCGTGATAGTGGGGGAGTAGCCGTGGTCGGCAAACCACTCCATCACGGCCGAGCCCATGCCCCCCATGCGCACCCCGTCCTCAATGGTAATCACGCGTTTGAAGTGGCGTCCTACCTCGTGCAGCAGTTCCTCGTCGAGCGGTTTAAGAAAACGCAAGTCGTAGTGCGCTATGCTCAGTCCCGGTCGGGCAGCTTCGGCCATGCTGATGGCTTTAGCCGCCTCGGTGCCAATGGGGCCCAGGGTGATGACGGCAGCATCGGTGCCTTGCTTGAGCTGGCGGCCCCGGCCTACGGCAATCTCCTTGAGCGGACAGTGCCAGTCAACCATTGAGCCGCGTCCGCGCGGATAGCGTATGACAAAGGTACCCTTGCCAGGCAGTTGTGCCGTGTACATGAGGCAGCGCAGTTCAGCCTCGTCGTAGGGCGAGGCAATGGTCAGGTTGGGCACGGGGCGCAAGGCCGCCAGGTCGAAGGCCCCGTGGTGTGTGGGGCCGTCCTCGCCCACAAGGCCGGCGCGGTCAAGGCACAGCACTACTGGCAGGTTGAGCAAGGCCGCGTCGTGTATCACATTGTCGTAGGCACGTTGTGCAAAGGCCGAATAAATGTTGCAGAAAGGCTGAATGCCCTCTTTGGCCATACCTGCCGAAAATGTGACTGCGTGGCCCTCGGCTATGCCCACATCAAAGGCACGGTCGGGCATGGCCTTCATCAAGATGTTCATAGAGCAACCTGTGGGCATGGCCGGCGTAACGCCTACAATGCGCGGATTTTGCTCTGCCAGTTCGAGCAGCGTCTGCCCGAACACGTCCTGAAACTTTGGCGGCTGTGGCTTTGAGGGCTTCTCGATAATGCGTTGCCCGCTTTCAACACAGAACTTGCCCGGGGCGTGCCACACGGTAGCATTCTCCATGGCCGGTTTGTAGCCCATGCCCTTGTGCGTGTGAATGTGCAGCAACTTAGGCCCCTTCATGTCCTTAATTTCGCGCAGAATGCGCACCAATTCTATTACATCATGCCCGTCGGTGGGGCCAAAATAGCGAATGTTAAGCCCTTCGAAAATGTTCTGCTGGTTGGCCAGCAGCGACTTGATAGAGTTGTTAAAGCGTATCACAGCCCGGCGCCGGCTCTCGTTGAGCAGCCCCCACTGTGTGAGTTTGCGTGATATGCAAAAACGCATACGGTTGTACCAGTTGCTTGTGTGCAGGTGCAGCAAATACTCCTTCATGCCGCCCACAGCACGGTCGATGCTCATGTGGTTGTCGTTAAGTATGATGAGCATGTTGTTGGGTGTGTCCGACACATTGTTAAGGCCTTCAAAGGCCAGTCCGCCACTCATCGAACCATCGCCAATGAGCGCCACCACATGACGGTTGGCCTCCCCCTTTTTAACGGCCGCGAGCGACATGCCCAAGGCTGCCGAAATAGAGTTTGAGGCGTGGCCGCAGGCAAAGGTGTCATATTCGCTCTCTTGTGGCGAGGGAAATGGGCGTATGCCGTGCAGTTTGCGGTTGGTGTGGAATGCGTCGCGTCGTCCGGTGAGTATTTTGTGCCCGTAAGCTTGGTGCCCCACGTCCCACACAATGCGGTCGTAGGGCGTGTCGTACACATAGTGCATGGCCACAGTTATTTCAACTGTGCCCAGGCTCGATGCAAAGTGGCCGGGGTTGTCGGCCAACTCGTTGATGATGTCGCGCCGCAACTCATCGCAAACGGCAGGCAGCTCGTCAACGCGCAGCTTGCGCAAGTCGGCGGGCGAGTTGATGTGTTGCAGATATTTGAAGGGTTTGTCTTGTTCCATGCTATCAGTGCTGAGGCCATGCGCGGTGCGGCTTCCCTTTCGCAGAGAGTGGCCATGTGGGCGCATATCAAAGCAAAATTAGCATATTTTTTGGTAACCGCATATATTTCGCTACGAAAAACTTGTTTTGGAGTGTTAGCCCAAAACATTTCTGTAATTTTGCATACTTAACCCGTTGATGGAATTTCAAGTTAACGAGTTAACGAGTTGACAGGTTTACAAGTAAGTGTGCTTTACACTACTTATTTTGTTAAAGTAGTAATGATAAGAAGCTTAAAAAGCTTGGCAAACTTACCTGTTAACCCGTTAACTTGTCAACGTGTTTACTAATTCCGCCAACGCG
>OLFZ01000165.1_pt1 | contig 76994 bp, 73 predicted proteins | sample 1604861 | NCBI WGS metagenome assembly OLFZ01 (sample SAMEA3888895, study PRJEB22519) | human gut metagenome | biome: human gut; feature: human-associated habitat; material: faeces | place: Denmark | collected 2011 | reverse complement strand
TATACCAAGCCGTCGCAACGAAGACATTCGTGCTTGCTCCGCCTTTTTTTGGCGTGTGTTTTCTTGTGCCAACCGGCCTTTCGTTCGGAGTTTTTTGTATCCTGTTATCAGTGGCATCCACAGCCGCCGCCGCAGCCACAGTCACCGTCGTCATGGTCGTGATCGCCGCAACCGCCCGAGCAGCCGGAGCAACCGCCGCCGCAGCCGCCCTCGTCGGAAAGGAAGGGGAGCTGACCGTGCATGAGAAGCTCTGCGGCATCGTCGGAATTTCCGCAGAAGCCTGCAAACGCAACAATGCCGTATGCGGCAAGAGCCGCCCTTGCGTGAACGCCGATGTTGCCGACGATAACGGCGTCAACATTCAGACTGTCCATAAGATCGGCGACTGCCTGATGTCCGGTTTCCTTGACTTCGACGATCTCCTTGGAGAGGATCTCGGTGTTGTCGTCATTGGTCTTGTAGATGGCGAACATTTCGGCATGGCCGAAGTGCTCGAAAATTTCATTGTCCTTGTAAGATACTGCAATTATCATGCGTTTTCTCCTTTTTCAATAAAGTCGGCCAGCTCGTTGAGAGCGTCGGCGTCTATGCTTTCTATTTCTCCGGCATCGACCATCGTTGAGATAACGGGGTCGATGGGAAGGCGCGCGGTGTGCTCGATGCCGTATTCCTTTGCGACCTGCTCGACCTTGCTTGAACCGAATATCTCGTGCTCTTTGCCGCAGTCGGGGCACTTGAAATAGCTCATGTTCTCTACTATGCCGAGCACGGGGATGTTCATGAGCTTTGCCATGTTGACAGCCTTTGCAACAATCATGGAAACAAGCTCCTGGGGTGATGTGACGATAACGATGCCGTCAATGGGCAGCGACTGGAAAACCGTCAGAGGAACGTCGCCGGTTCCGGGAGGCATATCGACAAACATGTAGTCAACATCGTCCCACAGCACGTCGCTCCAGAACTGAGTAACAACGCCTGCAATGACGGGACCGCGCCAAACGACGGGGTCGGTCTCGTTGTCGAGAATAAGGTTAACTGACATGATCTGCGTGCCCTTGTTTGAATAGCAGGGGATGAGCATATCCTCGGTGCCGCGCGCATGCTCGTGGATGCCAAATGACTTAGGGATGGAGGGACCGGTGATATCCGCGTCAAGCACGGCGGCCTGATATCCGCGGCTCTGCATCTTGCTTGCAAGCAGCCCTGTGACAAGGCTCTTGCCAACGCCGCCCTTGCCGCTGACAACGGCAATGACCCTTTTAACGCTTGCTGCCGGGTTGAGCTTTGCGCTCAGATCCTGCTCCTGGCGTTCGCCGCAGTTTTCCTGACAGGTCGAACAATCGTGTGTACATTCGCTCATTTTGAAATACTCCTAATATCAAATATTGTTATCTAACACCATACTAACACTAACCGACTCTTTTGTCCAGCCGTTGAGTGAGATACATTGCGGCAATGCCGGTGAACGCACCCGTTACAACCGCCGAGGCAAGAAGCACCGGTGCATACAGCATAAGCGAGCTCGTTTTCGTTATGATAATTGCGGCGATGAGCTGCCCAAGGTTATGCGCAATAGCGCCGAGAACGCTGACGACCCACAATAGCTTTTCGGGGAACAGCTTCAGCGTAAGACACATGACGGCATAAGCCAGCGCTCCGCCGGCAATGCTGAATATAAACGCCGAAACGCCGCCTGTGAACATGCTGCCCATGGCTATGCGTACAAGCAGAATAAGCCCTGCTTCGCGCCGGCCGAGCATGACCATCGCTATAAGCGTGACAATATTGGCAAGCCCGAGCTTGACGCCGGGAACGGGAACGGGAGCCGGTATCTGTGCTTCGATGACAAACACGATCAGCGAGGCGGCGGTGAACATGGCCATGAGCGCAAGCTTTCTCGTTTTAGGCATCTATGTCGCCCCCTTCGATCTCAACGGTAAGCTTGTGGGGCAGACATACTATCGGGACTCCGGCTTTGCTGACCTTGCCCTGCGACATGCAAATATGGTCGCGGCAATCGGCATCTATGACGCTTATCCCATCGTGCTCTATATGCAGCTTATTATACCCGAACTCGGTGCGGATTTCCATGTCATATGCAACAGCAACCGCATTTAAGTCGATTTTTTCGTAAACCTCGCCGTTTACTCGGATTACGGCAGTCGTGCCCTGAATGCCGGAATGCTTCAGCAGCAGGAAAGCGGCAGTGCATATAATAAGCACCGCGGCAAAAATAATGATCCATATTTTCGTGCTTTTAATATTCATGAACCTATTGTAAATAAATCCGGCTTGCTTGTCAATGCGGTACATTTATGATATTATTACTAAATACTACTTTGCTTCAAAATGAGGTGAATTTATTGCCTGACACATTGGTCACTATAGCTTCATATATACTGCCGCTGTTTGCGATAATTGTTTTGATACGGTGCATGCGCAGCATGCTCGGCAACAAAACGCAGACCGAGATATGGGGATATATCCATAAAGATGACGGCGTTGCGCTTATAAACCACTGGGAAAATCTCATCGGCCGTTCAAAATCGGCGGATATCTGCCTGCCGTATGCATCGGTCAGCCGTGTGCACGCGGTACTCATCCGAAGCCCCAAGGGAGTATGGCGCATTTTCGATATCTTCTCCAAGGGCGGAGTTTGGGTCAACGGCGAAAAGGTGCAGGCAACAGGCACCGTTGTTCGCGACGGTGATGTTTTGAACCTTGCCGGAAACAGCGTTCGCTTCCGCGATATCAGCGAAAAGCAGCGCGACGCGATCGAGGCGCGCAGAACGCAGAGCTGGAAGCGCGTCCACCCGGCGGTAACGCTGTTTTTCCTGACGATCTTCCAGGCAATACTCCTGCTTGAGCACCTGTGCACGGCCGAGAGCGAGTATCTTGCCGGCATAATGCTCGGCTTTGTGCTGCTCGTTCTGCTCGAGTGGTTCTGCTATTTTGCCATGCGCAGCATACGTCGAACGGGATTTGAGGTCGAAACGCTTGCGTTTTTCCTCTCGTCGATCGGCCTTTCGGTCATAGCCTCGTCAGTGCCGGACGAGATGTTCAGGCAGATGATAATAGTCTTTGCAGGCGTCGTTGCGTTTTTTGTCCTCGGCTGGTGGCTTCGCGATCTTGACAGGACAAAGACCATGCGCCTGCCGCTCGCGATACTGTCGGTCCTCATCCTCGGTGCGGTGCTCGTTATCGGCAGGGAGCAGTATGGCGCAAAGAACTGGATATTCATAGGCAGCATGTCGATCCAGCCCTCGGAGTTTGTAAAGGTCGCGTTTATCTACGTCGGCGCCGCGACGCTTGACAGACTGTTCAGCACCAAGAACCTCATACTGTTCATCGTGTTTTCGGCTTTGTGCGTCATATGCCTTGCGTTCAGCAGCGATTTCGGCACGGCGCTTATTTTCTTTGTCACCTTCCTTGTCATATCCTTCATGCGCTCAGGCTCTATAGCAACGGTAGCGCTCGCAATAACGGGAGCGGGTATGGCAGGCTTCCTTATGCTCAAGATGAAAGACCACGTTGCGCGCAGATTTGCAACCTGGGGACACATATGGGACGCTGAGAACATCTGGGACGGCGGCTATCAGCAGACGCACGCCCTTTCCGCCGGTGCATCGGGCGGCCTTTTCGGCAAGGGAGCCGGAAACGGCTGGCTTAAAAACACCTTTGCCGGCAATACGGACACCGTGTTCGGCGTCATGTGCGAGGAACTGGGGCTTATCATTGCCATTTGTGCAGTGCTTGCGATTCTGGCGCTTGCCTTTTTTGCCGTGCGCAATTCGGGCCACGGCCGCAGCGCCTACTATTCGATAGCTGCGTGCGCAACGGCGAGCATGTTTATGGTTCAGGTCGCGCTCAACGTGTTCGGTTCTGTGGATATACTGCCGTTTACGGGCGTAACGTTCCCGTTCGTGTCGCGCGGCGGCACGTCGGTGCTCGCGTGCTGGATGCTGCTTGCGTTTATCAAAGCAGGCGACACGCGCAAGGGCGCAAGCTTTGTCGTGCGCCCACCCGAGGCAAAAACCAAAAAACAGCGTGAAAGCGCCGAAGAAAGGGAGGAGACGGCATGAAAAAAGTATCTCTTCGTGCATTTTCGGCAATACTCATGGCGTTTCTTATCATTATCGGCCTTGGTGTTTATGTCGGAAGATATATAAAGGACGGGGAAATGTGGGCGCTGTACTTCGATCAGTCCACCTCCGGAAGCGAATATACGCTCACTGACCGCAACGGAACACTGCTTGCAAAAATGGGCGGCGGCGAAAAAAGCTATGCCGAAAACGCAAACACTCGCATTGCCTGCTACCATGTTACAGGCGACTATACCGGAAACGTCGGCACCGGCGCGCTCAGCTCGTTTAAAAGCAAGCTCTCCGGCTTCAGTCTTATAACCGGCATCGAGGAGCAGGACGATGTAAACCTCCAGCTCACCATCGACGCGGACTTAAACCTCAAGGCCTATGAAGCGTTAAACGGCCGCAAGGGAGCCGTGATGGTTTATAACTACAAAACAGGCGAAGTGCTCTGCATGGTATCCTCGCCGTCTATAGATCCGCTCAATCCGCCGGAAACGCTGCCGGACGGCGCGTATATCAACCGCTGCCTGAGCGCATCGTTCACTCCGGGCTCTATATTCAAGCTTGTAACGCTCAATGCGGCGCTTGAGAATATCGACGATATCTACCACCGCACCTTCAACTGCGCAGGCTCGGTTGACGTAAAGGGCGTGCAGATAAACTGCACCGGCGTTCACGGCCAGCAGACCATTGAGCAGGCTCTTTCTAATTCCTGCAACTGCGCCTTTGCGGAGATATCGCTTGAGCTTGGCCCGGATATCATTGCCGAGTATGCCGAAAAGCTCGGCATAACCACGTCGCTGAAGCTCGACAGTATATCAACTCAGGCCGGCAATTACGATAAGGACGGCTCGATGAGCGCGTCTATGGCATGGTCGGGCATCGGCCAGTATAACGACCTTGTCTGCCCCTATGCAATGATGCGCCTTGCCGGAGCGTACGCAAACGGCGGCACCGTCGTCGAGCCTTCGCTGCTCGGCCAATCGAGCAAAACAACGCAGCTTGTATCTGCCGATACGGCGCAGAAGATAGCGTCGATGATGAATTACAACGTCGTATATCATTACGGCCAGAATCGCTTCCCGGGACTTAACATCTCTGCAAAGACCGGCACCGCCGAGGTCGGCGACGGCAAAGCCTCGCACGGCTGGTTTGTCGGCTTTTTAAACGACGAAGCGCACCCCTACGCCTTCGTCTGCCTTGTTGAAAACGGCGGCAGCGGACTTGGTGCTGCCGGCAGCGTGATCAACACCGTGCTCCAGGCAGCGGTAGCAAAATAGTTTAGGAGAAATGTAATGACAGACATATCCGTCAACGGACTTGTAAAGTCCTTTGAATTGGGTAAAAACATACTTGACGGGCTCAGCTTCGACATTGCCGAGGGTGAGCGCGTCGGCATTCTCGGCCATAACGGCTGCGGAAAGACTACGCTCTTCCGCATATTAACCGGCGAGATAGATTACGATGAGGGTGCTGTGGCCATAGCCTCCGGAAAGCGCCTCGGGCTTATTTCGCAGATACCCGTCTACCCGGACGGATGGACGACCGAGGACGTCCTTAAGGATGCTCACCGTGAGCTTTATGCCATTAGCGCACGCCTTGATGAGCTTGCGCATGAAATGGAGCATGATCAGTCGGATAAGCTTTTGGCGGAATACGACAGGCTCTCGGCCGATTTTTCGCGTCTCGGCGGATATGATATGGACACCGACCGCAACCGCGTTGCAAACGGCCTTGATATTCCGCAGAGCATGCGCGAGCAGCCCTTTGACCTGCTCTCCGGCGGAGAGCGGACGAGGGTCAACCTTGCGCGCCTTATACTCGAAAAAACGGACATACTCCTGCTTGACGAGCCGACAAACCACCTCGATCTGCGTGCAACCGAATGGCTCGAGGATTATCTACAGCACTTCAAGGGAACCGTTCTGCTTATAAGCCACGACCGATATTTTATCGACAAGATCACCCAGCGCTGCATCGAGATAAGCGACGGCAAAGCGGAGTTTTACAGCGGCGGATACAGCTTCTATGTCGTCGAGCGGCAGAAGCGCTTTGAGGAAAAGCTCAGAAAGTACGAAAAGGATCAGGCCAAGATCGAGCAGCTCACGCGAGCTGCCGAACAGATGCACCTTTGGGCGTTCATGGGTAATGATAAGCTGCACAAGCGCGCATTTTCAATGGAAAAGCGCATAGCGAAGCTTGAGCAGACTGCAAAGCCTACCGAGGCTAAAAAGCTCTCGGCGAAATTCTCATCATCGGATTTCTACGGTGATGAGGTGCTCGTGTGCCATAACGTATCCAAGGCATTCGGTGAGAGAAAGCTATTTGAGGGGCTTGAGCTAAACGTTTCCGGCGGCGAGCGCATAGCGCTCATCGGCGATAACGGAACCGGCAAGAGCACGCTTGTAAAAATGATAATGCAGCAGGAAACGCCGGATGAAGGATACATAAAGTTCGGCCCGTCCGTGCGCCCGGCATACCTGCCGCAGATAATATATTTTTCAAATGAGGAGCGCTCGCTGCTCGATACGATGCTGTATGACTGCCGCTGTCAGCCGCAGGAGGCGCGCGACAGACTCGCTGCCTTCGGCTTTCGCGGCGAGGATGTGTTCACGCCCGTCGGAGCGCTTTCCGGCGGCGAGAAGAGCCGTTTGAGGCTCTGTATGCTCATGGGCAGCGACATTAACCTGCTCATCCTCGACGAGCCCACAAACCATCTGGATATCGCAAGCCGCGAGTGGATGGAGGATGCCGTTTCGGATTATTCCGAGGCGCTGCTGTTCGTTTCGCACGACAGATATTTTATCGAAAAATTTGCAACACGCATATGGTACCTTGACGGAGGAAAGCTGCTCGATTACCGCGGAACATATGAGCAGATGCGCGAATATCTCAAGCGTCAGGAGGTTTTCACTCGTACGGCAAAGGCCGAGGCCAAGGCGACAAAATCGGATAAGCCTGCGAAGAAGTCCTCGCCCAATAAGGAAAAGCGCATAGCGAAGATCGAACGCGATATAGCCGCTCTGGAAAAGCAGATGGCTGCGCTTGAAGAAGCCGAACAGGAGAACGCGAGCGACTATCAGAAGCTCATGGAGCTTGGCGCGCAGAAGGAAGAGATAAATGCGCAGCTGCTTGAACTGTATGATAAGTGGGAGGAGCTGTCGGATGAATAAAAAGCTCATTCTTCCCGGCGTGCTTGTGCTTTTGGGCCTTGTGCTGCGATTTTTCTTCACCGGCGTCGGATACATTGCCTATGCAATGTTTTTTGCCGCGGCGCTTATCGCGATAATGCGCTTTTGCAAAAAAGCATGGATAAAGCGCACGGTATGCATCCTCACAGCGCTGGGGCTTGCCTATCTCATAGTTATCGAGGTGCCGATAGTCGGCGCAGCCTCCGGCGACGGAGACAGGGAATATGACTATATCATCGTCCTCGGTGCCGCCGTGCACGGCGATACGCCGTCGCTGTCGCTCGTTGAGCGTATGAGCGCCGCGCGCGATTACATGCAGGCTCATCCGCAGACGATCGCCATTGTCAGCGGCGGACAGGGCAGCGACGAAAACGTAAGCGAGGCTGCGGCAATGACTGCGTGGCTTACGGATAACGGCATAGACAAAAGCCGCATAATCGCCGAGGATAAGGCGACCTCGACGCTTGAAAACCTCGAATACAGCTTCAACATTATCCGTCAGCGCGGAGATGATCCGAACGACAGCTGCGCGGTTGTCACAAGCGAATATCACATATACCGCGCAAAGCTTCTGGCGCAGTCGCTGGATGTGAGCGTAGGCTCTGTCGCGGCGCGCACGACCTATGTGCCGATCATGATAAACTACTTTATCCGCGAGGCATTCGGTGTGACGTATCAGCTTATATTCTGCTGACATAAACCCTCCCGAACAGGCATAGTAATGTACAAAGCCTTTACGGGAGGGATCTTTTTTGAAAAAATTATTAAGCAGAATAAAAAATCGAAAGGCTGCGGCATCGGCTGTTGCCCTCGTTGTGCTCACGGCGGTGATCTTCTGGACTACCAACAGCCCAGCGGTAGTAGGTGTCGCCGCAAGCGACAGACAGCTTCCGATCTACTGCGTGCAGCGCGACGATAAAACGGTTGCCCTGTCCTTTGACGCGGCCTGGGGCAACGAGGATACACAGGAGCTGATAGACATATTAAATAAGTACAACATAAACGCAACGTTTTTCGTCGTCGGCCAGTGGGTCGATAAGTACCCGGAGTCTGTTAAGGCTCTGCACGATGCCGGCAACGAGGTCATGAGCCACTCCGATGACCACGCGCACTTTGCTCAGCTCTCGGCCGATGAGATAAAGTCTAACATTGCTACATCCAACGAAAAGATAAAGAAAATCACCGGAACAGAACCCACGCTGTTCCGCTGCCCCTACGGCGAGTATAACGACACAGTCATTAGCACCGTAAATTCAATGGGTATGAGCGCCATTCAGTGGGATGTTGACAGCCTCGATTGGAAGGGAATATCGGCAAGCGATATCTCCGACCGCGTTCTGAAAAACGTGAAAAGCGGCAGCATAGTCCTTTTCCATAACGCCGCCGAGAATACTCCCGAGGCGCTTCCGGGAATAATAGAGGGGCTCATAGCCGACGGATATAAGATCGTGCCCGTGTCGCAGATATTGCTGACGGGCGACTATACCATCGACAACACCGGCATGCAGTGCCAGGCAAAGCAAAGCTCCGACGCAAAAGCCGACGCTTAAATATGAAAAAACAGCACCTCGTACCGTGAGTACGGGGTGCTGTCTGATTGTCTGACTTATTCCTTATTGTCGAGCCAGTCGGCAACCTTTGCTTCTTCGATACCGAGACCGCCGGAAATAAATGCGACGGCTTCGTTGAAGTTCATCGCTCTCAGACGAGCGTAGTTGCTTGCGCCGGCACCGGGGCCGTCGTTGAGTCTGCCTTCGATGTAGCCGCACTCGTAGCACATGTTCAGCGCGTACTTGCGATGGGTATCGAGGGTCATTTCATGTCCGCAGCGAGGGCATTTCATGTTCAATTCCTCCTAAATCTTACTCTTGATTCCTCTTTGGGTTTGTTACCATAACTATTATAGCCCAAACAGAACCTCTAAGCAATAGCTAAGTCGTATTTTATGTACAAATTTGCACAGTGTGCCTCACGCGGCAGGGGAGTTGTTAACGGCCGTTTCACACGAATTTTGAGGAAATTAATAAATATTTTAAAATAGGTATTGCAATTATCGCGCAATTGTGTTAATATAATCGGGCGTTGGAAATCCGGGTGTAGCGCAGATGGTAGCGCGCTTGAATGGGGTTCAAGAGGCCGCTGGTTCAACTCCAGTCACTCGGACCAAGTAAAACAGTCGTCACAGTGTGGCGGCTGTTTTTTCGTTTAGGTGATAGGGACCAGCGGCCTCTTGCAAATTCAAATCCGCCGCTCGGCGTGCCGAACGCAAAGCGTCGGCATGCCGCTGGTTCAACTCCAGTCACTCGGACCAATAATTATTTGAAAAAGTACTGATTTTTAGCTGATTTAGCTTAAATCGGTACTTTTTTATTATAATTGTCATAATTCGCTTGATGCTTGAATTGCCAAAAAACGCTTAAAATCGGGCAAAAATACGCGCTATTACAGACCTATTACAGACCTGAGAATACTGTCGAGAGTTTAAGCATGGTGAGTATAAGCTTAAAAAACAGCACTTTTAATTTGGTGTAATACCGCAAAGAAAGTGATTGAAAAAATAAAAAATACTCCTCCCGACTGTTGCCGGGAGGAGTTACATTTACTTCACTATTGCATTTTGCTTGACCCACTCGCCCCACTTTCTATAGGCGTTGCCGTCGGGGTGGATACCGTCAGAGGTAATGTCCGAGGAAAGCGTGCCGTTTGCGTCGTCGAACAGATCGTTGCACTCAAGATAGAAGATCGTCTCGCCGTCGGCGAGGGCCTTGGTGTAATCATTGAGATTATTGAGATTCGCGTTGTTCACCGCAGTGCCGCGCGAATCCTGCGTTGCGGAAACGTGGAGGTTGGACATGATGTAGATTATCGCGTCCGGCTGAAGATCGCGGATCTTATCAATAAGATTGCTGTAGGTTTGCTTGAGCGCCTCGACCGAGCCGCCGATATCGTTTATGCCGAGCATGACATATACCTTGCCGAACTGCCTGCTTTGCAGAAGCGCCGGAAGAGTAGTCGTTCCGACTCCGGAAACATCTGCACTTGTGCTCATTGCGCCTGTCAGGCTGAGACCTACGGTAGTGAAGAACGTTGCTCCGTCGATCGTCTCCATCATCTGAATGCCCACCATGCGCGAGTCGCCGATAAACAGCGCGTCGTTAAAATATCCCTCGGGTGCGGTCGTGAACTGCAGGGGAGTGGGGGTAGGCTCCGGCGTAGGCTCAAGACTCTCGGAAGGTGATGCGCTCGCCTGAGCGTCGTCGGGCGTTCCGCCGTCCTTTTTGTTCTGAAGGCTGATGCATATAAGCGCGATCAGAACGATGATCAGCACAAAGGCAATGATCGCAATAACTTTCTGCTTTTTTGTCATAAAAAGATCTCCTTTTGGAATGTATGGACGACACACCGATCAGCGTGCCGTCCATGAATTATAATTATTTTTCACTGCTGAGCTTCACCTGAAGCTTAACGGGGTTGTGGTCGGAATAAGTGAAGCCTTCGTCGAGTGTGTTTACTGCAACAAGCTCAACATTCGGCGACAGAATGAAGCCGTCTATGACATAGTGCTGGGTGTTCTCGGTGTCCGACGGGTCATAAGGCTGGTTGAGAAGGCGGCAGCTCGGCGTTTCGAGATCGTACGCAAGCGTCCAGCCCTCCGGCATGATATCCTCGCTTATCGTGCCCGGTTCCCACAGATCCTTGTGCGTGTTGGGGTATTTCTCAAGCCCATTGGGGAAAATCTGATTGAAGTCGCCGCCGGCTATAACATAGTTGCCCTTTTCGTACTCGGACTGAATAAACTCACGCAGCTGCTTTGTCTGCGCGATCTTGCCCTCGCCGTCGTCATAAGCCTCCAGATGGAGATTTACGATAACAAGCTTGCTGTTTGTTCCGGATATGGGCAGATAGCTTACGAGCAGGCAGCGCTTGAGATTTGCGGTGCTGACCGGCCAGCTAAACGGGCAGGGAAGCGATATGCGCTCGGCCGAGTCAATATCATACACCGTTGTTGTCAGAAGTCCGCTGTTTACCCGGCCGATAGGCGGCACGGGGTAGGGGACGAATTTGCACGAATAGTTGAGCGCGTAAGTGCTGTTGTTTATGCCAAGCGCGTAGGCCTCGTCCTTTCCGTAGGTACGAGAGGAGTTTTTATCGACCTCCTGCAGCATGAAGATCGTCGCCGGGTCGGATGACGAGTAAAGCGTTTTGTATATGCCCAAAAGCGACGCTGCGACCGTGTCCTGATCGGCGGAAGCGACATTCGTGCCGCCGTCCATGAAAAAGTCCGATCCCTTGCCGAGACCGGCATAGCCGATGTTCCAGCTTATGACCGAAAACTCCTCGTCCAAAAACGGCGAAACGCCGCTGATCTCGGAGTTTGCCTCGACCTTAACGTCCATAACGTCTCCGGGCTTGAACTCGGTGACCGACAGCCAGAGGATCAATGCGGCGGCTGCCAGAAGAATAACGCCGAGAATTATAAGAACTGTTTTAAGCAATTTTTTTGCCATGTCCTCACCTCACGAGTGTATATTATCACAGCCCATTCCCGTATTCAAGCAAATTCGACCGATACCTGAGCAAAACGACAAAATTGCGCGATTTTGCTTGATAAGGAGCATATAATGGCGTATAATTGCAAAGATATTATTACTTTTACGGGAGGCCGGAAAATGAGTTATGATACTATAAGAATGAGCGACCCAGAGCTGTACGGCGCAATGAAAAACGAGCTTGAGCGCCAGCGCGATCATATTGAGCTGATAGCGTCGGAGAACTTCACCAGCCGCGCCGTAATGGAGGCAATGGGAAGCCATCTTACAAATAAATATGCCGAGGGCTACCCCGGTGCGAGATATTACGGCGGCTGCGAATATGTCGATATCGTTGAGCAGCTTGCCATCGACAGAGCCAAGGAGCTTTTCGGGGCCGAGCACGCAAACGTTCAGCCGCACTCCGGCTCGCAGGCAAACGTCGCGGTCTATCTCGCGCTTTTAAAGCCCGGCGATACGATACTCGGCATGGATCTCAGCCACGGCGGACATCTGACGCACGGCTCGAAAGCGTCTATCTCCGGAAAGTATTTTAACGCCTGCTTCTATGGTGTCGATCCCGAGACCGAGATGATCGATTATGAAAAGGCAATGCAGATAGCCGGCGAGTGCAAGCCGAAGATCATAATAGCAGGCGCAAGCGCTTATTCCCGCATAATTGACTTTAAGAAAATGCGTGAGATAGCCGACGAGGTCGGAGCATACCTCATGGTCGATATGGCGCATATCGGCGGCCTTGTCGCAGCCGGCGTTCACCCCAGCCCCGTACCCTATGCCGACGTTGTTACAAGCACGACCCACAAGACCCTCAGAGGGCCGCGCGGTGCAATAATCCTGTGCAAGGATGAGCTTAAAAAGAAGATAAACAGCGCAGTGTTCCCCGGAACCCAGGGCGGACCGCTCATGCACATAATTGCCGGCAAGGCCGTCTGCTTCAAGGAAGCGATGAGCGAGGAATTTAAGGCGTATCAGCGCCAGGTCGTGAAAAACGCTGCCGTTCTGGCCGATACCCTGTCCGAGAACGGCATACGCCTCGTATCCGGTGGCACTGATAACCACCTTATGCTGGCCGATACCATGAGCCTTGGCCGCACCGGCAACGAGGTTCAGGAGCTTCTTGACGCAGCGCATATAACCGCAAATAAAAACTCCATTCCATTTGATACGCAGTCCGTCAAGCTCACCAGCGGTATGCGCTTTGGAACGCCGGCAGTCACAACGCGCGGCATGGGTGAGGACGAAATGCGCGATATCGGCAAAATGATAGTGCGGATTATAAACGACGGCGATAAAGCAATTGATGATGTAAAGCAGCAAGTGCTGTCCCTGTGCGAGCGTTTTCCGCTTTATCCCGAGATCGAGATGTAAAGTGCCGAAAAAATGAATAGATCATCGCTGAATGTTTTGGGCTGCTACATACTCGGGGGCTGCTGCCGATATTCTGGAAGCTGCTTGCCGGAGTCAACTCAGCCTATGTTCTCGCGCAGAGAATCGTATTCTCCTGCGTGTTCTGCCTTGCCGTTATACTCATAAGAAAGAACGGCGGCGAGATAGGAAAGATCATAAAAAACAAGTCCGAGCGCCGCAAATTCTTCCTGTGCGGTATACTCATCTCAATAAACTGGGGCGTGTATATCCTCACCGTCGCAATGGGCAGGATACTCGAAGCGAGCCTCGCGTATTATATGAATCCGCTGTTTTCCGTGCTCATCGGAGCGATATTTTTCAAGGAAAGGCTCAGCCGGGTGCAGTGGGCGAGCGTCGCACTTGCCTTTGCCGGGGTCATGTTCTCCGTCATCCGCTATGGCGAGGTGCCGTATCTTGCGATCATTATCGGCCTGTCGTTTGCACTGTACGGCGCGCTTAAAAAGGGCATAAAGGCTGACAGTGAGACGTCAATTTGCATGGAAACGATGGCCGTGCTGCCGATCGCGCTTGTATTTATAGCATATGCGCAGTTTTCCGGCTTTACGACATTTTCATCGCTCACAACGGCTGAAGCACTTCTTCTTATAGCAACAGGTCCGATAACGTCAATTCCGCTTATGCTGTTTGCTAAGGGCATAAAGGAAACGTCGATCGTAACCTCCGGCATACTTATGTATATTAACCCGACGCTCCAGCTGCTTGTCGGCGTGTTTATCTATAACGAGGCCTTCACGCAGACAAATGCGATAACCTTTGCATTCGTTTGGACTGCGGTCATACTGTTCGTTTTCGACAGCCTGCGAAAGCATAAGAAAGTGAATGCGTAAAATTACAGAGCTATCCACCGTCCGTGGATAATAGCAAAAGGCGTGACTGCCAAAGTCACGCCTTTAATAATATAGTGCGCCCGAGTGTTTGCCCGAAGAGCTGAATTTCAGCTCTTCTTATATGTCATAACTATACCGACAATAGCCGCTGCAAAGACTATAGGAGCAAGCCTTACAAAAACAAATTCAAATCCATGCAGGATCGTTCCGGCGACTGCAAGTTCGGGATTGTTGTAATTCCAGTCCATATAGGAGCCGTTTATTGCGGCAAAAGCAATAAATATTACCGCCATAAATGCACACAACGAGATAAGCAACCAGCGAATGGTTTTTACTTTCGACGAATGCCTGTTTGAAAGCTGCAAATTTATCACCTCGAGCTTTTCGGAAATGGCTCTCAATTCATCGGAAGCTGACTCGCTTATGGCTTCTCCGAGCAAATCACTGACCGAAACGCCGAATTCGTCTGCCAATGAAATAAGCATGCTTGAGTCCGGAACGGATAAACCGTTTTCCCATTTAGATACGGTCTGCCTCACAACGTTTAATTTTATCGCAAGCTCTTCCTGCGAAAGCCCTTTTGCTTTTCTGAGCTGTTTTATATTTTCGTATAACATAACTATGCCTCCTTGAGTTGATAGACTGATTATACAGTCAAAAGAGCCGTTGCAGCAAGCAACGTAAATTAACAGAACGCTTATTCGCAGGGCATTGAGTAAATTCGTATTAACATATAAAAAACAGCCGCGGCAGTATAAGCTGACGCGACTGCTTTTCATGAACGTTATTGCAAAATTCTCAGATCTTTTTCCACTTTGCGCCGTTGGGGATATCGGTGACTTCGATGCCCTGAGCCTTCAGCTCATCGCGGATGCGGTCGGCCTCGGCGAAGTTTTTGGCCTTCTTTGCCTCGGCGCGCGCCTTGAGCAGCGCCTCGATCTCTGCATTCTGCTCGCCGGACTCGGAGATGACGGTGAACTCAGCGCCGCCGGAAACGGCCTGCTTTTTAAGCTCTTCGCGCCGTGCGTCGGCCTTTTCGATAAGACTGAGGCTGAGCACCTTGTCAAAGTCGGCGATCGCGGCAAGTTTTGTGTCGTCGTTGGTCTTGTATTTAAGAACGTCATAAAGCGCTGTGACGGCAAGCGAGGTGTTCAGGTCGTTGTCCAGCGCCGCGGTGAACTTGGACTTGAGCGCTGCCATTGCGTCCTCGTCGATTGCTTCGCCGCTTGCCTTGAGCGCGGCTATGCGGTTTACGAGCTTATTATAGGTGCCCTGAGCGTTGTCGAGGTTTTCCCAGCTGAACACGAGCGACTTGCGATAGTGGCTCTGCAGGCAGAACAGGCGATAGGCGAGGGGGTCATAGCCCTTTTCCTCAAGCAGCGAAACCGTCAGAAATTCGCCCTTGGACTTGCTCATTTTGCCGGAGTTTGTGTTCAGATGCAGAACGTGCATCCAGTAGTTGCACCACTTGTGGCCGAGGTAGGACTCGGACTGAGCGATCTCGTTGGTGTGATGCGGAAAAGCGTTGTCGATGCCGCCGCAGTGAATGTCAAGGTCTTCGCCGAGGTGCTTCATGGATATGCCGGAGCATTCAATATGCCAGCCGGGATAGCCGACACCCCAGGGTGAGTCCCATTTAAGCGCCTGATCCTCGAACTTGGACTTTGTAAACCACAGAACGAAGTCGTTTTTGTTGCGCTTGTTCACGTCCTCCTCAACTCCCTCGCGCACGCCGACGTCGAGATCATCTGCGTTAAAGTCGTTGAAAATATAGTAGCGTTCAAGCTTCGAGGTGTCAAAATAAACGTTGCCGCCGGCAAAATAGGCATAGCCCGTGTCCATGAGCTTGGAGATTATCTTGATATACTCGTCGATGCAGTTTGTTGCAGGCTCAACAACGTCGGGGGTCTTGATGTTGAGCTTTGCGCAGTCGGAGAAGAATGCGTCGGTGTAGAACTTCGCAATCTCCATGACGGACTTGTGCTCGCGCTTTGCGCCCTTGAGCATCTTGTCCTCGCCCTCGTCGGCGTCGCTCGTGAGGTGGCCGACGTCGGTAATATTCATTACGCGCTTGACGTTATAGCCGGCATAGCGCAGGTATTTTTCAAGAACGTCCTCCATGATGTACGAGCGGAGGTTTCCGATGTGCGCAAAGTGATACACCGTCGGGCCGCAGGTGTACATCTTGACTATATCCGGATGATTGGGAACAAACTCCTCTTTCTTTCTTGTTGCAGAATTATAAAGCTTCATAATTAAACTCCTTATGAAAAATAAAGCCTCTCATGGCCGTGACCATGAGAGGCGTGATTTACGCGGTTCCACTCTCTTTTGTAGCTTAAAAGCCTTAACGCGGCATACGCGGAGGCATTTCCTCCTCCGAGGCTCCCGGACGCATTTCCTTCTCATCACCGCGGCCATGCTCTCAGCCAATGCAAAGCCTCTCTGTACGGGCGAGGGGAGAAGTACTTCTTCCGTTCAGCGCCAATAGAATATTACCATTGCGGACAATTCATGTCAAGCGCAGTGCTTGAACACATTGATGTTTTTTACGAAATATTCGATGCCGGAGTACAGCGTTGTAGCAAGGATCAGCACCCAGCATATGACCGCAACGACCTGCGGAGCGGGGAACCAGGGCTGGGTTGCGATGATCAGAATACCGAGCGCGACCATCGTGACGCCGGTCTTGATCTTTCCCGACCAAGCGGCGGCAATGACTATGCCTTGCTCGACTGCAAGCAGTCTCAGACCCGAAACGCCGAACTCACGCAGCAGAACTACCGCAACCACCCATCCGGGCATAAGTCCGACCTCGACAAAGTAGCACATTGCCGACAGCACGAGCATCTTATCCGCAAGAGGATCCATAAACTTGCCGAAATCGGTGACAAGGTTGTACTTTCTTGCGATCCTGCCGTCAATAAGATCGCTCACGCACGCAATTATGTAAACCGCGAGCGCACAGTACGGAAGGTCGAGATACAGCAGCACCATGAAAACGGGAACAAGAATTATTCTGCCAACGGTGATCTTATTAGGTGTGTTCATGATTATTCCTCCAGTCCGATAAGGTTGCCGTCGTCGGAAACGGCGGTTATGCGCACGGGAACGATCTGCCCCTCGCCGCCGCGGCCTTCGAAAACAACAAGGCCGTCGATGTCGGGCGAGTCATAGCAGCTGCGGCCGATCCAGTTGCCGTCGGCATCGTGATCGGTGCAGATGACCGGCAGAACCTTCCCGACGAGCGAGGCTGCGAAATCATCCATTATGCGAGCCTGAATATCCATGATGAGATCCGCGCGGCGCTGAGCTTCCTCAAACGGAACATGCTCCATTTTCGCTGCCGGGGTGCCCTCCTCGGGAGAGAAGGGGAAAACGCCGGCGCGCTCGATCTTGGCTTCAAGCAGGAAGCTGCACAGCTCTTCAAATTCATCCTCGCCCTCGCCGGGCAGACCGGCAATAAGGCTTGTGCGCAGAACAAGTCCGGGTATGCGGCGGCGCAGGGTTTTAAACAGTGCGCGTATATCGTCGCCCGTGCCGTGCCTGTTCATGGTTTTCAGGATCTTGTTATTTATATGCTGGATGGGTATGTCCAGATATTTCACTATCTTGGGATTGGATGCAATCTCGTCGATAAGCTCATCATCGAACTGATCGGGATAGGTGTAGTGCAGCCGTATCCATTCAACGCCGTCAATTTCGCTTATCCGGCGGCAAAGCTCTGCAAGGCAGCGCTTTCCGTAAAGATCCGTGCCGTATCGCGTTATATCCTGCGCGATGACGATGATCTCCTTCACGCCGTGCGCAGCGAGGTCACGAGCCTCCTCGATGACGTTTTCTATCTCTCTCGAGCGGTATCTGCCGCGGATATACGGTATTGCGCAGAAGGCGCAGAAGTTATCGCAGCCCTCGGCGATGCGCAGATATGCCCACGACGGGCCGGTGCTTACAACGCGCGGTATCTCGTCCACTGGGGCGCTGTTGTCCGCAAAAAGGCTCACCGGCTTTTCTTCAAAAACGGCGTTTACCGCAGGAACGATATCTCCGAAGCTGCCGACGCCGAGTATTGCATCGACCTCGGGAAGCTCGTCGGTGACTGCGGCGCGGTAGCGCTCGGTAAGGCATCCGGTCACTATGATCTTGCCGAGCCTGCCTTCGGCCTTGAGCTTAGCCATTTCAAGGATCGTGTCGATCGCTTCGCTTTTTGCGGCGTCTATAAAGCCGCAGGTGTTTATTATAACGGCGTCTGCGCCGTCCGGCGACGGAGCGAGCGCATAGCCTGCCTCGCTGAGCAGATACAGCATCTGCTCGCTGTTAACGAGATTTTTTGCACAGCCCAAAGAAATTAGGGCAATTGTCCTGTCCATTCAGTAATCACCTTGAGTATCAAATTCATTAAGTGCGTGTTTTATCTGATCCCACGAGTAGCCGCGCCGAAACAGCGCATCCGAGACCTTCTTGACCTGCGCCCGGTTGCCGGGATCGGTGAGCCTTGAGCGAAGAAATCGCGCAAGATATTCGTCCTGCTCGGGCATCTGAGACATAGCCTCGTCCCACAGCTCGCGCGAAACTCCGTGCCGCCGCAGCTCCTGCTTTATGCGAGATGCGCCGTAGCCCTTGGCGGCATAGTGCCTAACAACGCTTCCGGCGTATTCGGCGTCGTTAATGAGCCCCATTTGACACAGCCATTCGGCACACGCCTCGGCATTATCCGGCGTTTCGCCTTTTTCAATTAGCCTTTTTCGCAGCTCCTCGCGCGACATAGGACGGGCGTTTATTATCCTCAGCGCTCTTGCCTTGGAAAGGGCAAGAGTACAGGCCGAGACAAGCTCGGTATATTCGTCATCTCCGAATTCCATACCTGAGTGTATAAACCGCTCGGTTATTATACCGAGTGTGGTTTTAAGCTCCGTGCCGTCGTCGAATATGAGCGTAAACCGCTCGGGCGAGGTCTGCTTGATCTCACGCAGGATCACTTCTTATCAGCCTTCAAAATCATCTGCGGAAACATCGACTGCGCGTCCTGCTGCCTGAGCTGCCTTGCGCGCCTGCGGACTCATGAGCTTGTACGCATTGTCGCGTATCTGCTGCTCAATGTTTGCGCAGACCTCGGGATTGCAAAGCAGATATTCCTTGACCGCATCTCGACCCTGGATGCGCTGCTCACCGACGGTGAACCACGCGCCGGCCTTGTCGATGATCTCGAGCTTAACGCCGAGATCGACGATCTCGCCGACCTTGGATATGCCCTCACCGTACATAATATCGAATTCCGCCTCCTTGAACGGGGGGGCGCACTTGTTCTTTATGACCTTTGCTCTCGTGCGGTTGCCTATCATTTCGCCGCCGACCTTGAGCGTTTCAATCCTGCGTACATCGATGCGTACCGAGGCATAGTATTTAAGCGCAAGACCGCCGGGTGTGGTCTCGGGGTTGCCGTACATTACGCCGATCTTCTGGCGCAGCTGGTTTATGAATATGACGGTGCAGCCGTTTTTCGAGATGCAGCCTGCCAGACGGCGCATTGCCTGCGACATGAGTCTTGCAAGCGCGCCGACAACGGAGTCGCCCATCTCGCCCTCAAGCTCAATGCGCGGGATAAGAGCCGCGACTGAGTCAACAACAACAACATCAACCGCGCTCGAGCGGACGAGACTTTCGGTGATGTCGAGCGCCTGCTCGCCGGTATCGGGCTGTGAGATGAGCAGACTGTCGATATCGACGCCCAGCGCACGGGCATATGCAGGCTCGAGCGCGTGCTCAACGTCGATGTATGCCGCCTCGCCGCCGGCCTTCTGAGCCGCCGCGACGACGTGCAGCGCAAGCGTTGTTTTACCCGAAGCTTCGGGACCGTAGATCTCTATGATCCTGCCCTTGGGAACGCCGCCTATGCCAAGCGCAAGGTCGAGCGAAAGCGAGCCTGTTGACAGGGCTTCAACGTTCACGGGGATATCGTCGCCAAGGCGCATTATAGCACCCTTGCCGTAGTTTTTCTCTATCTGCGCGATGCAGGTCTCAAGCGCTTTTTTCTTGTCGCTTGCCTGCGAGTGAGTGGAGATGGGAGCTTTTTTCTTTTCAGCCATTTCGTTTACCTCAACTTATATCAGAATTCGTTTTTCCATTTACCGATCACAACTCGCTCAAAGCCGAGCGTATCGTTGCGGCCCTCTACCGAAACAAAGCCTGCTTTGAGAAGCATCATCTTCACCTCGTCGGCCTGACCTTCGCCGACCTCAAACATCATAAGTCCGTTAGGCCGCATTGTTATCGTCCAGTATTTTATGATCGCCCTGTAAAAATCAAGGCCGTCCTCGCCGCCGTCAAGCGCCGTCATAGGCTCGTAATCGCGCACCGAGCAGTCAAGCTCAATGAGTTCAAACGAGGGGATGTACGGCGGATTTGAGACGATAACGTCAAAGCTGCCTATGCTCATCGGAGGCCAGGTTGTCGCGTCGGCGTTCATCGGGATTATCCGTGAGGTGAGCTTGTTATCCTTAATGTTTTTCCTGCAAACCTCAAGCGCCGAGGGGCTTATGTCGGCGGCCACGACGCGCGCCGCAGGGAGTTCGTTTGCGATGGCGCATGCGATGCAGCCGCTGCCGCAGCACAGATCGAGCACTCTGCCCTTCATGCCAAAGCCTTTTATCGCGTCTATTGCCGCATCGACGAGTATCTCCGTATCCATACGGGGGATAAGAACGTCGGGCGTGACTGTCATCGGCAGTCCATAAAATTCCCACGAGCCGGAGATGTATGCAAGCGGCTCACCCTGAAGCCGGCGCTCTATCATGCTGTGCGCACGTTCCTCAATCTCGGGCGATGTGTAGAGATACATGTCGCGCATAAGCTGCTCCGTTGTTTTTCCGGCAGCCGCGGCAAGAAGTATGCGGGCCTCGAGGCTGAAAGCCTCAACGCCGTTTTCTCTCAGCTTGTTTCTGACTGAGAAGTAGATATCGTTATATGTTTTCGGCATTTTCCAAGATCCTTATTTACCAGGCATCGCTGCCCTTTTCTTCGGGGATGACGAGCTCGAGCGCGCGTATGGCGCATTCTATCATCTCATCGTCGGGCTCGTTGGTCGTTATGCGCTGGAACTGCTTGCCCGGCCATGAGAGTATTGCAGAACAAATGTTGTCGTGTCTGCCGACCCAGCGGTTTAATTCATAGCTCAGCCCCACGATGAGCGGCAGCATGAGGAATTTGAGCCCCATGCGCAGCAGCGTGTCGGAAACATGGATAAACGAGCCTGCTATTATACTTATTATAATAACGACGAATATGAAGCTTGTTCCGCACCTCGGGTGCAGCCTCGGCTGAGGGCGCACGTTTTCAACCGTCAGAGGAAGACCCTTTTCATAGCAGAAGATCGTCTTGTGCTCGGCTCCGTGATATGAAAACAGACGCTTCATATCCTTCATTTTCGAGCACAGTATCAAATAAATAAAGAAGATGACGAGCTTAAGTATGCCCTCAAGCAGCGTCCTCCAATAGAAATCGGACTTGACGGCAGGGAACAGCCCTACGATAAAGGTCGGCAGGAACAGGAACAAGAACAGCGAAAGTGCAATGCCCAGAACAACGGCAACGCCGATAACGAGCTTCTGCGCGGTCTCGTTTGAAAAGTGTTTTTCTATCCAAAGATCTATTTTGTCCGGCTCCTCCTGCATATCCTCGGGAAGCTGATCGGCCGAATACGACAGCGCCTTCACGCCGTTTACCATAGACGATATGAACGCCGCGACACCGCGGATGAGCGGCCAGCCGAGGATGGGGCTTTTCTCCTTCAGAGGGGTTACGGTTTCGACCTTTTCGACCATTTCGCCCGAACCGCGGCACACGATCGCGCGCTTTTCGGGTCCGAGCATCATTATACCCTCGATGAGCGCCTGACCGCCGATGGAGGTCTTGAATTTCACCGAAGACTCAGTGTTTTTATCTGACATTTATCTACCTCAATTTTCTGACAGGGGTAAGCATATTTCGGCAATGCAGCCGCCGCCCTCGGCATTTGCAATATCGAGCTTTCCGCCGTGGCGGCTTATTATCTCGTCGCACACTGCAAGCCCTATGCCGCTGCCGCGGTTTTTGCTGCTGCCCTTATAGAATCTGTTTTTGACAAACGGCAGCTCGCCGGCGGGTATGCCTCTGCCGTAGTCACGTATGCCGATGACTACGCGCTCTTTTTCAAGCGCAAGAGTTATGTCAACCTTTCCGCCGTCTCCGCCGTGCTTTGCGGCGTTATCCAGCAGATTGAGAAACACCTGCTTTAAGCGCTCCGGGTCGCCGGATATGAGCGGAATGTCATACTCGGGCGGCTGGTAATTGACCTCGATCCCAGCCTCGCTCATGAGCTTGCCGTAGGTAAACAGCGAATCCTCAAGCTCGGCGGCAATGTCAACAAGCTCCATGCGCAGGTTGAATCTGCCGTCCTGAATGCGCGTAAACTCCAGAAGATCGGCGACCATGCCTGTAAGCCTTTCGGCCTCCTTGGAGATTATCTTCACGCCGCGCAGCGATTCGTCTTTTATAGCCGGATCGTACTGCAAGGTCTCGCTCCAGCCGAGGATGGCTGTAAGCGGTGTGCGCAGCTCGTGTGATATCTGCGAGATGAACTCGGCCGTTGCCTTATCCGAGCGCGCAATTTTTTCGGACATGATGTTTATATCTTCCGTGAGCCTGCCGATCTCGTTATCTCCGACAGAGGGTACCTGCGCGCCGTAGCTTCCGTCGGCAATGTGCCTTGCCGATTCGCTCAGATCCTCGATGGGCTTTGATATGTAGTGATCGAACCAGATGTTTACGAGAATAATGTAAGCCGCGATTATGATTGCGATTATGATCGCCGGAACAATAAGTTTGTTTGCGGCAAAGGCGATCAGGCATGCGATAAGAATGACCGCCGCAATGCTCGATGCAAGCAGCTGCCATTTAAGATTTTTAAAAAACATTGGACACTTCCCGGGAAATAATCTGTATCAGTAGCCCCACTTATAGCCGAAGCCCCAAACGGTCGTGAGAAATTCGGGCTCGGTGGGATCGGCCTCGATCTTCAGGCGAAGACGGCGGATGTTGACGTCAACGGTTTTAAGCTCGCCGGAGAAATCGTCGCCCCAAACGGCCTTGAGTATATCCTCGCGCGACATTGCCTTGCCGGGGTTTTCCATAAACAGCTTCATCAGCAGGTATTCTATCTGCGTAAGCTTCAGGCGCTTGCAATCCTTTTCAAGGGTGCGGTTGCGTGTGTTGAGCAGGAAAGGACCGCTGGAAATCTCGTAGCTGGGCTTGTCGGATGTATCGCTGCCGAGGCGGCGCACGAGCGCATCGACGCGGGCGGTGAGCTCAGCCGGGGAGAAGGGCTTTGTAACATAGTCATCGGCACCCGTCATAAGACCCGTGACCTTGTCAATTTCCTGACTTTTTGCGGTCAGCATGATGATGCCGATCTTAGAGCCGGAGGCGCGGATGCGGCGGCAGACCTCAAAGCCGTCTATATCAGGGAGCATCACGTCCAAAAGTGCAAGACAGACGTCCGGATTTTTTTCAAGCAGAGCCAAAGCGGTGGTGCCGTTTTCGGCTTCGATAGGCTCATATCCGTTGCGGCGGAGGTTGATGACCACAAAACTGCGGATATTCGGTTCATCCTCAAGTACGAGTATCTTTTTCATGGTTTGGCCTCTTTCTTATAGTTTTACATTGAAATATTGTAACATATAATTTTCAATTATGGTAGTGGCAAAGACAAAAAAATTGTAATCCGAGAACAAAAAATTACACAAATTATCCGAACACCGCTCTTGAATAATGCGCTTTTATAGGTTATAATACATCTGTTTCTATTCGCCGGTGTGATGGAATGGTAGACGTAGCGGATTCAAAATCCGCCGGGGCGACTCCGTGTGGGTTCGAGTCCCACCACCGGCACCATTGAAAAGAGGCTGTTTTTTAGTAAAACGGCCTCTTTTTTTATTTTTATCCATTTTGAGTTCACGGAGCAGCCTCAAAACCAAATCCGTTATTATAAAAGCCCTCCTTCGCCCGAGCACGCTGTGCGTATCCGAAGGAGGGCCTGCTTGCCCGATTGATTTTGTCATATTTCCTGCTCCGCCTGCTGCATGCGCATGAGCGCGTAGCAGAGCTGAAGCTGCCGAACCTTGTGTATCTTCGTCTTATCGTAAATACGTTTCCGGTATGTATCGATCGTGCTGACCGCGCAGCCGAGCTGCTCTGCGCACTGACGGGTGCTGAGCCCTCTTGCCAGGGCGCAGCATATCTCAAGCTCCTTGGCGCTGAGCCGGGCATAGCCGATCAGGAAATTCTCATAATCCTTCGGATCAAGATCCTTTTTCCCGAGATAGGCCAGGCGGCGCACCTGTGCAAGAGAATCGTCGAGCTGCCCCTGCGTATCCTCGACCTGACTCTGCATATCCTCGACCTGCCCCCGGAGCTCCTGCTTCTCAGTTTCCAGATCGGTGATCGTCTGCTCATGGAAGCGCAGCTTCGCGGAGACAGGGCGCAGCTCGTCAAAGGTCATCTGCGCGCCGTCGCAGTTTTCCTTATTGAGCAGCTCAATGTCACGCATGACGGGACGCAGGTAGCGGCGGGTATAGTACAGGCAGCATACAGCGCCGAAAAATATCAGCAGCGTCAGCAGGCCGCCGATCTCCAGCGAGCGCTTGAGCATGATCCGGTTATAGTCGCCCTTGGGAAGCAGCACGCTCAGAGTGTGCTGCTCGGGATCCCCGTCGGCCGCCGAGAACGGCTTTGAAAGTCCGACAAAGGACAGCTCCGTCCCGGAGAAGAACGTAAGACCGTCCCGGCTGCCTGTTTCCGTCAGCAGCTCCTCCGGCACGAAGCAAAAGCCGCCGGAGGGATAGGTCACGAGCGCCTTCGGAATATCCGGCCCCTCCGTGCTCTCCGACAGGAGGCAGGCGAGACTGCCGATGCCGGAGGGCTGGACGTGGTGGGCGGAGAAATAGGTCTGGTTTATCTCAAAGCCGCACAGCCCGTACACCGTGCCGTCGGCTCCCAGCATGGGCACGGTCAGCAGCATCGCACGCTCCGAGGTACCGGGCAGGGTCAGCAGACTTGTCGTCCGGCAGCTGCGGTCAATGGGCGCCGATGCCGTATTCAGATGCCCGGCAAGCTCGGAAAACTCGGACAGCTCAAATTCCTGCGCCCACTTCCGGTGCGGCATCACGCCGTGACTGCGCCCGACGTCCGCCATGCCGCGGTAGAGCAGCAGATCGCTGGCAATGCGCGCAGAATTGCTCCGCTGAACGTACAGGCCGCCGCGGAACTCCTCGCCGCCGAGGGAGGTGTTGAGCACCACGAACGCGCCGGAGCAGTCCGCCTGCCGGACGTACTGACACAGCGGCTCGAGCATGGCCTCCTCCAGCCGCTCCATTGCGTCCGCGCTGCCGTCTAGAGCGGAAAGCTTCGAGGTCTGCCTCTGCACGATGGCGCTCATGTCCTCGGACAGATGCACGCCCATGACGGAGACATTGCGCCACATCGACTTCATGTCCGACTCAAAGGCCTCCATGCGGAAGCTCAGCGAGGTGCACAGCTCCTCCTGCGGGCTTTTGAGCTGATTAAAGAAGAACAGCCCGGCGATAAGCGCCGCCGCCAGAATAAGGCCCAGCGCGATCATATAGACCGTAAGGCGCTTTTTCATGGAGCGCCGTATATTATAAAATTCCGAAAGTGTGTATCTCGTCATGCCCCATATCCTCCGGGGAACGTTTTCATCTGCAGATCGAGCACAGCAACGCCCATGTCTCCTCGGCCAGAGCGTCGACATCCTCGCCGGCTGCGGCGCGGGCGGGCAGCTCCTGCTGCAGCTGCCGCAGAGCGTCGTACAGGGCGTTGACCCTGCCGTAGTAGCCCTCGAATCTCGGCTCGGACACGGGGGTATAGCTGTCGCGCATGGTTTTCAGCGCGGCGTAGAGCTGCCGGTAGCTTTCCGCAGGCTCCGGGAAGCTGTCATAGTCCTCGATATCGTCAAATGCGCCGCTGCGCACCGGCATATATCCGGTCTGCGCCACGAAGTCCAGGTTGCGCCCGGTCTCCGTCAGCCAGCGGACGAAGACAGCGGCGGCCTTCGCCTTCTGCTCGGTGGTCCTGTAGGCGCAAAGCCCGACGCCAGCCTGAGTCATCATAGCCTCGTGCCCGGCGGTCATCGGCATTGGCAGAACATGCAGGTTCATCGGCTCGCGTGTGCCGTCCCGATATGTGACGGTGTCATTATAATAAAGTATCGCCGCCGAGGAGCCCAGACCGGCCAGCACCTCGCCGGTCATCACCTGTGTATTTGAGTACAGGTCGGACACCACAACATGTCCCTTTGCAAGGGCGCGGGCAAACTGCATCCAGCACTCCTTGAAAACCGGGTTATCGGTGTTATACCGGCCGTCCTCGGTGTACAGCTCGCCGCTGCCGCGCTCGAGGGCGCAAAGCTCCACGGCGCGGATGGGATAATCCAGCGCGCAGAAGGGCTTGCCGCCCGACCAGTCATAGTATTTTTCGGCGGTATCGTAAAAGCCCTCCCATGTGCCGAGGTCGCCGTATTCCGCGCCCGTATCGGCGGCGAAGCGGGCAAAGCCGCTGCCGTTGCACATGATAAGGTGCGTTGACTTGGAGATGGGAAACAGCAGCAGCCTGCCGTCCTGCGCGGTGCCGTCGTCCAGAAATCCGGGGACGAAGTCGGACAGCTCCTCATCCGTGAACCAGTCGTGCCAGTCCACGAGGTTTTCCTCGCCCAGCGCCGATGCGTCGCCGATGTGGCAGGTAAACAGGTCGGGCATCTCCTGCAGGTCGCCGCCGTTCTGGGCCTCCTTCAGAAAGCCGCCTATCTTCGACGCGCTGCTGAGGTTTGTGACCTGCACGCGGACGCCGCTTTCCATACCGACGGTGCGGTTAAACTCCTGCACAAGAAGATCCATCGGCGAGCCGGACTGCTCACCGTAGACGTGCCAGAAATTTATCGTCACGGGCGTTTTATCCTCCGTCAGGGGTGTGTCTGCGCAGGCGCACAGGGCGAAAACAAGGGCTGCCGACAGCAGCAGGGACAGTATACGCTTTTTCATGGCTTGACCTCCGGGACAGAGCGTGTGTTTGTGGATTCGGGGGCGGTTTTTCGTGAATTTCAAAAATTTTTTCCCGTTTTGTCCCCTGAATGAAGAGTTTAGGGGACAGACAGAACGGCGGATATATGGTATAAGGGAAGCATACAGTGCCGCTATATACGGCAGCGGCGCCTCTGCAATATTATCTATTATTCTATTATATCATAGACCGAGGCGCTTTTACAAGGCATAAAAACGAAAGGGAAGGGGTGGATGCGGATGACGCAGGCGAGGAAAACGGCCGTCAACCGGGTCATTACGGATTCCGGCGGCAGCGGGGCCGGACTGCATGACACCTTCCGACCGGTAAGCCGCGGGCCGGAACACAAACGCGGCAAATCAACCATTCTTTCTATTTCTATAAAGGAGGAAGAAAAAACATGAGAAAAAGACTTATGAGCATCCTGCTCTGCCTCGTCATGCTGTTCTCCCTCGTGCCGGGCGCTGCGGTTCCCGTCCACGCCTTCTGGGACGACTACGACGACGGCTTTGATTGTCCTAACTGCAACCACTACCATTTTGGCAGCGATTATATGTGTGACTGCCTGTTCTGCACCATTGACTGCAACTACGAGTGCTGGGTTGAAACCCATTGCAACGACTGCGGTGTGTGCTTTGGAGACACGCCCTACTGGTGCGAGGAGTGCTACAAGTGCGCGGAGTGCATGGAGGAAAAGCACTGCTCCACCTGCGCCAAGTGCTACATCGGCGAGGATGACCAGCTGTGCGGCGAATGCCATAAGGGCCCCTGCTGCTCCATAACCATCTGCGACTCCTGCGGCTTCTGCGATGACTGCGCAAACGATGACAGTGACCCGATGCACTGCTCGCTGTGTAACGCCTGCTTCGGTGCGGTGGACGAGTGCGTGGACGACGATGATACCGGCGTCATCCACTGCGTCGATTGCCACACGGCCTGCGAGCAGTGCGAGGAATGCCTGTTGGCCAAGGAGAGCTGCGAGGAGTGCGGCCTGTGCAAGGAGTGCTGCGAGATCAACTCCGAGGACGGCGGCTGCCCGGACGGCGAGACCTGCGTGGAAAGCGCCGAGTGGGACGAGCACATCTGCCCGGGCTGCGACGGCTGGGTCACGGATAAGGAGGACGAGGACGAGTTCTGCCAAACCTGCGAGCTGTGCAAGGAGTGCTGCGAGGGCAACTCCGACTGCTCCGAGGGGATGTGCGCAATGGACACGGACTATGCGGATCACTTCTGCGAGGACTGCGGCCTGTGCTTCCACGACAGCGATCCCTGCGATAAAGACTGCAACGGTCAGCGCTGTGAGGACTGCTGCCGGGATGCCGTGAGCGCTATGGGCTGCGATCATGACGACTGGTGCTTCAGCGACTCTGATTTTGAGGATCATCTGAAAGCAGAGCACAGCGGCGCCGGGCATACCCACATCGCTTCCTCCAGCTGGTCAGCCGACGGAACGCAGCACTGGCATCCCTGCCGCTATTGCGACGATAAAAAGCTGAATGCCGCCAACCATGAATATGACGCCAAGGGCGTGTGCAAGGTCTGTGGCTACATCAGCGGCAGCTCCATCGTCATCACCCGCCAGCCGAGGGACGTCAAGTGCAAGACCTCCATCTACGGCAGCGGCGATTATATTGAAGAGCCGGAAAACGGCCTGCTGTTCAGCGAACATAACTGGGTCACCTTCTCTGTCTCGGCAAAGAGTCTGAAGGGCGACGGGCTGACCTATCAGTGGTATCTGAAGAATAATGCGAATCCCGCGGCGGCACCCTACAAGCTGCCGGAGACAGCTTACTATGTGGACGTGAACACCCCCACGCTGAGGCTGTCGGTTTCAGCCGAGTCCTGCATGGATGACTACTCCTACTACTGCGTCATCAGCAGAAGCGGCGACACTTCGGACACCGTGAAAACGGCGGAGGCAAAGCTGACTGCCGCTCATGCCTACAGCTATAAGCAGGCCGGTGTACGTGTGCCCACGGATGACAGCGAGAGAACGCCGAAATACAATGTCACTTGGGTCGATAAGAATGGGGATACCCATAACGGTGTCGTAGGCGGCGACCCGAAATGCGACGGTCACAAGCTCCCGTGCCTGTTCGAAGAAAGCAGTCTTTACGAAGCGCATTATATGACCAGCGGCACCAAGGAGCGCATCTTCCCGCATACCTTTGTGCTTGACAGAAGCCTTGAAGCGGTAGGCGGCGGCAGAGTCGATGTGCTCAGATGTTCCGTCTGCGACTATACCGTTCCCGTGAAGAGCCATGTCCATGATTACGGCTGGAACTGGGACTGCACCGGCTTCGGCAGTATCTATGAGTATACCTTCAACATCGGCGGCTCGACCAAGACGGTGGAGCAGCTCATCCTTGAGTCCGGCTATGCCCACCCCGAAAAGTGTAAGGTTCCCGGCTGCGAGGAGTTCATCATGGTTCCCCACAGCTGGGGCCGCTGGAATGTGGTCGCAAACCCCGATAATGCGGGCAGCAAAGGCGGCATGGAGGCCGAATGCAGCGTCTGCGAGTACACAAAGACAAAAATCGACAAGGAGGATAATGACGGAGGAGCCGATCATTGGACAAAGGACACCGCGCTCGTGACGGTGAAAAACGGCCGGGCAACCCGTATGATCGTCAAGCCCGGCGACAAGATCAGGCTTTATCCCGATGATAAAGCAGGTCAGAAGGCCATCGGCTGGAAGGTGGAGTATCGCCGCGAATACAATGAGTACGACCTCATCAGCGGTACGGGATTACCTGTTACTAAAAATTGGAATACCAACGGGGCGAAGACCCTGTTCAAGCTGGTGACCAACGGCTCGGCTCTCGAGTGGGGCTGCACGATCCCGGCATTCAGCGCCATGGGCGCACCCGGCGGCGGCCAATTCTTCTTCGAGCCGGTCTATGCAGGCTGTGACCACAGCGGCGGCACCACGGTGCTCAATGCGAAGCCGCAGGTCTGCGACCGCAAGGGCTACACCGGCGACACCGCCTGCGCGGACTGCGGCAAAGTCATCAAGCCCGGTTCGGATATCTACCCGCCTGCAAACTCCGGCCATACCGGTACGCTGCAGCCGCTGTACTACTACGGCACGGCCAACTCGGCCACCACGGACGCAAGCCATGGCGGCAAACGCTATAACGCCAGATCGGGCGACTGCAAACACCGCGCCTATGAGGGCGACTACCGTTGCACGGATTGCGGCGGTACCGTAAAGGGCGAGACCGGCGACTTCAGGCATAGCGGCCCCTTTAAGCTGCGTGATGTAAGAGCGGCGACCTGCACCGAGAAGGGCTATTCCGGTAACCAATACTGCACAGCATGCGACAGGATCTCAAAGAAGGGCTCCGCTACCCCGTCACTCCACGAAATTGCCGGCAACTCCAAGCTGATCAATGCGGTGAAGCCTATCTGCACCGCCGTTGGCTACAGCGGCGACCAGCAGTGCACGGGCGACTGCGGACAGATCTTCCGCTACGGCCATGTCATCGATAAGCTCGGCCATAACTGGGACGACGGCAAACCCGCAACGCAGGGCAAGAGCGAAGGAATTCTCTACACCTGCCGGCGCGTCGGCTGCGACGAGACGAAATTCGTCAAGGGCTCTGCAACGACAGAGTACAGCGTCACGGTCAGTACCGACGGCAACGGCACGGCCATGGCAGACAAGACCTCTGCCGCGGCCGGAACAGAGGTCACCCTGACCGCGACTCCCAAGAGCGGCTATACCTTCAAGCAGTGGCAGGTCATCACGGGCGGCGTGACGATTAAGGACAACAAGTTCACCATGCCTGACGAGAATGTCGAGATTAAAGCAATCTTCGAGAAGAACGCAACGCCGCCTCCCGCACCGGGCGTGAACCCCTTCGTCGATGTTCCCTCCGGCGTTTACTATGAGGAGGCCGTGCTGTGGGCGGTTGACAAGGGCATCACCAAGGGCACCGATACAACCCACTTCTCTCCCAACGGCATCTGCACCAGAGCGCAGGCTGTGACCTTCCTGTGGCGCGCCGCGGGCAGCCCCGCAGCCAAGTCCGGCGCCATGCCCTTTACCGACGTGAAGGCCGGCAGCTACTACGAGACGGCAGTACTGTGGGCCGTGGAGAACGGCATCACCAATGGTACCACCGCCACCACATTCAGCCCGGAGCAGAATTGCAGCCGCGCTCAGATCGTCACTTTCCTGTGGCGCTCCGAGAAATCCCCGGCAGCCGGTACGGTCAATCCCTTTACCGATGTGAAGGCAAGCGCCTACTACGCTGACGCGGTGCTGTGGGCCGTCAAGAAGGACGTCACCAAGGGTACCACCGCCACCACGTTCAGCCCCAACGACAACTGCACGAGAGCGCAGATCGTGACATTCCTCTATCGCGCGATGAAGTAAACACGAGCGCAGCAGTTTATCAGCAGAATAGTTTATCAGCAGAATGAGGCGCGGCGGCATAGCCGCCGCGCCCTCTCACCCCATGAGCGAGGAGGCATATACATGAAGAAAAGAATCTCTGTGCTGGCGGCTGTGGTACTGGCCGTCGGCTTTGCGCTGTGCCTCGCCGCTTGCGGGGAGACAAAGGATGATACCGTCACCGTTACGCTCTGGCATGTTTACGGCGGCGAGGTGAATTCGACCATGAATGCTCTGGTGGACGAGTTTAACAATACCGTCGGGCGTGAGCAGGGCGTTCGCGTTAGGGTGGACAGCGTCAGCAACAGCGGCGTCATCCATGAAAGCGTGCTGGCCGCCGCCTATAAGGAGCCCGGCGCGCCCGAGCTGCCGGATATCTTCGTGTCCTACCCCAAAACCGTGCTGGCGCTGCCGGATGATGATATTCTGGTGGACTACCGTGACTATTTCACCGCCGGGGAGCTGAATGCCTACATTCCGGAGTTTGTGGAGGAGGGGACGGTGGATGGCCGGCCGGTCATTCTGCCGCTGGCAAAATCTACGGAGATCTTATTTGTAAACAAGACGGCCTTTGACCGCTTTGCCGCCGATACAGGTGCAAGCCTGGATGAGCTGGCCACCTGGGAGGGGCTTTATGCCGTGGCGGAGCGATATGCCGAATGGTCTGGCGGTAAGAGCTTCTTTGCGCATGATTATCACTTTAACTATTTCCAGGTGGGTGTTGAGTCGCTGGGCGAGAGCTTTTTCGACGAGGACGGTCTCGCCTTCGGCCCGGGGTTTACCTATGCATGGAAGCCTTATGCCGAAGCTGCACTGACCGGCGGACTGTGGCTTGGCAGCGGCTACGCAACCGAGCCGCTGCGCACCGGTGATGTGATAGCATCCGTCGCCTCGTCCGCCAGTGTGCTGTACTATTCCGACGTGGTGACCTATAAGGACAACAGCAGCGAGAAGGTAGAGATCATCTCGCTGCCATGCCCCATATTTGAGGGAGGGGAAAGGCTTGTCATGCAGCGGGGCGTGGGGGCCTGTACCGTGAAGTCCACGCCGGAGCGGGAAAAAGCCTGTACGATCTTCCTCAAATGGCTGACAGAGCCTGAGAGAAATGTGGATTTCGTCACGTCTCTCGGTTATATGCCGGTGACTAAGGAGGGCTTTGACTATCTGCCTGCCGCCATAGAAACGCTGACAGATCCCATGTATGCTTCGCTCTACGAGGCCTTTTTGATGACGCGGCAGGACTACACCTTCTATGTGCCGCCCCAGCGGGAGGACTATCTGTCGCTGGAGACACGCTTTGAAAAAACGGCGCGCCTGCGTCTTACGGCGGGACGGGTGCAATATTCCGAGCAGGGCGCGGACGTAACGGACGAGCTGCTGCATACAACGCTGGACGAGTTCAAAAGAAGCTATGGCAATTAACACTGAAAAGAGAGGAGGGAGCTGCGTGCTTCTGTACCTTAACAGGCGGTGGGGCAAAATCGACGCAGCGGCAAGAGGCCGCAGCATCGGCAGCCGTCTGGCGCTTTGCTGGCTATGCATGGTTCTGGCGGTGCTGTCTGCCGCGCTGCTTCTACTGAGCGCGACGGGCGTTCTCTCCCACACGGCGAGTCAGTTCGGAGAAACGGCGGCCCTGCAGCAGAAAAACACCGCTGCCATTTTCACCGCCCAGATGGACGTGCTCACCGCGCAGGGCATTGAACTTTCCAACACTGTCAGCGGAGAGGTCGAGAGCTTTCTTGCCGGCCGCGGCCTGTCATTCGATGCGCTGAATGATAATCCGGAGCTCATCGCGGAGCTGGAAGATATGCTGATCCCTGCTTTGAAGAGCGCAATGGAGGGCAGCACCTGCAGCGGCGCGTATTTCTGCCTTGATGCTACCGCAAACACATCGCTGTCAACATCCGAAACCTCCCGTGCGGGAGTGTATCTCCGATATTCCGGTCTTCGATCCGCCCACCCCAGCGGTACCGTCACCTGTTTTCGGGGAACGGTGGATGCCGCCAGAAGAAACGGCTTGCAGCTTCACAATCGCTGGAACCCGGAGCTGAATACTTCCCTGATCCCCGGCTACCGGCAGGTCATGGCGTGGGACGGAGACAGACTCTCCGGCGGCTGCCTCTGGACAGAACGGATACCGCTGCTGGATACCTGGGAGAGCGTGACGCTTCTGTGCGTACCCGTGCGTGATGGAGCGGGTAATGTCAGGGGCGTCTGCGGTATGGAGCTGAGCGACCTGTATTTCAGTCTGTCCCACAGTACAGTCTCCGGCTCCTACGGCAGCTTCATAATGCTGCTGGCTCCCATGAACGGAGATACTCTCCTTCTCGATAAGGCCATGCTGGGCAGCACGGAGGGGACGGATCTGTCCGCCTCCGGCGAGATGAGGATACAAAGCGGCCGGGACTACGATACTTTTACATGGAACGACACGACCTATCTCGGCAAGTACCAGATCGTCCCGGGCCGTTTGGCGGACGGTCATCCGCTGGCGGCGGTGACGCTGGTGCCGGAAAGCGGCTACCGCCATCAGGTTCAGACCGCCCGCCTTGGCTGGACGCTGGGCTCCCTCGGATTCCTTATAGGGATGCTGGTGCTGGCAGCTGCACTTTCCCGCCGCTTTGCCATGCCTATCGCCCAAGGCCTCGAGGCAGCCAAAAGCTGTGAACATGACTGGCAGCCTACGGGCATTCGGGAGATTGACGAGCTGACGGTCTATTTCCATAGCCGCCTGCGTGAGAGCCGGCCCGAGGATGCCCTGCCCCGGCAAGTGGAAAGCCTTGTATCCGAGCTCATCGACCGGTCAAAGGGACTTACCTCCTCGGAGCGCATTATTCTGCGCTACTATGCCGAGGGCTATACCGTTAAGGACATTCCCGGACTGCTGTTTATCAGCATGGGCACTGTGAAGGGTCACAACAGCCATATATACAGCAAGCTGGGGGTGGATTCCTACGATGCTCTGAAAGCCTATTTGGATGTGCTCCGGCGCTGCGGTAGACTGGAGGAGCTGCTGCAGAGCGGTAAGCAGCGAAGCTATGTATGAAGTAATATGATTTTCACATTATCAGAAATGCACAATTTATGCCAGCCATATTTGTGCATTACGTATAGGCCTAAGTCATGTTTTGCGGTTTTTCGCCAAAAACAGGACTTGGGCCTATATCTTTTTTTCATAAAAGAGGGTAATTATTGAGACATAACAGCCGCATACATTGGGGAAAACTGCCGGGGAGGAGGGATTACATATGAAGCGGATCATGAAGGAGGCAATGGGTGACTGCTCTACCGTAGAGGAGTTCCGCTTTCTTGTCCGCTGCCGGGAATGCGGCAGAACGTGGCACAGCAGCCCGGTTCGTTTTTCTAAGGCCGGTGCAGAGCCGAAAACCGAGGGAATGAGTGCAATCTTCCGGACGCTCTATGAGAGGGAACGGGATGCTGCCCGGGAAAAAGCCGCAGCGGAAGCCTCTGAGATATTCAGCCGCTGCCCGGTCTGCGGAAGGCTGGTGTGCGACCGTTGCTTTCTGATCTGTGAGGACCTGGATATGTGCATTGCCTGCGCTAAGACCTTGCAGGTGCGCGGCGACATTGTGGCAGGAGAAGCTTTCGCACCGCGTGAGCTCCCTGCCGGACCGATAGGCAAAGCTTCAACGGAAGAATCAGATATCAAATAAAAAAAGGAGACAGAAACTATGGGACTTATCAAAGCGGCCTTAGGCGCGGCCGGCGGCGTTATGGCCGACCAGTGGCGGGAATACTTTTATTGCGAAGCCATCCCCTCGGATGTGCTGGCGGTTAAGGGACGAAAGAAGGTCACGGGCCGTTCCAGCAACACCAAGGGTGATGACAACATCATCTCCAACGGCAGCGTGATCGCCATTGCCGACGGTCAGTGTATGCTTATCGTGGAGCAGGGCAAGGTGGTGGATGTGTGCGCCGAGCCGGGCGAATACACCTACGATATGTCCACAGAGCCGAGCATCTTCTACGGCGATCTGGGCGAAAACGTAAAGAACGTATTTATGAACATCGGCAAGCGCTTTACCTTCGGCGGCGAGGCCCCCAAGGATCAGCGCATCTACTACTTCAACACCAAGGAGCTGACGGGCAATAAGTACGGTACGCCCAGCCCCGTTCCGTTCCGGGTGGTGGATCAGCGGGCCGGCATCGACATAGACATCGGCATCCGCTGCTTCGGCGAGTACAGCATCAGGCTGAAGAATCCGCTGCTGTTTTACACCAACGTATGCGGCAATGTCAGCGAAGACTATAAGACTGAAAATATCGCGGGTCAGATGAAGACGGAGCTGCTGACCGCGCTTCAGCCCGCGTTTGCAAAAATCAGCGAAATGGGCATCCGCTATTCCGCTCTCCCCGGTCATACGCTTGAGCTGTCCGACGCCCTCAACGAGCAGCTGTCGGGCAAGTGGCGTGATCTCCGCGGTATGGAGATCGTCTCCTTCGGTGTTTCCAGCGTGAAGGCCAACGAAGAAGACGAGCAGATGATCAAGGAGCTGCAGCGCAATGCGGCCTTCATGGATCCCACTCGTGCGGCGGCACATCTCGTAGGCTCTCAGGGCGAAGCCATGAAGGCGGCGGCCGCCAACACCGGCGCAGGCCCGGCTATGGCCTTTATGGGCATGGGCCTGGCCGGTCAGGCGGGCGGCATGAACGCCCAGAATCTCTTCCAGATGGGACAGCAGCAAATGCAGCAGCAGCAAATGCAGCAGCAGGCGGCGCAGCCTGCCCCCGCTCCGGCGATGCAGGGCTGGACTTGCTCCTGCGGGCAGGGCGGTATCACCGGCAACTTCTGCCCGAACTGCGGCGCAAAGAAGCCCGAGCCGAAGCCTGCCGCAGACAGCTGGAAATGCAGCTGCGGCGCCACCGTCACGGGAAAGTTCTGCCCTGAGTGCGGCAGTCCCAGACCCGCTCCGGCAGCGGACGGCTGGACCTGTGCCTGCGGTGCGGTGAACAAGGGCAAGTTCTGCTCCGAGTGCGGCGCGAAGAAGCCTGCCGGCGTACCCCAGTACAAGTGCGACAAATGCGGCTGGGAGCCTGCCGATCCCAAGCATCCCCCCAAGTTCTGCCCTGAGTGCGGAGACCCCTTTGATGACGGAGACGTCGTAGAATGAAGCACCGGGCTGTCTGGATTTTCCTGCTGGGAGTGCTTGTCGGCATCGCCCTTTCCGTACTGTATAAGCACTTCGTGACCGATCGGATCATGGATCGGGGCGGCATGGAAAATCCGGACTTTGCCTATCCTCTGGACGGCGACCGCACTTATGTGGATAACTCCGCTCTGTGGCCGGTGCTGGAGGGAACGTGGAAAAGCACGGACGGCCGATGGCAGGCAGTCATCGGCGAGGAGAGCGGCATCGTCCTCACGGCGGACGGCGAGACGGTTTTAGAGTCGCCGCTGCATTTTACCTATCTCCGGCCGGGTAAGGTTTTCTTTACGGAGCTTCAAACGGATATCCGCACGCTTAGGAGTCCGGATACAGCGGCTCTCGGCAGGATCGTTGAGCTTTGCCATAATGCAGGGGAGGGCGAGGACGCCGGAACGCTGCTGCTGAGGCTGGAATGGCCGGAGGCAGGCGAGGAAACAATACAATTCAAAAAAATAAATATACAGGAGCAATAGACCATGGGATTATTTGATAAGAAATACTGCGATGTGTGCGGAGAGAAGATAGGGCTGCTCGGCAACCGCAAGCTGGAGGACGGAAATCTCTGCAAGGAATGCGCGAGGAAGCTGTCACCCTGGTTCAGCGACCGCCGCAGCTCCACGGTGGAGGAGATAAAGCAGCAGCTGGCATACAGAGAAGAAAACCGGAAAAAGGCGGCTCAGTTCCGCACAACCCGCGCCCTCGGCGAGGACCGGAAGGTGCTGCTGGACGAGGAGCACCGCTGGTTTACCGTCACCCGCGCCCGGGATCTGGAGGAGGCCAATCCGGATATTCTGGACTATGATGCCATCACCGGCTGCCGGATGGACATAGACGAGAGCAAAACGGAGCTGATGCGTGAAAATGCCGACGGCAAGGAGGTCAGCTATGTTCCGCCGCGCTACGAGTATTCCTACGACTTTGAGATCGTCATTTCGGTCCGTCATCCCTATTTTGACGAGATGCGCTTCCGCCTAAACGGAAGCTCGGTTGACTTTGAGCCTTCGGCAATGCTTCGGCCGAAGAGCTTCAACGCCGGAAGACCCGACCCGGAGAGCTGCGCGGAATACCGCAAGTACCGTCAGATGGGCGACGAGATCTGCCTGTGCCTGGAGGAGGCTCGACGCGGAAGTGCGGCTGAGGATGCCGTGCCCGGTGAAGCGCCTGCCGTGCTGCAAACGGAAGCAGCCCCGTCATCGGGACCGTGGACCTGCTCTGCCTGCGGCGGCGCCAACAGCAGGGGAGGCTTCTGTGAATACTGCGGCTCGCCCAGACAGTGAGCTGAAAATAAGCAAAACCCCGCAAGGGATAAAATAAATAAATAGGAGGAAACGATTATGGCAAACCTGACAGGAAACCTAAAGGACTCTATGACCGCAACCTTCCCCCGCGAGTTCGATATTCCAAACCCGATGACGATTCAGGAAATCTATGACAAGATAAATGCCCGTGCCGCGGCGTTCCAGATGCCGTTTTCCATAAAGGGCGGCGTTCCCGGCGAGCGCATTGTCTTTGCAAAGGAGCCGAATCTTGATGTTACCATTTGGCTTCACGTCAAGGACGGCACACACATCAAGATCACACCGGTCACGACGAGCAGCAGCGCCACGATCAACGGCATTGATGTCGGCAAGAACAGTATCATGCGCAAGGGCGTTAAGGGTGTGGCCAGCAGACCGATGCTGCAGGGTGAATATATCGACACCGTGACTGACACCATCAAAAGGATCCTGGCGGATGAAGAGGTAGAGGATTATGTGGCGCCCGAGGTAGCTCCGGGAGCGGACAAGCCCCTGAACTGGCTGACACTGCTGCTGCTGTGCATCTTCGTCGGAGGCATCGGCATCCATCGCTTCTATGTGGGCAAGATCGGAACGGGCATACTGTTCCTGTTAACCGCCGGTCTGTTCGGAATCGGCTGGCTTGTGGACCTTATAAAAATCGTCACCGGAAAATTCACTGACAAGAACGGCAACGTTATTCAGAGAAATTAGATGAGCCGGGCGTGAAGCACGAAAGAACGGCTCAGCATAACTGATGTTGATAAGAGAATTTAAGTATGAAAAAGATAGTATCTCTGGCACTGACTCTGATGATGGTGCTCTCCCTTACTGCCTGCGGCGGTAAGGACGGCGGAGACTCTGCCGACCCCAATCTGGGGAAATATATCGGTCAGAGCGTCACCTCCAGCGGGGACGGCGACTGGCTCTCCATGGACGATGTCTATGACGAGGGCGATAACTACATAGAACTGAAAAGCGGCGGCAAGGGCGAGTTCTGTCTGGACGGCGACAAGGAGACCATCAAGTGGAGCCTTGCCGCGGACGGCACGCTGAAGCTGACCGGCAACAACGTAGAGAGCACCGGTACCCTGAAGGACGGTCTCATCACGCTCAACGATTACTGGGGCGTCGATCTCATTATGACCTTTCTGAAGGAAGGCGCGGAAATGTCGGCGCAAACCGGTACAAAGCTGCTCGACTGGTGGAACGGCGACTGGTTCGGCTGGTGGAAGATGACCGACTGCTCGGGCTATTACGAGGACATGGAGGGCGACTGGTGGGATATCTGCGGCACCATTGATATCGGAGCTGACAATAAGGGCACCGTAACGCTTTGGGACGAGGACTACACAAAGGACAGCCCCATGGCCATTGTGAATGTCAGCCTGAGCGGCTCCGGCACCGGTGAGCACGGCACAATGATGTCCGAGGGCGGCCAGTTCACGGACGTAAAGCTGGAGCATGCGGAATGGATCATTGATCCGGGCACACTGGATTGTGATGATCTGATTCGTATCGACGGTTACTACGAAAACGGCGAAGACGGGTACCACTATGAGATATATCTGCGCCCATGGGGAACATACTGGGACGATGTGGATGAAGGAACTCATCCCTCCTCCTATGACGACTGGTATCTTCCTCTGATAAAGGCAGGCAAGCCCATGCCCGACAGCATAGGTGCAGATGCCCGGTAGCGGATAATTCATTAACAAGAACTGCAACGTTATTCAAAAGGCATAGTGCCGCCGCTGTAAGCGCGATAACGGCACCATAGTCTCAATGATAAGGAGTGTAATATGAAAAAGCTTGTATCTCTTGCGCTGGCACTGGTGCTGGTGCTCTCCCTTACCGCCTGCGGCAGTAAGGACGGCGGAGACTCCGCCGACCCCAACCTCGGCAAATATATCGGCGCGGAATTCTCCGCCGACGGCAACGAGTGGCTCAGCCTGGACGAGGTCTATGATGAAGGCGAGAGCTATATTGAACTCAAAAGCGGCGGCAAGGGCGTGTTCTGTCTGGGCGGCGACGCGACTGACATCAAGTGGGCGCTCGAGAGCGACGGCTCCCTGAAGCTGACCCGAGACAGCCTGGAAAGCAACGGCACGCTGCAAAACGGAATCATCACGCTCACCGATCTCTGGGGCAACAATGTCACCATCACCTTCGTCAAGGAGGGCGGTGAGTCCTCGCAGGGCGGGGATTCGGGCAAGGATGCTCCCAGCGGCACCGGCCTTGTGAGCGAGGAGGCGGTGCAGAAGGGCTACGTCTGGATGAACGAGGTCAATAATAATATTTTTAGTACCACCTACGAGGAGATTGCCGAATACTTCGGCGTGGATGGCGAGTTTGACAAGGAAGAATACAGCGACCACATGAAGCGGAACCAGCGCTACTACAAGTGGATCTCGAAGGACGACTCAAGCCACTTCATCTATGTCAACTTCGCGGAAGAGAATCCGGGCGTTTTCACAGTCAGCGCATACAACACCAGCGGCTTCTCCGGCAATGAGGCCATCGAGAAATATCTCGATACGGTGAAGGCCGAGGCTGCCGAGGCGAATAAGGCGGCCGCCGCCAACGCCAAGATGAAGAACTTCTCCGTAACCATCACGCAGTTCGCGCACGATGATGTTGCTGTCAAGATAATAACGAAGATCCCCGAGTCCGGCTGGTCGTATGACGAGGGAAAGAAATGCCTTGTGGAAAACAACGATCCCACGGCCTTCGGCGCGGGCGCCATCAGATTCGAGGTAAGAGCCAATGTGGCGGACTTCGACTACTACAAGGACGACTTTGAAAACTATCAGGATATCGATGACCGCGTGATCGGCGGCATCACCTTCCACGGCCGCACCTACAAGCGCATCGGCTACGACTGGATCGAGTACGTCGCGCAGATCGACGATGGGCGTGCGCTGTCCATCGGACTGACAGATATTGACTGCGTTCCGGGTACGATGCCCGACATCATCCTAAGCAACATGACGATTAAGTAATATGATCCCCGGCGAGGCATATACTGCCCGGCCACAGCGTATCAAACGGTGCCCGTCCGCAGTGCGGGCGGGCGCTTCCTTGTGAGAAAAAGAAAGAGGTGGAATTATCTATGCCAACACAGGTAACCAACTATCAATGCCCCGGCTGTACCGGACCGCTGCACTTTGTGGGCTCCTCCGGCAAGCTTGAGTGCGATTACTGCGGCGCAAGCTACGACGTCGCGGAGATTGAGGCGCTTTACGCGGAAAAGGAGGAGAAAGCCGCTGCCGCACAGCAGGCGGCCGAGGAAAAGGCCGCAGCCGGGAAAGAAGCGTCCGCCGACGGCGGCGATTGGGATACCTCCGGCTTCAGCGACGACTGGGGCGCGGAGGCGGACAAAATGAAGGCCTACTGCTGCCCGAGCTGCGGCGCGGAGCTTTTATGCGACGAGAGCACGGCGGCGACCTCCTGTCCCTACTGCGGCAACCCCACGGTGGTGCCGGGGCAGTTCTCCGGAGAGCTCAAGCCGGACTACATACTTCCGTTCAAGCTCAGCAGGGAGGATGCGATCAAGGCACTCAAGGAGCACTGCGCGGGAAAAATTTTCCTGCCCAAGAGTTTCACCAACGAAAACCATATTCAGAAAATTCAGGGCATTTATGTTCCGTTCTGGATGTTTGACGGCGAGGCGGAGGGCGATGCCCATTATCAGGCAACCCGCTCCCGCACCTACACCTCCGGGGATTATGAAATCACGGAGACAAGACATTTTGACGTTTACCGCGCCGGCAGAGTGACTTTTGAAAAGGTTCCGGTGGATGCGTCCAGTAAAATGCCGGATGACCACATGGATTCTATCGAACCCTATGACTACAAAAAGCTGAAACCCTTCTCCACGGCCTATCTTCCCGGGTATTTGGCGGATAAATTCGACGTCACCGTGGAGCAGAGCCGGGAGCGGGCGGATCAGCGCTGTCAGGGAACCTTGGACGCAGCGCTGCGGAGCAGCGTGAGAGGTTATGATACCTGCATTCAAACCGGCGGCAGCTCCAGTCTACAGCGCGGCAAGGTGCATTATGCCTTGATGCCGGTGTGGATGCTGAACACGAAGTGGCACGGCAAGGACTTTACCTTTGCCATGAACGGACAGACCGGAAAACTGGTGGGCGACCTTCCCATGAGTTGGGGACGGTTTTGGGGGCTGTTTGCCGCCATTGCCGCACCGCTGTCGATTTTGGGAACGATTGTCTCAGTGCTGATGCTGCGATAAGGAGGGGCGGACATGAACAAGAAATTCACAGCTTTGCTGATGGCGCTCCTGTTGGCGCTGACACTGTGTGTTCCTGCCATGGCGGTGTCGGAATACGGTGTGATTTATGACGAGACCGATTCCCTTGGCTCCGTGGAGCTGGATTACATGGGCGAGCATGCCCTGCCGGAGCTTTCGGAAAAATTGCAGATGGACCTGCGGATTGACGTATTTACCGATGAGAATGTGTCTGCGGATACCGACGTCATGGACATTGCGGAATACGTCTATGAAAACAGCGGCTATGGTTGGGGCGAGAACCGGGACGGCGTTTCCCTGACGCTGCTGATGCGGGCGCAGCCGGACGGAACCTATGCACTGGCAGAAGACGATTGGAGCATTTATACCTTTTTGAGCCAGACCCGGGGCAGCGCGCAGGATTTGGCGGATACCGTATATGATGCGGTGGCACCTTACATGGCGGAGCGGGCATGGAACGGGGAAGACGTGACCATGAGCGGAACGGCACTGATTCAAGCCACCGATGCCATGATGAATGCCGTGACGGAGTATATCAACGCGAATTGCCCGCCCAGCGAGACGGAACCGGACCCGGAGCCGGCGGCAACGCCCACCACGGCGGTGCCAAATGTGCCCCGGACCTTGAAAAGCGAGAGCATGAGCTATGTGTTCGACCACAGCCACATGCTCACCGATGCCCAGCGGGCGGAGCTGGAGGCACAGGCAAAGGAAATTTCCCTGCGCCATCATTGCGGCGTCTACGTTGCGTTTGTAGATGATTACACCGTGTACAGCGACGGCGGCGGTGTTTACAAAACCACGTATCAGCTCTACCACGGAGATCAACTGGGTATGGGCGATGACCGGGACGGCATTATCATTCTGCTGAGCATGGCGGAGCGGGATTACGCCATGTTTGTTTACGGTACGTATGCGGAAACCGCCTTTAACAGCTACGGTCGGGAAAAATTGGAAAAGGCATTCCTGGGCAACTTCAAGGAAGATGACTGGTATGGCGGCGTTTCCAATTATCTGAGCACTTGCGACGAGTACTTGACCCGGGCTGACGCAGGAAAACCCGTGCGGGAAAGTCCGGCACTGCTGATTGCGATTGCCGTTGTAGCCTCCTGCCTCTTGTCCGGCGCGATTTGTCTGTTCTTAAAGCGCAGCATGAAAACCGTACATCAGAAAGTCGAGGCAAACGAGTATGTTGCACCGGGCGGCTTGCAGCTGAGCAAGCAGTATGACCGCTATACCCACACCACCGAGGTTCGCAGCAAGATTTCCAGCAGCGATGACAGCAGCAGCTCTGGTACCAGCAGCTGCAGCGGCGGCGGTGGCAGCGGACGCAGCGGAAAGTTCTGAGGAGGCCACAGTATGAGGTGCTTGACAGTACGCCGGCTCGTCACTATGCTTTTGTGCCTGACGATGATTTTTCTTCTGACCGCCTGCGGCGGGCAAGGCGAGCCAAATGCGGATGACGGAGGCGTCAGCGCAACGGTAAAGATCTCAGGCGGCAAGGACAGAGCTTCTGTGCCTAAGGCCGGTTCTGAGAAGGCAGAAGCGGCGCTTGCCCTGCTGCGGAAAAGCATGGCGGGAAATGAGCAGCTGGCCGGCGCGGTGGCTTATCTCGGCCATCGGGAGCAGGGGGATACTGTCCCGCTGACGAGCTGGCTGCGGAAGAATTGCTCCGGGCTGACAGAAAAACTGCCGTTCCTGACGGAAATTCCGGAAGAGCGTACGCTCGGCGCGGGCTATGGTGACCTCTACTGCATTGTCCCACGGGATGAGAGCACCAGTCTGGCTGTGAACCGTGTGATCTGGAGATCACTGGGCAACGGTGTGCAGCCGGTGGCGGACAAGGTACTCTACCGGGAAGAATACGCACAGCCCGTCTTGGTATTTGTCAATTATGAGCAGTGGCCCGATGAGCCGGACACGGAAATCAACCTTGTGACGGGCAGCGGCTCGGAGCTTAGCTGGTATCCGATGATCGACGAGCACGGCTGCCCCATAGTGCCCATCGGCGAGTACGGCGCCCCCGCGCTGATGGATTTTGCAGTCTTCGGCTATACCACCGGCCTTGACTATCCCGAGGGTATGGAGCCGGAGGGCGATGGATGGTGGCTTCCGCCTACGAATCTGGGCCTGGCTGACACCGTATGGGCCTGCGATGACTGGCTGCTGGAGCTCAGCTACGGCAACTGCGATCCTGATTATGCGGGTATCGCCAAGCTGCACTGCCGCTTCGAAGGCAACGCGGGGCATACTCTGCTCTACCACGGTGTGTGGCGCATGGAGGATGACTGCCTGCGCCTGGAGCTCTCTGCCGGTGTCGGTACCTCCCTTAGCGGAAGCTTCCCGATTCTAATCTCTCCCTCCGGCGATGAGCTGTATTTCCAGCGCTCGCGTAGCGGCGAGGGAATGCCGTTTCTGACGGACGATATGGACTCCGCAGGACTGACATTGATCTACGATTGGGAAAGCAAATAAGTATCATTAAGTAAATAAGTATTATGAGCAGCCGAAAGCTGCTCATAATACTTTAGAGACGCCGTAAGCTGAGAAGCGATGCCGATATTTTTGAGATAAACACAGGTGCGATAAGCCGCGGTTATCGAACGACACCATATCTCTCTACAGAGCTTCTGCGCCATCTTCGAAGCATCAACGGACGCATAACGGTAAGCTCGGACGCACATTCCGCGGCTGATATATGCTGCAAGTTCGACATGGCCGAGCGGCTTGCGAGCAGCTGCGGCTTTGATGAAATATGGTATTTCACCGGCAGCGGATTTGCGGCGGAAAAGCTATGAAAACAGGCCGCGCTGTAAACACCGTCATAACGGGCGCCGCGAGTATGAGAAGATTATTATCACAGTGAAACAGGCTTACATCGGGCAGCCCTATAAGATTTTTGGACTGAGCCTTCAGCTGCTTTCTGTCATATAAAGCGAGGCAGAATAATTGTCTTGACAACGCATTCGGGAATGCTATCATTACTGACACAAAATGCGCGAGTGGCGGAATTGGCAGACTCACCGGATTCAGGCTATAGTGCTCACTCCGGGCGTGCAGGTTCAAGTCTCGCCACCGGAACTGGGGTGAAAGGGGGGCGGTAATTACAAATTACCGCCCCCTCAGGCTGTCGAAAAACTATGCTGCAAAAGAAAGATAATAGAGCAGCAGGGGAGCTCGAGGGGGCAAAGGCCCCACTCGAAATTGGATTAATAGCCATCAAAAACGCCTGATTTATCAGGCTTTTTGACGAGCGTAGCGAGATTTTTCGTGAAAACCTGTTTTCACAAAAAATGTGGCGTTTTTGAAGCGTGCAAAAAAGTCAAAGACTTTTTTGACACGCTGAGGGGGCGGTAATTACAAATTATCGCCCCCTTTTTCAACAAATAGTGCGGAGACTTCCGAAAGGAGAAGCTGATGGACAAACACGAGCTTACAGAGCTGTTAAATCATGTTGCCGACGGGAGCGTCAGTCCCGACGATGCGGCGCTTAAATTGAAAATGCAGCCGTTTCAGGAGCTCGGCGACTACGCCAAGGTAGACCTCCACCGCGGCATACGTCAGGGCGTGCCCGAGGTCATATTCGGCGAGGGCAAGGCCAAGGAGCATATCCTCGGCATCGCCAGGGCTATGCTGAAAAACAAGCAGCAGACCGTGCTCATAACCCGCCTTGCCGAGGAAGCGGCGGAATATATAAAGGCAGAGCTTCCGCTTAAGTATAACAGCATGGCACGCATCGGCATTATCGGCGGAATACCAGAGCCGAGCGGCAAGGGGCGCATAGTTGTTGCCACCGGCGGCACGAGCGATATTCCTGTCGCGGAGGAAGCGGCTATAACGGCTGAAGCTCTGGGCAACGATGTTCTGCGCCTGTATGATGTCGGCGTTTCGGGAATACACAGTCTGCTTGCGAACATGGACACCGTTATGAGTGCAAGAGTCATAATCGCCGTTGCAGGTATGGAGGGAGTGCTGCCGTCGGTTATCGGCGGCCTTGCCGACTGCCCGGTCATTGCCGTTCCCACCAGCGTTGGCTACGGCGCTTCATTTGGAGGTGTTGCGGCACTTTTGAGCATGCTGAATTCATGTGCAAGCGGTATGTCGGTAGTAAACATAGATAACGGCTTCGGCGCGGGCTACCTCGCCGGAATGATAAACCATCTTGATTGATATGCAACTGAATGAATTCTTTTATAAACACAGGAAAGTCGCGCTTGCCTTTTCGGGAGGAGCAGATTCTGCGTATCTGCTGTACGCCGCAAAGGAAAACGGAGCAGATGTGCAGCCGTACTATGTAAAATCGCAGTTTCAGCCGAAGTTTGAGCATGAGGATGCGATAAAGCTTACAGCAGAGCTCGGCGTAGCATTGAAAGTGATAAGCATTGATATTTTGCAGCTTGACGAGGTCACGGATAATCCGTCAAACCGCTGCTATTACTGCAAAAAGCGTATCATGGGCGCTATCCGCAGGGAGGCGGGCGCCGACGGATATGACACGATCATTGACGGCACAAACGCAAGCGACGATGACAGCGAACGTCCGGGCATGAAGGCGCTTGCAGAAGAAAATATTCTGTCTCCGCTCAGGCTCTGCGGCATGACCAAAGAGGAGATACGGCGCAGGTCTGAAAATGCCGGTCTGTTTACATGGAATAAGCCCGCCTATGCATGCCTTGCTACTCGTATCCCGACAGGAGAGAAGATAAACGTCCAAAAGCTTACGGCAGTAGAGCAGAGCGAAAGCTACCTGTTCTCCCTCGGCTTTACCGACTTCCGTGTGCGCCTGCGTGACGGTGGCGCGCTGCTGCAATTTACCGAAAAGCAGCACGAAAGGGCGGAAAATGAGCTTGAAGCAATAAAAGCAGAGCTGTCCAGGCTCTTTGACACCGTAAAGCTTGACCCGAAAGCGAGGATAGAGAGTAAATGAAGACCCTGTACATCGACTGTGCCATGGGCTGTGCCGGAGATATGCTCACAGCAGCGCTCCTGGAGCTGCATCCTGATCGAGACGGCTTTATAGACCGCATGAATACGGCACTTAAAGGCAAAGCAGTGCTCTCGGCAAAACCCGATTCAAAGTGCGGCATTATGGGAACACATGTTACCGTGCTCATAGGCGGTGATGAAGAGGACAAGACTAAGTGTCATTACCTTAAACATACGAGCGTTGCCGAGATTATGGACTTTATAGATGACGTGCCTCTTTCCGACGAGGTAAGGACGAACGCGAAAGCGGTGTATTCTCTCATTGCCGAGGCAGAGAGCACGGTTTACGGTAAGCCGATAGAGAACATCCACCGGCGTGCGCGAATATGTATGCAGCATATATGAACTTATCCGCAGCATCAAGACAGTGCAAACCCGGTACGGCCCTGTACGCGTAAAAACCGCTGAGGGCTACGGGGCAAAACGCAGCAAGGCAGAATACGACGATCTCGAAAGACTTGCAAGAGAAAACGATACAACACCGGCCGAGATAAGGAAGCTGATCAAGTAAATCAAGTAATGTAAAATACCGGTCTGTCTTGTACAGACCGGTATTTTACATATCGTCAGAATATCAGATATTGCCCGTTACGGTAAGGACGGCAACACCCGGTGTAACGGTCCAAAGACCGGTCGCAGCGTCCTGCGCGTAGGCTGCGGCGGGAACGGTCACGCGACCGGCTGTTGTTGCAAATGCTCCGCTTGCCGCGTTATAGCTGTAGTTGCCGGTCTCGGGCCACGCGTCGCCGTTTAGCGTTACGCTTATAGGACTCTTGAGAGCCGGGTCAAAGGTATCGCTTACAACGAGGGCGGCTGCGGCATCGACGGCCTCCGCGCCGGTGTTGCGGATAGTGAAGGTGTACGCTATCTGCCCGTTCTCGGCAACTACCGTCGGGTTTAGTGCCTTGGTTATGCTCAAAAGCGCAGAGGTATCGGCGGTGACGGTCTCACTTGCGCTTATCGGCTCTGTCAGTCCGCCGCCGCTTACGGATGCGGTGTTTACTATGCTGCCGCCGGTACCGGGTGCGGCGTAGTCGTTTGCCGCGGCTCTGTAGACTATAAGCGCGTTGCCTCCGGCTGGCACGCTTATGCCGCTTATGGTGAGCGGTGGGCCGGCCGCAACGGTAGGCGCGGCCTGAAGAACGCCATTTACATAATACAGAACCGAATCGCCGGCAAACGTCAGGGGCGTTACCGATGCGGTGCCGGCGGTGTACGCGCCGAGATCGTCGGTGACCGTAAGGCCGGTGTAGGGAGCTGAGCCTGTGTTGCTGATGCTCACGGCATAGGTCAGCGTATCGCCGCGGCGATAGCTGCCGGAAACTGATGTCTTGCTTACGCTGAGCACTCGCGTGATTTCGCCTGTTACGATATTAGAATTGGCGGTCACGCCGTTATAGCTTATGCTTGCCTGGTTTGTGAATTGCGCCATCTATATCCTCCTTTGCAGACTCTGATGCCTGCTATACATTTTATGCGCAGAATACAGATGCTGTTATTTACATAATTGTAATTGCATTTTTTCAATCATGAGGCTATAATTCTTCTATTAAAGGAGAGAATTATGAGCGATTTTGAGTATTTCAAGCCATACGAGGGCGATAAGCCTTACATATTTATAAGCTATGCGCATGCGGATGACGACGCGGTCCTGCCCATTGTCAGCGACATGCACCGCCGCGGCTATAACATCTGGTATGATGAAGGCATCGAGGTGGGAAGCGAGTGGCAGGAGTGCATTGCCTCGCACCTTGCCGATGCGCACCTTGTCGTTGCGTTCATATCCAATGCGTACATGCGCTCAGATAACTGCCGGCGCGAGATGCACTATGCACAGTCGAAAAAGATAAAGACCATAAATATTTTTATCGAAGAAACGGCGCTTACGCCCGGTATGGAGCTTCAGATAGGCAATATTTTCGCGCTGATGAAATATACATATCCGAGCGATGAGTATTTCTACGATAAGCTATACAGTGCACCGCTTTTAAACAGCGAGAACTTTGCCGATGCCTCGCCGCGACCGACGACCGAAACGGCAAAATCAGTGCCCGTGCTGCCAAAAAAAGAGAAAAAGGAAAAGAAAAAGCCCGGCAAGGGAAGAAAGATAGCACGCTGGTCGATAGCGGTAGCCGTGTTCGGCGTGCTGCTGGCTGCGCTCATTGTCGGCTACTTCACGGGCTATCTCGAAAAGCTGCTCACGCCGACAACGCAGATAGAAACGCTTGCCGACGATACGGTGTGCGACTTCAAAAACGCCGTTTTTGAAAATGCCGCGCGCGAGTATACCGGCAAGGAGAGCGGCGATATAACGGTAGGGGAGCTAAAGGGTATAACCGAGCTTTATGTCTGTGGCAATGAATACAGCATGCATGAGCCTACAGCCGGAGTCGGCAGCATAAGCCAGAGCGACAAATCCGCAGCGTACACCGACTGGCAGGGCAATGAAAAAACCGTCAGCCGCGGCAGCGTAAACGATTTGTCGGATCTGCGGTATTTCACAGGACTCAAAACGCTTTGGCTTCAGTACCAGAGCCTGAGCAGCCTCGAAACGATGCCGGCCTGCTCGATAACGAGCCTTAATATCGACGGCAGCAGAGTCGCGGCGCTCGACGACGTCGGCAATCTGCCCGAGCTTCGGAAAATCAGCGCAAATTACAATCCGCTCGGCTCGCTCGGAGATCTGAACAAGTGCCAGGAGCTGACGCATGCGAGCTTCGTCGGCGCAAGCTGCACCGACTTCTCGGTATTCAAGCCGCTGGTGAATATCCAGAGCGTTGCGTTTTCAAACTGCTCGCTGAGCGATATCAAGCAGGTGCTGGATATGAGCTCGCTGCGCAGCGTGAAGCTGTATGACTGCAACCTCAGCGGCGGCTTCTTCAAGGCATTTGACCGCGAGCGCGCAATAACCGAGCTTGAGCTTGTAAGCTGCACTGTAGATACGACAAACGGACTGGAGGACTTCACAGGTCTTACAATGCTGCGCCTTACCGGCACTCGCGGAGTGAGCGACTGGTCCGCGCTCGATTCGCTCACGGCGCTAAAGACCGTTTACATTGACGACGGCCTTTCATCAAGCTTCACCGGCGAGCACCAGTATCAAATAGTAACTGAATAAAATTGATCCCGAGTGCATTGCACTCGGGATGATTATTCGGCTAAATTTTCGACTTTATTCTCTTCTTGGACGGCTGCTGTAAGCGGCTCCGGAGAGGTATCTGCCTCGGGCACCGGCTCGGGCTTCGGCTCTATGCTCAGCGCAACGATCTTTTCCGTCAATAGCTTATACAGATGCGAGTATATCGCAGACTCGACAACGAGGTGCTTAACGGCGGCGTCGTCCTTGCGATTGAGGTCGAATACGTCGGCTGCAAGCTGCTTTACCTGCTCTGTGCACAGGCGGCACAGACTGCGATGACGCATGACAAAGTCGTCGTAGATTTCCCTGACCTCTGCCTCGGGGATGTTCATCGGGATTATCTTGCTCACGACCGATATGCTCAGGCTCTGCTTGAGCGTGCATATCATGATAAGGTACGCAAGGTGTATCCTCGTGTATTTTTTCTTCACCGGAGCGGGCATAATCTTCATGCGGACATAGTTGTTTATCGTGCTCGGCGTAACTATCGGATCGCTGCCCGGCGTGTGCGGAAAAAGGTCAAGAAAACGTGCGACAAGCGATATGACCTGATCCATGTACAGATCAAAGTCCGGAAGCTCGTCCCAAGTCGGGAGAGAAAACCGGGTTATGTACTTATCCCATCTGCGCAGCTTTGCCGCGACGAATTTGCTGTTATATATAAGTCGTTCCTCCCTAAAGTGTTATATAATACATTATAGCACCGATTTGGAATTGTGACAAGAAAATATAATATTCAATATTATTTCTTAATAAAGTCTTTACTTAATTAAAAAAATGCAGTAATATGATATAACATATTAGATACCCTTGGAGGTGTATGATGTCAATCGAAGTATTCACTGATTCGGCGGCCAATATCCCGGCTGCGAAGATCGAAGAGCTGAATATACATGTGATCGCGTGCAGCTATGAGCTGGACGGCGAGATCGTGAAGTGCCCGACTGTTCCCGAGGAATTTGACGGTCACGAATTTTATGATATGCTCCGTGCAAAAGCCGAGCTTCGCACGAGCATGACAAACTCCCATGACATAGCGGAGGCCTTTGAAACCGAGCTTTCAAAGGGCAATGACGTTGTTTATATAAGCATCTCCTCCGGCGTAAGCGGAACCTTTAACGCCGGCCGCCTTGCAGCCGAGGAGCTGCGCGATAAATATCCCGAGCGCCGCATCGAGATCTTTGACTCCATGGGTGCAGGACTCGGTATCGGCCTGCTTGCCATGAAGGCTGCCGACTACAGAGACGAGGGACTTAACATGAACGCACTTATTGAGCGCCTTGCCTCCGATCGAAGCGGCCTGTGCGAGTATTTCACGGTCGATGACCTTATGCATCTGCGCCGCGGCGGAAGACTGTCGGGCATAGCGGCGATGGTCGGAACGGTGCTCAACGTAAAGCCGCTGCTGCGAGGCGACGAGGAAGGGAAGATAGTCGTTTTCTCGAAGCTCCGCGGCAGGAAGAAAGCAATTGAGGCCATTGCGCACGAGTACGAGGCGAAGGCCGTCGATCCGCAGCATCAGCGCGTTGCCATAAGCCACGGCGACTGCCTTGAGGATGCCGAAAAGCTCGCCGAAATGGTTCGCGCCATCGCCGAACCCGAGGAGCTTATAATCGCCATGCACGAGCCGTTCACCGGCATTCATGTCGGCCCCGGTATGCTGTCGCTGTTCTTCATCGGCGCAGGAAGATGAAAAAAGACCGCGAAAGCGGTCTTTTTTCATAGAAATAATAAACTTTATCAGTGGTGATCCTTGGCGTTTGTGCCCTTGTCGCCGACGCCGAAGTGAAGCTCCTTCATGCCTTCGACCTCATCACAGATATCCTTGAGCTGGCATACTGTGCAGTCGGTGGGCAGACCCTCCATGATATGGGTCAGCGTATTGGTGATAGCATCGGCTTTCTTTGCGTTTTCGAGCATTGCCTTGAAATCGAGCGAGGGATCGGTGACGAAAATAACCTTAACGTTGAGAACGTTTGCGTCTTTCTTGTATGCCTCGATGTAGCGATAGCCGACCTGCTCGAAGTTTATGCCGCGCTTTATGGCCTTCTTGGAAACACGAACCTGCTCGCGGTGGCTTTCCGGCGACATGCGCACCATGTAGCCTTCAGGATAGACGTGGTACTTGCAGAACTCGATGTCTTTAAGTGCGCGGTAGACCTCTTCATCCTCGCCGTCGAGAACGCCGACACGCAGAAGAACGATGCGCGCGAAGGGAACGTCCTTCTTTATTGCCTTGAGGTCGGGACCGTAGAGCACGACCTCGTCGCGGTTGACAAGCTCGGAGCTTGTCGTCGTGCAGATGTAGTTAGCAGAGCCCAGACCGAGCGCGCCAAGCTCATACGCGGCGTCCGACTGGAGCACAAGCTCTGCCGAGCCGAGATCCGGCCATGCCTTGCCTGCTTTGTATGGCCATGCCTTGGGAGAGCCTTTTGCAAGCAGCTCGTTGGTGTGCTTTATAAGAGCATTGTACAGTTCCATGTTGGTATCTCCTTTACCTTATTTCCTTTGGTTATATTATAGACGCTCGGTTCATAAAAACATGTAGCAAATTCTACAGGCTATGATAAATGTTAAAAAAATTGCATTTTTCCGCAAAAAACGGAGTCATTAACAAAATGACTCCGTTTTCGGTGTTTGAAAATAAGATATCACACTCAGAATGAGCCGCTTCGGCCGCCGTGAGTGCTGCCGCTGCTTGAAACATGCGTGCTGCTGAATCCACCGCGATCGTTATCGTCATCCTTCGGCTTTGCCGTCATGGACACGGTGTGATACAGAAACAGATCCTCGCGCCTGCCGGGCGTGAAGCTGCCGGCACGCAGGTAATCGGCCGCAGATGACTTCATGCGGACAGACTTCATGCCTCGCTTCAGCGAAAGCGTGACGATAAGCGCAACTATAAGTCCGACAAGCAGCGAGCCTATAAGCCAGACGCTGTTGAAATACATGACGCTCGGCGTGTAGTCGTAATCGTAATCGTAATCGTCGTCTGTGTCATCGCTGTAATTGCCTTCATCCGGTTCATAGGCAGACAGGCACGGGCCGCAATCATCTGCAAAGCTGATCGCCGCGCCGGACCAGTCCTCGTCGGAAAGGTAGGGAAGCAGGTTGCCGGCGATATAATCAAGGTCATCGTCCGTGAAAACGTCGATGCAGCTTCCTGAGGTGCTTATTGCCCAAACGCGCTCATTTTCACTTATAAGAAGAAGTATGCCGTCCTTGTTTTCGCCCTGGCCGATGCCGTTTTCGTCATAAAAATCGTCGGCGTATTCCTCGGCTGTCTTGCCGTCGAGCGAGAAAGCCGTGACAACTGCGACGTCAACAGAGTAGATGCGGTTTAGCTCGGCGAGCTTGCCGTTTATTATCTCGGTGTCAAACTCGTCAAAAAGCCCCTCCTGGTCGTATACGATGCTCTTGTCGCTGTCGGCAAGCGCAGCCGGAACGAGAGAAACGCAGAGAAGAAATGCGAGAATAAAAGATAAAAGCTTCTTTTTCATGCCGCACCTCCTCAATGAAACAGCAGCCAGAACACGGCGTAGGCGGCGACCGAAGCTCCGGCGAATATCGAGCCGAAATACGTCCAGAACAGCCCCTTGTCAACAGGCAGATTTCCGACAAATTTGCCTGTCTGGCCGTTCATTGCAAAGGTGTATTTATTCCCGTTCCATGTGGTGTTGAGTATCCACACGGGGTAGAGCGCATAATGCTTCCGTCCGTCGGAAAACTGCACGGACACATTCTCGGGAACAACGGAGTCGTAGCCCTGCACGGTGCTTTGAAGAACAAGATCCGAGCTGCGCTTAACGCGCTCGTTTGCTCTCTCGTTGCACTCATCCGAGCTTACGTCGTATTTGTCGGCAAGATAGCCGGATAGATAGGCCATGCTGAAATCCACAGCTTCGGAAAAATCGAACGGCTCGAGCGATTCCATAAGATCGTCCGGCATTTTCTTCGAGCCGTCAACCGGGATGTGGTCAAAGCTCATGCTGCCGCTGCGCAGAACGCTGTAGTGGCTGGTCTCGGTGTAATCGTAATCCTTATCCGACCAGAAACGTGTGCGCGTTGCGTGGTATCGCGCCTCGGCGTCGGCGTCGGTGTCAAACAGCCAGAAGGGAACATACACGCCCTTTATCTCATCAATGTGGTTTTCACTTTTGAACAGCTTCGGCAGGAGCTTCTTGCCGGTAAGGTGCTTTTTCAGGGCTTCCTTTGCGGCCTTCTTATCGAGCTTGAAGGGAATGATATAGTCCGGCTTCAGCTCGCCGGAAAGCTGCGATTTGAATATGGTGGGATTGCCGCAGAACGGGCAGCTTGCCGCCGCTGTTGTCTCCTCCGCGATTATCTCGCCGCCGCAGCTTTGACAGACATAGACGCACATACCGTCGCCGTCGCCGTCAAAGCGATCCTTTTCGTCGTCCGATATCCAGTTCATGTCGTCGGACTTATCATTTTTCAGGCTTTCATCATAGCTTTTGAGCGTTTCAAGCTCAAACTCGGTGTCGCAATACGGGCATTTCATTTTCCCGGCTGCGCTGTCGTAGGCTATGAAGCCGCCGCAGCAGGGACATTTATATTGAACGGTATTCTTCGTTTCCATAAGCGTCAGACCTTATCGTTGTCGTTGAACGGGTCGCCGCATTTCGGGCAGAACTTCGGCGGATGCGACTGATCGGCAGGGACCCAGCCGCACTTATCGCACCTGTATCTCGGCGCACCCGTAGGACGAGGCTTGCCGCACTCGGGGCAGAAATTATCCGTTGAAGTCGTGCCGCAGGAGCAGGTCCACGCGGAAGAAGAAGGCTGTGCCGGTGCTGCCTGCGCAGGAGCTGCCGCCTGCTGCTGGGCTGCCGCCATGCCGTAGAGTGCCTGAGCGTTTGCGCCGCCGGCGTTAGCTGCCATACCCATGCCCATGAAGCCTGCCATAGCGCCTGAGCTGTTGCCTGCTGCCGTGCGCATGGCGTCGGTCTGAGCGCCGATGACGGCGCCTGCTGCAAGAGCGGGATTTGCAAGTGCGGCGGCGCGCTGAAGCTCCTTGAGCTTTTCCGCGTCCTCTTCGGGGATGCTGACGGAGTTCATCGCTATGGAAACAACGCTTATTCCGCGCAGCTCCGACCATTTGCGCGTGAGCGTTTCGTTCATAAGGTCGCAAAGCTCAATGGTGTGCGCCGGGATCTGGTTCGGGCGCATTTCAAATGTCGAAAGACGTGCAAAGGCCGGCTGAAGCGCGCTGACAAACTCGGATTTAAGCTGCGAGTCTATCTCCGAGCGCTCGTAGGCCTGCTCAACATTGCCGCAGACGTTTGTGTAAAACAGCAGCGGATTTGTGATCTTATAGGAATAAACGCCGTTGCATCTGACTTCGGTGTCCGTATCAAGTCCTATACGGTTATCAACAATGCGGAAGGGGATGGGCGTTGCGGTGCCGAATCTGTTATCGACTATCTCCTTGGTGTTGAAGTAGTAAACGCGCTGATCCTTGCCGGTGTCGCCGCCGAAGGTAAAGCGCTTGCCGATGGTCTTGAAGGTGTCAAGTATCGCCTGACCGAGACTGCCGGAGAAAATGCTCGGCTCAGTTGATGCATCGTATGTAAACTGTCCCGGCTCTGCGCAGACCTCGACGACCTTGCCCTGCTCGACGATTATCATGCACTGTCCGTCGGCAACGGCAATGCCCGAGCCGCTGGAAATGATGTTGTCGTTGCCCCTGGTGTTCGACGAGCGCGAGCTTGTGCGCTTTGCACCCTTTACAACGAGTGTGTTTTTATCAATTGCGTCGCAGTAGAAAAACTCCTTCCACTGGTCTGCCATCGTTCCGCCGAGAGCGCCTGCGCCGGCTCTTATAAGTCCCATATCAATAAAACCCCTTTCAAGAATGCGTTGATTTTCAATGTATACTACATTTGCATGTAATTGTACAAATTATATCATGCACGAGCGGTGCTTTCAACAATTTTCAACACTTGCGGATATTAAATTATAGTGTTAAAATAAAGCGTTTGATAATAAAGGGGGTAAACTTCATGAGCATTATTAAAGACATAAACCTTGCGCCTTCCGGCGAGATGAAGATAAACTGGGTCGAGCGCAACATGCCCGTGCTGCGCGGCATCGGCCGCCGCTTTTCCGAGGAAAAGCCTTTTAAGGGACTCAAGGTCGCGCTTTCCGTCCACCTTGAGGCTAAAACCGCGTATCTGTGCCGCGTGCTGGAAATGGGCGGCGCGGAAATGTATGTCACAGGCTCAAACCCTCTTTCCACTCAGGATGACGTTGCTGCGGCGCTGGCTGCCGGCGGCATGAACGTTTTCGCGGAATACGGCTGCACCGAGCAGCAGTATGAGGACTGCCTGCGCGAGGTGCTCAAGATCGGCCCCAATATCATCATTGACGACGGCGGCGACCTCGTCCATCTTATGCACGAGGAGTTTGCGGACCTCATCCCCGGCGTTATCGGCGGCTGCGAGGAGACAACGACCGGCATTAACCGCCTGCGCATCATGTCCGCTGCCGGTGCGCTGCGCTTCCCGATGGTCATGGTAAACGACGCCGACTGCAAGCATATGTTCGATAACCGCTACGGCACAGGCCAGAGCGTTTGGGACGGTATCTGCCGCACGACAAACCTCATCATCGCCGGCAAATACGTTGTCATATCCGGCTACGGCTGGTGCGGCAAGGGCGTGTCGCTCAGAGCAAAAGGTTTGGGCGCCAAGGTCATCGTTACCGAAACTGACCCCATTCGCGCTCTCGAAGCCGTCATGGACGGATACGAGGTCATGCCCATGGCAGAGGCGGCAAAGATCGGCGATATATTCTGCACCGTTACCGGCGGCAGAGATATAATCACTGCAGAGCACTTCCCCCTGATGAAGGACGGCGCCATTCTCAGCAACGCAGGCCACTTCAATGTTGAGGTCGATATGGCGGCGCTTGAGAAAATGGCGGTCAAAAAATACGAAGCGCGCCACAATATCCAGGGATATGTCATGCCTGACGGCAGAACGCTTTTCACCATAGCTGAGGGCAGGCTTGTTAACCTTGCCGCAGCCGACGGTCACCCGGCGGAGATCATGGACATGAGCTTTGCAATTCAGGCGCTGTCGGCAAAATATCTTGCCGATAACCGCGGCAGGCTCGAGGCCGACGTTGTCTCCGTTCCGCGCGAGATAGACTATGAGGTCGCAAGATGCAAGCTCAACGCTATGGGCGTCGGCATCGACAGCCTCAGCCGCGAGCAGGCCGAGTATCTCGGAAAGTGATCTTTAAGCTAAGCAACGCGAAAGGAGGCTCCTAAATGGATAACATGGAGAATATGGACTTTGAGGCCATGCGCGATAAGCAGGCCGACGAGCTCATGCAGCTTCTTGACGAGCGCAGAATGAAGGAGCTCCAGCTCCGCCTTGAGGACATGAATGAATTCGACGTTGCCGAGTTCCTGTCCGAGATCGGCGATAACCGCATGCCGATGGTGTTCAGGCTTTTGTCCAAGCAGATGGCGGCGGACGTTTTTGCAAACTTCGATTCTCCCGAGCAGGAGCAGATAATAAACTCCATCACAGACTCGGAGCTGTCGGCGATCATCGAAGAACTTTACGTTGACGATGCCGTTGACATGATGGAGGAGCTGCCGGCAAACGTCGTAAAGCGCGTTATGCGCACTGCAACGCCGGAAACCAGACGGCTTATAAATCAGTACCTAAATTACCCCGAAAACTCGGCAGGCAGCATAATGACGGCCGAGTTTGTGGATCTCAAAAAATACATGAACGTGCGCGAATCTATTGCGCGCATACGCAGGATAGGCGAGGATAAGGAGACTATTTACACCTGCTTTGTCACCTCCGCCGACCGAAAGCTTGAGGGCGTTTTGTCCGTAAAGGATCTGCTTTTGTCCGACGATGAGACGGTCATAGAGGATATAATGGACACAAATATCGTGTTCTGCATGACGCACGATGACCAGGAGGAAGCGGCGGAAAAGATATCCGACTACGACCTCATGGCGCTGCCCGTTGTCGATAAGGAAGGCCGTCTCGTCGGCATCGTCACCGTTGACGACGTTATTGACGTTATGGAAGCCGAGGCAACCGAGGACTTCGAACTCATGGCCGCAATGACGCCTTCGGACAAGCCCTATTCGCGAACAAGCGCGTGGGATATGTGGAAGCGAAGAGTGCCGTGGCTCATGTTCCTCATGCTTTCGGCAACGTTCACGAGCATGATAATCAACTCCTTTGAGGATGCGCTCGCAGTGCAGGCCGTGCTCATCGGTTTTATCCCAATGCTTATGGGCACCGGCGGCAACTCCGGCGCGCAGGCATCAACGGCCGTTATACGAAGCATCTCCCTCGGCGATACCGAGCCGGAGGATGTCGGCCGCGTCATATGGAAGGAGTTTCGCGTTGCCATCCTGTGCGGAGTCACACTTGCAGCGGTCAACTTTGCAAAAATGCTGTTGGTGGACAGAATGCTTTTGAACAACGACGGTGTAACGATCACCGTTGCCGCAGTTGTCAGCCTTTCGATCGTGCTCATCGTTATGTTTGCAAAGGTCGTCGGAAGTGTGCTGCCTATAGCGGCAGAAAAGCTCGGCGTTGACCCGGCAGTCATGGCAAACCCCCTGATATCGACCATCACCGATGCGGTCTCGCTGCTTATTTATTTTGAAATAGCAAAGCTTATGATAAGCTTTTAGCACCAATCTCAGCAAAAGGATACTATACAGAGAATGCTTGTTTTGTTTGAAAAGATGGCGCTGCTTGTAATTATACTTGCCATCGGATACATTTGCGCAAAAATCAAGCTCGTTGGCCCGGAGTTTAATAAGGGCCTGAGCAAAATGGTCATAAACGTGTTCCTAGCCGGAATGATACTGGCGTCGGTAATGAACAAGGAACTGAGCATGGACAAGGGTGATATGCTTTTCGGTATAGCCATGCTTTTCGTGATGCAGATCGTGTGCTTTGCCGTCGGCATGATAACTCCTGCCGCAATGAGAATAAAAGACGGCGACAAAGGCATGTATAAGCTGATAGCGGCCTTTTCAAACCTCGGTTTTATGGGTGTGCCGGTGATCTCTGCGGTGTATGGCGAAGGGGCTGTTTTCCTTGCCTCGCTGGGCAATATCCCGTTTAACGTTCTGCTTTACACCGTCGGGATCATGCTGCTTCAGAGCAATGGAGAAAAGAAAGAAAAGATAAGCATTAAAAGCATGATAAACATTCCGGTTATAGCGACAGTCATAGCAACGGTGATATTCCTGTTTGAGATACCGATGCCGGTGATAGTAGTGGATGTAGCGGACATGCTTTCCGATGCCTGTGCGCCGCTTTCAATGATGTGCATCGGCCTGTCTCTTGGCAGCGTTTCGATAAAGGATGCGTTCGTTCATCCGCGTATTTACGGCATCAATTTCATGCGCCTTATAGTTGCACCGGTCGCAGTCTGGTTCGTACTCAGATTTTTCATAAGCGATATAGTCATGCTTGGCTCGATCGTCATAATCGCTGCGTGTCCGCCGGCGATAATATGCGCGCTGCTCGGCATGGATTACGGCCGCGATGGTGTTGAAGCCTCGGAAACGATTTTTGTCGGCACGGTGCTTTCAATGTTCACAATACCGCTGCTGGTCTCGCTCCTCGGCTTAAGCTTATAATCTCTGCGTGCTAAAAGCGCCCTCATCAGAGGGCGCTTTTGACATTCTTTATTAATGTGTAAGACCATTATTCTTCCGGCGCTTCTTCCGCTGTGCTCTCAGCCGCCGGCTCTGCGGCTTCTTCGACTTTTTCTGCCGGAGCAGTGGAGATGGGGGAAACCTGCGCTTTCATCTTGCGGTTTATGGCGATAACATTCTGAACAAGAAGTATCGCCATCATGACAAATTCGTAAGTGACTCGCAGCACCAGCGGTCCGAGGATCATAAGGCCGAGCCCGTACAGGAAGGTGCTCTGTTCAAACGTTGCGCCGAAGTAGCCGTAGTATTCGATCTTGCCGAACAGCAGCAGAAATCCCACGAATATGCACGCGCATGTCAAGAGCACGAACACAAACTTAGTCAGAGCCTCAATATAAAATGTCTTGAAGTGGAAGAAGTCATGCAGAAATTGCAGGAACTTGTTTTCAAGCTTCCCGTCATATTTTTTCGGCATGACCTTGATGTAAAGAAAGATAGTTGCCGCGACCGCCAGAAGTATCCCGATGATTATCAAAGTATCCATATCGTGCCTCCTTTATATTTTGCAATAAGTATATCAGATGAAGCACGCCTCGGCAAGGGGAGCGATCAGTTTAGCAAAATCAATAAGTATTTCGATGAAAATCCTGAAAAAACGACTATTTTAACACTATGACTGCACATTTATTGAAAAATGTCGAAAAAATTGAAAAAATGCATTGCATTTTGCGTTAAAATATTGTTAAATTATATGTGACAAACGATACATGCAATTATGGTACAGACTTCAATGATCCAATGCAGCTTTGTGGGAATATCACAGAATACTCCTACCGGCTCGTTTTTGTACGGCTAAGGTAAGATATGACTGGACTCATACCCATAAGCTGACCGGGGACGGGAAATTGTCTCTGGCCGGTTTATACCTAAGACCATAATTAACGACCGAGCTGTATCGAATTATTTGAAAGGGGCTGTATTATGTTAGCTCAAATTTTTGCTGCAACGATATTTGTTGCAATGTTTGTCCTTATCGTAATTGATAAGATCGAAAGACAGTGGATTACACTGGGCGCAGGACTGCTTACTATCGTTATCGTATTCCTTTTGTGCATGCACAGCGGCACGGCCGTTTGGGAAACGCTTAATGTAGCGAGCATTTTCACTGTTGATTTTTGGTACCATGTTGGCGAGGGTGGAGCCTCGTCGGGTATCAACTGGGAAACCATTATCTTTATTGCAGGCATGATGATTATGGTGGAAGGTATGGCAAAAGATGGCTTTTTCCGCTGGCTGTGTCTGTGCATAGCCAAGGCTGTGAATTACAAGCCGGTTCCCATTCTTATATCGTTCATGGTCTTGTCGGCAGTACTGTCTATGTTTATTGACAGTATAACAGTCATCCTGTTCCTTGCCGCCGTAACGCTCGAGCTTGCGCGTATGCTGGACTTTGATCCGGTTCCGGTCATCTTGGCTGAAATTTTCTGCGCAAATCTCGGCGGCTCGTCAACGATGTGCGGCGATCCTCCAAATATTATTATCGGAACATCTCTCGGATACACATTTGGAGACTTTTTACGAAACACTGGCCTTGTTGCCCTTGTAGGCTTTGTCGTTATAGTCGTCTATTTCTACTTTGCGCTGCGCAAAAAACTCGGCAAGGGCGAGAATGTTTCACTGGACGGACTTGACTTAAGTCCGGCTTCGGCGATAAAAAACAAGAGAGCGTTTGGAATTAGCTGCGGCGTGTTTGCGTGTGCGGTAGTGCTGCTTGTGACTCATGCAACGACAGGACTCACGGTCGCAACGATAGGCGTTTTCATTGCGATCCTCACCCTTGTAACCTCGGCCAAAGACATTGGATACATAATCAAACGAGTTGACTATAAAACTCTGCTGTTTTTCATCGGACTGTTTATCGTTGTAGGCGGTCTGGAGCAGACCGGCGTTCTTGAACTGCTTGCAGGACTTATCGGAACGATAAGCGGCGGCAATATATATGTAATGGTAGCCATAGTGCTGTGGCTTTCAGCGATAGCAAGTGCTTTTGTTGACAATATACCGTTTGCGGCTACAATGGTTCCGGTTATACGCGCGCTTTCGGCAACTCAAGGCGTGCCGCTTGATACGCTGGCATGGTCGCTTGCACTTGGAACCGATATAGGCGGCAGCGCAACGCCGATCGGTGCCTCTGCAAATGTTGTCGGACTTGCGTCGTCTGCTAAGGCAGGACATCCCGTGAGCTGGGGCAGATACTGCAAGCTGCTTGTTCCGGCAACGATCATCGTTTTAGTTATATGCACTTTGTTCCTGTTTTTAAGATACTGCTGAGAGACATCACGGTTCTAAACAGATTAAAATTAACATTTCACATTAACGGAGGATGGGCATTGCCCATCCTCCGAAATTCTATTTTGTCCTAGCCGTAAACGGCACTTGACGGAGCAGCATCGCAGCAGGTATCAGCTTCGGCAGATGACTCATTGGAGGAGGCTCCGGCAAAACCATGCTCCTTGATGTATTTGCGGTTTTTATAAACGCCAACGGTGAGGAATGGGATGACGACTGCCGCCGCGCCGAGATATCCGCAGTAACCGTAGCCGTATTTAATGATGTTTGTCAATCCGGCCATGGAGATGGTCATAGACAGAACGATGATAAACGCGGACACAATCGCGCTACGCGTGGGTGCGGACTTTATGCCGCTGAATATCGGCAGCTTTTCAAAGCGAGCAACGAAGCCGAAGATGGTCGTAACACCGGTCGATATCAGGCACAGGAGCAGGCATACGCCGTAGATAACGGTCAGTGCGCGGATGCCCATTGCGTTGCAGGCCGTGAGCGTGGGGATGGTCGCGCCGCCGTCAACGGAGTTGTAAACGCCCTGCCAGCACATGAGCATGAATATCGACAGGGTCAGTGCGACGGCGTTCATGACAAAGGATATCCACATCGCCTTTGAGCAGCCGCGCTCGGAGCGCATTGTTGTGCCGCAGGCGATCATTGTGGGCAGTGTGACGCACTGGAAGCCTGCGTACACAAAGGAGTTGAATATTGCCTTGGGCATATTCCCAAAGCCGGTTTTGGTGAAGTCGGAAGCGAGAACGGTAAACAGACTGCTGTCGCTTTTGAAAATGCCTATCGCGTATATGCTGATCGCTGTTACGAGGATCGCTATGCCCATCCAGGTGGATGCGGCGCGCACGATGCCGGCGCCGAAAATCGTCAGCATGAGAACAATAACGCCGACTATTCCCACGCCGATGTAATAGTTTAAGCCGAAGTAGCTTTGCAGAGCGCTTGCCGCGCCCGATATCGCGGCCGCGACGGCCATGAGCACCATTATGTAGAAGAAAATTTCGAATACCCATTCGAGCTTGTCAAACGGGTGATAGAGGGTCTGGAAAAGCTCCTTGTAGCTTGTAAGACCGCGGGAATTGTACATGACCATTGCCTGCCGCATGGTGAGCGTGAGCAGGAGCATTGCGATGACCGCGGCAATAATGCCTGACCAGCCGAGGCCGAGATAATAGGTGTTTGCCTGATTGCCGGTTGCAAATCCGCCGCCGGCATGCGCCGAGAAGAGCACAGCACCGACGGAAAATGCGGCAAAAAACGGGATCTTGGATATCTTGCGGTTTTGGGGCTTGTTGTTCATTTTGGTTTTCCTCCTTAAATTCCGGCAGAAAAACAAAAACCCCTCGTCCTTCTGCCGATTTGCAGAAGAGACGAAAGGCTGAAAAACCGTCCGCGGTACCACTCTTCTTCGTTCCACATGCTGTGGGACGCACTCAGTCAGGATACAGTCATATCCCTGCACTGTAACGGGAGCACCCGTCTGCGCCTACTGACGTTCAGCACAGCCGCTATCCGGTGAGTTCGGCGAAAAAACAACCTTTGTGCCTTGCACCAACCGGCACTTCTCTGAAAGGGCATTTTCGCTTACTGTTCCGTGTCCTTGCGTTTATGGGCAAATTGTAGCACCGCAGACGCAGATCCGTCAAGATTGCGGACTAAATAAAAACTTCACGAGCATTGCTTCAAATTTTCGTAGGAATAAACAAAATTAACGCTTCTGCCGACTATACCATGCTCTTGTAATCCTCGCAGGGATCGAGATTATCGGGAGGGAAAAACTCGTCAACGGGGAAGCTTATGCGGCCGAACATCGTGCACGGATCGTCCTCGGACGAACCTACGCACTCCTTCTCCGGCAGACAGTAATCGTAAGCCGGGATGAGCAGCTGTGTGCTGCGCTCAAGCCGGATGATAGAAAACTGGCCGAGCGTAACATAGACATGGCGCGTACCGCCGGTAACGGATATCTCTTCGCCGAAGGAGTCGAGTATCTGCTGCGGAATATCTCGCTGATCTATACCGGGGTCTGGCAGTGCCGTTTCCGCAAGTGTCATGTGCAGCGCAATCGGATCGACGGCATCGACCTCGGCAAATGGCATGCTGTTTGTTCCGCCGAGAATGCAGCAGTCATCCGAGGAAAAGCTCTTTACTCTGCCCTCGGAGCCGAAGAGCATTACGCGCTTATCGAACACGGCAAGACCCGTGAAGCATTGGTTAGCAGGAAATGTTTCGCCGCTTATCTTATAGAAGTAGGTCACATCGACCGTGTAGTAGCCGCGGTTAAGGCAGATCTCATTGACCTTTACCTCACAGTGCAGAAGCTGCGCGCACTTGGGACGCACGCTGAATGCGCTCTCTATGTAGGGAAGAGAGCTGACCGTGGGGTAAACGCGCAGATCCTCGATGCAGTCCTTGTCGCGGCAGGCGTCCATTATCTTTCTTGTGCTTACGCAAACGGCCTGTTTTATGCAGTCATTATCATTGACTGGACCGGGTACGACCCTGTCTGCCATAAAAATACCTCCCAGGATGGAATTGAAGAAAAACTTCAATACAGTCTATGCGTATTGTTCCAAAATGTGAAGAATATTGGATTTACAAAAAGAAAAGTATGTATTATTATATATAATGCAGAGGAGGCGAAAGAATGAAAAAGCAGCTTTGGCTCATACTCATAGCCGTTGAGGTTTTGATACTGTTTGCAATGCTTCTGGCTGATTTCGGCGTTATACACGCTTCTGTTGCGCCGCTTTCGCCGAGAAGCATAATATTGCATATAACGACCGTTGTTATAATTTTTGCCTGCATCGAGGCTTATAAGAAAAGCGACTGATGCCGGGAATCTGCCGTTTGGATATATGTTGTTTAGGAGAGTGTTATGGAACGACTGGGCTTTATTCATGAAAAGCTTGATATAAAAATCCTTATACTGTTTATTCTCCGCCGGCTGCCGGGCATAGTCGCGCCCATTGACCTTCAGGACTTTACGCAGCAGTGCGACGAGGGCTTCGGATACTTTGAATATTCCGACTGCCTTGCCGAGCTTATCGAGAGCGGACTCGTCATCGAAGAGGAGAGCGGACTGCGCGTAAGCAAGCGCGGAGCCGATGCCGCCGAAACGGTCGAGAGCAGCCTGCCTTTTTCCGTTCGCAAGAGGGCAGAGAAGATAATAGCGCCCGAGGCCGAGCGTCTGCGCCGCCTTTCGATGATAACTGCGCAGCACCGCAACCGCGAGGGCGGCTGCTTTGTGACGCTTGCCATGAGCGACGGTAAGGGCGAGATAATAAGGCTCAACATCCTATCGTCCGGCGAGCAGCAGGCAGAGCGCATAGAAGAAAACTTCCGCGACAGAGCCGAGGAGATATATTGCAGAATCATCGAGCTTCTCGATAAGAAGCCGGATGATAAAAATGCTAAAGGGTAATATAACGCCCATTACAGATGGTCGTTTATATATTTTTATTGTACACCAGGAGGAAAACCATGGAGATCAAAATTCCGGACGGATACAAAAGTATCCTTAGCGTTTACGACACGCAGAAGGCTATAAGCCTCTTAAAGCGCCTGTTTGAGGACAGGCTCGCGGCACTTTTAAATCTTTACCGGGTGTCCGCGCCGCTGTTTGTCGATTCTAATTCCGGACTTAACGATAACCTCAACGGCTACGAGCGCCCCGTATCGTTTGATATTCTCCGCTCGGATACGACCGCTCAGGTCGTTCAGTCGCTTGCAAAGTGGAAGCGTCTTGCGCTCAAGCGCTATAACTTCTTCCCCGGCAAGGGGCTTTACACCGATATGGACGCTATCCGCCGCGACGAGGACGAGCTTGATAACCTGCACTCAGTCTATGTTGACCAGTGGGACTGGGAAAAGGTCATCCTTTCGGAAAACCGCAATCTCGACTATCTCAAGCTCACCGTTATGGACATAGTCAAGGCCCTGTGCGATACGCAGGATACGATGCAGGCGATCTATCCCCAGCTTCAGTGCCTGCCGAAGCTTGAGCGCAACGTCACATTCGTCACCTCTCAGGAGCTTGAGGATATGTATCCAGACATGACCTCAAAGCAGCGCGAGAATGCATTTACGCGCGAGCATAAGACCGTTTTCATCATCGGCATCGGCGGCGCTCTGCGCTCCGGCAAGCCGCATGACGGCCGCGCTCCCGACTATGATGACTGGACGCTCAACGGAGATATTCTGTTCTGGTGCGATTGGCTCGACTGCGCGATCGAGATATCCTCGATGGGCATCCGCGTCGATCCCGAATCGCTGGACAGACAGCTTCGCCTTTCCGGCTGCGATGACCGCCGCGAGCTTCCGTATCACAAAATGCTTTTAAACGGCGAGCTGCCCCTGACCATCGGCGGCGGCATCGGCCAGTCGCGCGTTTCCATGCTCCTTCTCGGCAAGGCGCATATCGGCGAGGTGCAGGTGTCCATCTGGGATAAGCACACCGAAGAGGTCTGCGCCGAAAAGGGAGTCATGCTGCTGTAAATAGCCGCATAAGGTGTTAGCATGGACCTTATAGAACTGATCAAAGTAATAATCATCGGCATAGTTGAGGGCATAACCGAGTGGCTGCCCATTTCAAGCACCGGACACATGCTGCTCGTGGACGAATTTATCCACATGAACGTCACACCGGAATTTCGCGAGATGTTCCTGTATGTCATTCAGCTCGGCGCGATACTGGCGGTCATAATCCTGTTCTGGAACAAAATGTGGCCGTTTCAGAGCAAAAAGAAAAACGGCAGCGTTATAAAAAAAGAGACGTTTGTTCTCTGGTTCAAGGTCGTAATTGCCTGCATTCCGGGCTTCGTTGCGTATCTGCTGCTTGACTTTGTCGATAACTGCTATGTCGTTGCCGCAGCGCTTATCGTCTACGGTGTTCTGTTTATCGTCATTGAAAACTGGAACCGCGGCCGCGAGCCGAGAGTCAAAACGCTCGAGGAGATATCATATAAGGATGCGTTCATCATCGGCCTGTTTCAGGCGCTGTCGATCATCCCCGGCACCTCGCGCAGCGGCTCTACCATCATAGGCGGACTTGTCATCGGTGTGTCACGCGTTGCGGCGGCGGAGTTTACCTTCTTCCTGGCCGTGCCGGTCATGGTCGGAGTGTCGCTCCTGAAGATAATCGCCTTCGGCTTTTCGTTTACAAGCGCCGAGCTTATAACGCTCATCATCGGCTGCGTTGTGGCCTTCCTTGTATCCATTGTCGTTATCAAGTTCCTCATGAGCTATATAAAGCGCAAGGACTTTAAGGTGTTCGGCTGGTACAGGATCATTCTCGGTGTGGTCGTAATAGCGTACTTTCTGGTGAAATAAGCGCGCAAAAATACCCTCCTCTTGTCCAGGTATGGAACAGAAGGAGGGTATATCAAAATTATCCGATCAAAAGCACGGAAAGATCGTTTACGTTCGTTCCCGTCGCGCCTGTTTGGATAAGTCCGCCGCAGGCGTCGAGCGCATGGTATGAGTCATTGTTTTGCAGCATGTGGAAGATGCTGATGTCCTTTTCCTCAAGAAGATGCTTTGTACTGCCGTCAACATATCCGCCTGCTGCGTCGGTCGGGCCGTCGGTCCCATCCGAGCCTACGGAGAAAACGCACACATTCGGCATGCCGGCAATGTTTTCGGCGGCTGCAAGAGCAAGCTCCTGATTTCTGCCGCCAAGTCCGCTGCCTGTTATATGAACAACGGTCTCGCCGCCGGCAATGAACGCACGCTTTTTGCCAGCTCCGGCGTATTGCTGAGCAATGTTCGAGAGAAAAACACCGGCGTCCTTTGCCGTGCAGCTGAGCGATGAGGTGAGTATAACAGGCTCATAGCCAAGCTCAGCGCAGGTTTTTGCAGCCGAGCGGCAAAGCTGGTTTACGCTGCCTATTACCGTTGTTTCAACGTTTTCTATCACCTTCGGAGTTTCCTGCCCGAGCAGACTGCGCATTTGAGCGGTCATGGTGACCCCGTATTTTTCGGCTATGTATTTTGCCTGCTCGGCCGTTGTGCCGTCAGGCGCTGCCGGGCCGGAGGCTATACTGTCGATCCTGTCGCCGATGACGTCGGACAGAACTATGTTGTATACCTTTGCCGGCATGCAGGCGAGCGCAAATTTGCCGCCTTTAACGGCGGAAAAGCGTTTTCTGAGCGTGTTTATCTCGTTTATGTCGGCGCCTGATGCAAGAAGCTCCTGCGTGAGCCTGCTCATATCCTCAGCCGGGATAAGCGACTTTTCAAAAAGGGCCGAGCCTCCGCCTGAGAGAAGAAACAGAACAGCATCGCCCTCACCGAGGGGCTTTACCATCTCCAGCACCTTTTCCGTTGCGGCATAGCTGTCGTCATCGGGCACAGGGTGCCCGGCCTCATAGACCTCAAGATGCTCTATAGCGCCTTTGCCATAGCCGTGCTTGGTTATCACTATTCCGGCTTTTATCCTTGAGCCCAAGACCTCGGATGCCGTTTTTCCCATTTGCCATGCCGCCTTTCCGACGGCGGCAACGTAGATATTCCCCTGAAGCTTAATGTCCTTCAGAGCAGCTTTCACTGCGTTGTCGGGCAGCGCGGTGTCTATTGCCCGTGTGTAGATAAGTTTCGCGTCTGCGCGCATATCCATAGCATTATCACCCTTGCCTGCGTATTTTATGCCTACACTATATCATAAATGCAGTTGCTGTTCAAACAGAATGCAGCATATCAAATTTATAAGGAGAAACAAATGAAAATTGTTGTTTTGGACGGCTACACGGAAAATCCCGGAGACCTCAGCTGGGACGGCCTAAAAAAGTACGGGGAGCTTACCGTGTATGACAGAACGCCGTATGAAGATGACGAGATAATAAAGCGCATCGGAGATGCCGAGATCGTGCTTACGAATAAAGCTCCGCTCAGCAGCACGACATTGGATGCCTGCCCTAATATCAGGTGCATCTGCGTGCTCGCGACCGGGTACAATATCGTTGACTGCGCTGCTGCCGAGAAGAAAAACATCCCTGTCTGCAACATTCCCACATACGGAACGGCCTCGGTCGGGCAGTTTGCAATTTCAATGCTGCTTGAAATATGCAGCCATGTTCAGGTGCATTCCGACAGCGTACACGCCGGGGAATGGGAGAACAATCAGGACTGGTGCTATTGGAAGCATCCGCTCATTGAGCTGGCAGGGAAGACGATGGGCATAATCGGCTTCGGAAAGATCGGGCAGACAACAGGCCGCATTGCAAAAGCCCTCGGAATGAATATCCTTGCATCCGGCAGCCGCCCGACACCACAGGGCGAGGAGATCGCCGAATATGTGGACACGGACACGCTTTTTGCTAAGTCCGACGTTATCGCACTGCACTGCCCTCTGTTCCCGAACACACAGGGTATCATCAATAAGGACAATATAGCCAAGATGAAGGACGGCGTTATTATTATCAATAACAGCCGCGGCGGACTTATTGTCGAGAAAGACCTCGCTGACGCACTCAACTCCGGAAAGGTCTATGCCGCAGCGGTCGATGTTGTGTCCACAGAGCCTATAAAAAGCGATAATCCGCTGCTGAAGGCGAAAAACTGCATTATAACGCCGCATATCAGCTGGGCACCCAAAGAGGCAAGGCAGAGGATAATGGATATGACCGAAGAAAATATCAAAGCCTTTATTGAAGGCGCGCCGATAAACGTCGTGAATAATGTATGATATCAAAAAATGCACCCGAGGGGTGCATTTTTTAATGCATTAGTTTGCTAAAAACTATGCTGCAATTAAAGAAAATAGAGTAGCAGGGGAGCTCGAGGGGGCAAAGGCCCCACTCGTGATTGGATCAATAGCCATCAAAAATGCCTGATTTATCAGACGATTTTGATGCCGCTTTGTTGCATGCCGGTGGTAACATGTGCCCGTTTAGAAAGGAGCACGAGCCATGAAAACCAAAAATATTATTTCGCTGCTTTTAGTCCTTGTGATGCTCATGAGCATATGCGCATGTGGCAGCGATACTACTCCGGCAGCGCCGAACAGTTCTGCCGAAACCAAGCCCGAATACCGCATCACGGCAAAGCTGACTGCCGCCGATGCCGAAAATAAGGAGCTTGCCGCACACCTGACGGAAAGCTGCATAATAAGCTTTACAAACACGAGCAGCGATACATGGGACAAAATTTGCCTGCGCGACTATGCCGCCGCAAACCTTGAGATTGAAAACAGCATAAGCGACGATAAGCCTTACACTCCGGGCAGCATACGCGAGGTCAAGGACTCGCGCGGAAATGCTCTGAGCTTTTCGGTTCAGGAGGATAAATCCGTCGTGTATGTTCAGCTGCCGTCGCCGCTCAAACCAGGCGAGCGAACGAGCATAAGCGTGGATTACAGTACCGAGATACCCTGCGGCTTCGAGCGGCTGTGCTGGTCTCCGAACGGAGATGATTTTACCGGCGCGAGCACAGTCTGCCTGTCGCAGGCGTATCCTGTACTTGCCGAGTATATCGACGGCAAGTGGAACGAAGCGCCGTATTTTACCGACGGGGAGTGCTTTTTCTCGCCCTGCGGAAGCTATGAGATGACCCTCAGCGCACCCGAGGACTATATGGTAATATCCACCGGCAGCGAAGCGCAGAGCGCCGACGGAACATGGACGCTTAAAGCCGACAATGTCCGCGATTTTGCCGTCATTGCCGGAAACGGTTTTGAGAAGCTCAGCGGAAAGGCAGGAAGCGTAACCGTCAACAGCTGGTATTATTCCGGCAGCGGGCGCGATAAAAAGCAGGGCGAGGTGTCGCTCAAGGCTGCCATAGACGCCGTGAACGCATTTTGCGATGCGTGGGGCGAATATCCTTATGATACGCTCGATGTGGTTCAGACGCCGTATAATGCCGGCGGTATGGAGTATCCCGGACTTGTGCGCATTGCTGAAATGTATGCCGATCTTATCGGTGCCGAGGGAGATGAGAGTCTGCGCTTCGACGTTGCGCATGAGGTCGCGCACGAATGGTTCTATGCCGTTGTAGGAAACGATCAGTACCGCGAGGCGTGGCTTGACGAGAGCTTTGCCGTTTACGGTGAGCTTGTGTATCAGCTGTACACCGGCGAGAGCGAGGCCGATGTGCAGGCGCGTGTTGATTCGCTCGACTGCACCATAAAGCAGAAGTACGTTGACCTCAGCTACGATCAGTATTTTGACGAATATACCGGCAACAGCTATATAAACGCAGTTTATAAAGTCGGCCCCGTTTTTCTCTGGAAGCTGCGGCAGACAATGGGGCAGGAGAGCTTCGATGCTTTCATGCGCGCATGGTATGAAGAGCATATGTTCAAGGAGGTCACCACGGCCGAATTCCGCACGGCAATAGAAAAAGCCTCAAACAGCCCGGACGCAAATGCGCTTCTTGACGAATATCTCTCTCCGGGAAAATAACATGCTAATAGGCCCCCTCCGATAACACATCGGAGAGGGCCTTGCAATATTATGTTTTTATCAACCGATATTATTTGCGTAGCGCATGAATACGGCTGCTGCCTGTGCACGCGTTGCGCTGCCCTTAGCATTAAGGTAATAAGTACCGTCGGTGCCCCTTACACCCAATATTATGTCGTTTTTAACAGCCCAGGCCATTGCATCGGCAGCATATGCCGAAACGCTGCCTGCGTCGGCAAAAGAGCTAAGATCGCCGCCGGAAGAGCCTGCCTTACCGCATAGCTTTGCATAACGGAAGAGAATCACTGCCATCTGCTCGCGTGTAACATTATCGTTGGGGGAGAATGTCTTGGCCGAAGTTCCCAGAACAACGCCGTTTTCGGCGGCCCATGCTACGGCCTTTGCGTAATATGCTCCGTCTGCAACATCAGCAAATACCGATGCAGACTTGTTTTCCGGACATCCTGCCGCACGCCACAGGACAGTTACCATCATTGCGCGAGTCAGATGCTGATCGGGCGCAAATATGCTATTGCTCGTACCGTAAAACAGACCGTTGGTAACAACAAAGTCAATGTGCTCGTGGCACCAGCTGCCTGCCGTGACATCGGTGAACGCTCTGCTCGGGCAATCCTTGCCGCCGTCGCATTTGGCGAGCTTTGCGATCGTTTCTGTCATAGTCTCACCGCAGACAGTGCAGGTAAAGGTCTTCACACCCTCGGAAGCGTGTGTGGGAGCGGTGGTGATAACGCCGTTATCCCAGGTGTGCTGCGTAAGTTTTGCAACTGCCTCGGTTTTCGTTTCGCCGCAGACAGTGCAGGTGAATGTCTTCACACCCTCGGAAGCGTGTGTGGGAGCGGTGGTGATAACGCCGTCATTCCAGGTATGCTGTGTAAGCTTTGCAACCGCTTCTGTTCGTGTATCGCCGCAGGTCGAGCATGTAAAGACTCGGACACCGGCGTCTTTGCATGTCGGCTGCACGGTTATTGTTCCGCTGTCCCAGCTGTGATTTCCGTTTGAGGTCGGACAGTTTACATAGTAAAAGCGTATGCTTGTTTTCTCCTTTAAAAGTATTTTCGTTTATCCCAAAGAAAAAAGCCTGCACCACCACAGCGGTACAGGCTTGTTGATCAAAAAAGGGCAGACTACTCCCTTGGTATATGATAGCGGCGGTCCCGGTGACGGCAGGTGCCCGGCCGAACGACCACGTATCTGACTTATCCGAAGCTTTTGCGCATTCGGCTTCACAGTGACCCACTCGCGGGGAATTGCACCCCATTCCGTGCTGCTCTGCCTCGGCAGAGCACGCCGCCCGACCCGATATTTTGTTTTGCGTCGGTGCAGAAAGCTGTTTTCAACGGGATTTTTCCGACAGGGAGAATAGTATCAAATTTCAGTGTGTTTTACAAGACAATTGCTGTCAGAACGCATCATATCTCGAAAACATTGCCCGATATTGCCGTCAATGCATATCAACTGCCGTTTTATATCCTCCGGGCAGGCGGTCTGCCCCATATTTATGCAGGCATACACCGCGTTTTCGTTCTGCGCCGTCATCTGCCAGAACGGATACTTTATGATAACCGGGGTGTTGTATCCCACGCCCAGCTCTAAAAACAGAATTTTCTGCCCTGCATGGGTGCGCAGAAAGTTTTCGTACCGCTCGGCGGCTTTGTGCCAGCCCTCGTCCTGCACAAACGTGTCGTCGCAGCGCAGATTCATCGCCATCGGCTTTCCGCAATGCGGACAGTGCGGCACAAGCTCTGACGGGATGCGCATATTCTGCTGCCGCGCGACCATCTCGCGGATGATATCCTCATTGTCGAAAGTCTCCTGACAGCAAGGCTCGCTGCACTGGAACAGACCGTAGTCACCCTGAGTGTAGAAAAGCCGCTTTTTATCAAAGCCTGCCTTCTGGAAGCGGTGGTCAACGTTTGTGGTTATGACGAAATAGTCCTTGTCCGACACGAGCTTGAGCAGATCGTCGTATACGGGCTTGGGAGCGCTCATGTATCGATTGATGAGAACGCTGCGGCTCCAGAATGCCCAGAATTCCTCAAGAGTGGGGAAGGGGTAGAAGCCGCCGGAGTACATGTCCCGAATGCCGTATTTTTCTTCAAAATCCGAGAAGTGCTTTTTGAAGCGCTCACCGCAGTAGGAAAACCCTGCCGCGGTGGAAAGACCGGCTCCTGCGCCGATAACAACGGCGTCGGCGTCGCTGAGTGCCTGCTTAAGGCGCTCGATCTGCTCCGAGTAATCGTTCATAGATTTCTTTATCCGTGCTTTTGAAAACATTAAAAATCACCTTTCTGACGCTTGCTTGCTCAGTCATAAAGTCCTTCACGGTTTTTACCGCGATCTCGGCCGCACGCTCGTTCGGGAAATGAAACTCGCCGGTTGATATGCAGCAGAATGCCACGCTTTCAAGGCCGTTTTCCGCCGCAAGCTCAAGACAGGAGAGGTAGCAGGAGGCAAGAAGCTCCTCGTCGCGCTCTGTCACGCACCCGTCAACTATCGGGCCTACCGTGTGCAGCACATACCGGCAGGGCAGATTAAACGCCGGAGTGATCTTTGCCTGCCCTGTCGGCTCGGGATAGCCCTGTCGCTGCATAAGCTCCTGGCATGCAAGGCGCAGCTCAATACCGGCAAACGTGTGTATTGTATGATTACTGGTATTCTGGCCAGTATACTCAGAAATTGTCGAAGTCTTTCTGTCCGGCTGTCCGCACGGCTTCCTTTTCGCCGTATTTATCAATCTCTGTTATATCGTTCTCGAAGGAATGCTGCAAACCACAGAAGCGGGAAGCATAAAGCTGACAAATATAATTGACGACCAAAGGATGTCAAGCCTGTACGAACATTTTGCGCTCGAATATTATCGTCGCCATTTTCCAGAGCTTAACGCAACTCCTTCCTCTGTCCCGTGGGATATAGATGATGGTTTTACTGAGTTTTTGCCGGCAATGAAAACCGACATTACTCTGTGCCTTGGTGAAAGAGTGCTGATTATGCGAAAGCGGTCCCAGAAGCTCTCCGGAGTTTGGAGCGTCAGTTCTTCTTGCTCTTTGATCACACCGCCCACATAATACGGCAGACCGCAGTTGGCGTAGGATACATAACCGCTGCGCTCGATCATGATGATCTGCGCGTGTTCATCCAAACGGCGGATGCGGGCAGCAGCAGAAGCACCGCCCGCCACACCGCCTACGATCACAACTTTCATCTTGCGCCCTCCACCATTGCGGCAATCTCCGACTTAGGTCGATAGCCGACCGATTTGGCAACGGCCTTTCCATCCTTGAATACGACCAGCATCGGGATGCTGGATACCTGAAAACGCATCGCCAGCTCCATTTGCTCGTCCACATTGACCTTGCCCACCTTGAGGGCACCGGCGTTTTCCTCAGCGATCTCGTGGAGCACGGGAGCGAGCATTTTACACGGTCCGCACCAGTCGGCGTAGAAATCCAGCAAAACGGGCTTGTCGGAGTGCAGTACTTCATTTTCAAAATTCGCAGCAGTAATTTTCAGTTCAGTCATGAGAATGACTCCTTTCTGTTATCTTTGTTTATTCTTTGTTTTTCAGCTTACAAATACTCTGCGTCATGGTTCCCATCGGGCAAAATGCACACCACGTGCGGGGCTTGTAGAGCACCATAACGATCAGACCCAGCAGCAGGGAGGTCAGCATGATGCTATAAAAGCCAAAGCTGAACTGCGCCACCCAATCAGCGACTGTACCGACTGTATAAGTCCAGCCCCACGGCACACGGAAGGTCCAGAACAGCTTAATGGCCTCCCGCAGGGACGAAGTACCGGCAGCGACCAGATATGTCTGGAACACCATGTTGCCGAACATCGTCAGGAAAAAGATCAAAAAGCCGTAACGGAACCACTTGGAGGACATCCAGCGGGGCGTGGGCTTGCAGCGGGAGCATTTAAGGTCAGTTCCCAGCTTGCTGAACAGTTGACCCCGTCCGCAGAGGTGGTTGCAAAAGAATTTGTTCCCGCCGAAGATGGCTAAGAACAGCGGCAGAAGAAAATCGATCATGCCCAGCCATGCAAACAGGATGTTGAAAAAGCCCAGTGCAAAATAGATGATGGCATATACCCACAGATAATCGTACCAATGCTTTACTTTCATGCGTCAGCCCTCACTTTCACCGCAATACAGCCGACGGGACAGAGCTTTGCGCACTTGCCGCAGCCTACGCAGCGCTCCGCCTCCACAGCGGCGTAGCAGCCCCGGCGCACCTTGACGGCCCCCAGTGGACAGGTCTTTTCACACACGCCGCAGGCGATGCACCGTGTCTTATCTACGGCAGCCAGTTTCTTTGACAGCATAGCGTTCCTCCCTTAATCCTCCAAGGATTTGTAATAGAGCATACAGTGGCAGAATCCCTCGAAGCCCGGATCTGCAATTTGATCCTTAAACTCCTGACACATACATTTGGTTGCCTCTGTGCGCTCCCTGCGGCAGGGACAGTATCCTCCGGTGCGCTTGAGTCCTTCCCGGATGGTATTGACAATCTCCTGATCGGGATTGAGCTTGATTTTCATGTTCGCCACCTCTTTCTTGATTGTGGCTTTATCATACCGCAGGACAAAGCATTTTTCTGTGACGAGGTTACGTTACGGCAAATTTTTATATAAGCGAGAAAGAGCCGTGAAGCGGGATCTTACATACTGCTTCACGGCTCTTTGTTTATAGGTTTTGTTGTGCTTCCTTACTCAGCCACAGAAAACTGGTCTTTGCCAACTGAACATAAGGGGCATTCAAAATCATCCGGAATATCTTCCCATTTTGTACCCGGTGCAATGCCGCCTTCCGGATAGCCCTTTTCTTCGTCGTATTCCCAACCACACACATCGCATACATATTTCATAATGAAATTCTCCTTTCTTGTTTTGTATCATGATATGTCTATTTTTAATAATATTCGGTTAACTTGTCGCTATTTTTATCAGAAACGATCACGCTTTCCACAGACTGTGGAGGTTGCAGTAGGCGTAGACCGTTTCGACTTCATCGCCCTCGCAGAGCGCAAAACAGACTTCAGGCTTTTCGCCGGGATGCAGTTCCTTGCGCTGATTGCCCTGCTTGGTGTGGAGAGAGACCCACTCGATGTAGTGCT